>Ga0310695_10012157_pt1 | contig 12123 bp, 10 predicted proteins | sample RumenRJG_04DNA_FD_203882 | JGI IMG/M metagenome (GOLD analysis project Ga0310695, IMG submission 203882) | Bovine rumen microbial communities from Lethbridge, Alberta, Canada - RJG_04 (v2) (version 2) | ecosystem: Host-associated > Mammals > Digestive system > Stomach > Rumen | place: Canada... | reverse complement strand
TCTCTTCCTCCAGTTGTTGGCGGTTTTGGGTGGCGGTGGCGAGATCCTGTTGCAGCTTCTTCTCCGTTGTCAACCACTCTCTGATCCCTTCCGCTTGGCGTTTCCCTTTTTGGACCATCGCTTGACGGTCGTTCAGGATCTTCAGCTCCTCTTTCTTTTGGCGGGTCTCCTCCTCGGTGAGGATCTCGAACCCCTCTATCTTCTTCTCCTCGTTGGCGCAAGCCTCCTTGACCGCCTTCGCTTTCTCGAAGATGGCGATACCTACTTGGGAGTAGATCTCCGTGCCTGTCAGTTTTTCCAATATATCGGACTTCTCCTTCTCGTTGCTGGAGAGGAACTTGGTGAACTCGCCTTGGGCTAGTAGGGAAGTGCGGCAGAACTGTTCGTACTTCATCCCCACGCATCGTTCGATTTCGGCATCGATCTCCTTTTTTTTGCTAAGAAATAGCCCTTTCATCGGACATTCTAAGGAACGGCTGTCCTCTATTTTCCCGGTTCTCTTCTGTCGTACCGTCCAAAGCGCGATGTAGGTTTGTTCGTCGTTCCCGATGAAGCGTAGTTCGGCGGAGCCCTCTTTCGCTCCCCGGCGCATCATCTGCCTGATGTCCTTGAAGCCCATTACCTCGTTCTCCTCCTTCTCCTTGACGGATGCGCTGTTGTTGATCCTTGGCGTGTTGGCGTAGAGGGCCAGACAGATGGCGTCCAGTATCGTGCTTTTGCCGGAACCGGTCTCTCCGCAGATGAGGAATATGGGGTTTCCCGAGAAAGGCTCCCGGTCGAAATAGATGTCCGCTTTCTCGATGGAAGCGATGTTTTTTATATGTAACGATAGGTATTTCATGCTTCCTCCCGCTCCTTTCTACGGAGTTCCTCCGTGATCTCCCGGATCATCGTTCTCATCTCTTTGTCCAGCTCCTTGCCGTAGACCTCCTGGTAGTAGGTGTTGGCGAGTTCGGCGGGTTCCATGCTTGTGATTTCGTAGGAGTCGATGATCTGGGCGGCAGACGAGTGCTTCCTCGCCTTCCTTGTTGTCTTTATCTTGCAGAACCGGCACTTCTTTAGTTGGAGCAGTTGCTCTATCCTCGTCTCTGCGTCCGAAGGCACATACTCCTCCACCTCCACGTTGAGACAGACGTAGGAAGAGGGGTCGACAGGGGTTTCGGCGAAGGCCTTGAACGCCTCCTCGAAGGGCAAAGGTTCCGATGGAATCGTTAAAAAACGATGGTCGTTATGGATGGTGACCTCCTTGACGGAAGCCTTCTCGCTGTGTCGGTTGATCTCCACCACGGAGACCGAGTGCGGGTACATCTCGTCGAAGTTGACTTGGATCGGGCTACCGCTGTACCTCGCTTTCTCATTCCCTTTGATGAATTGCGGGTGGTGGATATGGCCCAAGGCGAAGTAATCGTAGTAGTTCCCCAGCGTGTTGATCTCCACGTAATCCATGCCACCCACCGATTGCTCGTCGTGCCCTCTGGTGTCCGCCCCGCAGAGGGTGAGGTGCCCCATCATGATGACGGGCACATCTTGTTTGTTCTTTTTACGGACGATTTCCTGCGTCGTGTTGAACAGTCCCATTTGGCTCTCTCTGATATGGGGGATGGCGATGACGTAGGCGATGGTTGCTCCGCCTTTCCCTTGGATGGGAATGATATGTTTTTTTTCGATGGATTCGTTGTTTTCATCTTTTTCGGCGTGACCGATCACCTTCACGTTCGCCAATTGCCAAAGTTCGTCGGCCGACTCCAGTCGGGAGTAGCTGTCATGGTTGCCGGCGGTGACGATGATGGACATGGATGGGCATGCTTTGTGGATGGCCACCATGCTGTCGGTGTAGAGTTTCTGCGCCGCGGCGGAAGGGACGGCGGTGTGGTAGATGTCTCCGCTGACCAGCAGTGCGTCGGGTTGTTCCCGCTCCACGATGGCACACAATTGTTGGAAGAAGCTGCGGTGCTCCTCCTCACGGTCATATCGGTAGAAATCCTGCCCGATATGCCAGTCCGATGTGTGTATGAATCTCACGGAGAGATGTTATTTATTTGAAGATTTTCCTTGTGAACTCTTTGAATCTTTCCTTCCGCTTCCTTTTCGCTCTATCCTTGTATTTCCAATCGAGGAAAGATTGGACGCATTGCTCCACGTCCGCTTCGCGTTCCTTCGCGTAGTAGGTGGCGCATAGGCGGAAGAACTCATCGTTGCCGCGCATCCTTCTGAAGTTCTTGCAACCCATCTTGACGCTGACCGGTCGGAACTGCATTCGGTTGATGTCCACGAGGGAGAATTTATAAGATATTTTCCCCATTTCATCGACTTTTTCGCGCAATATGTTTCCCGGAGAATAATCGCAATGTAAGATGTCCGCTTCGTGAAGTCGGGCGGTGAATTCCGCGAAAGCCTTGATCAGATCCTCCTTCCCCACATTATCCTTGTCCTCGTCGTTGAAGAGCCTCATGTGACCGTCCATAGGGGTGTGCAGGCTGATGAAGAAACTCCTATGGAGCAGGCCGTTCTTCTTTGTCTCGATGTAGGCGACGGGATCCGGCGTCTGGAACCCTTTCGACAGGAGCGTGAGCGCATGCTCGTAGGCGCGGGAGGCCTTGGAAGGCCTGAAGAAGGTGTAGGCGATGCGGTTGATGAGAATCGGCACTTTGTATGATTTCACATTGAGGGTAAATCCCCCCTCGTCGTATAGTCTGATTTCGTTCCTTGCTAAGAAGATTGATTCGCCTTCCTTGTCGAAGATGTCGGGCAGACTCTCGATGAAGGTTCGCAGGTGAGCGTATTTGTCGTTGAGTACGATCTTCATTTTTCCCATACTCCCATGTATTTGAGATAGACGTACAATGCGCCCATTTGGCTCAACTTAAAGCCGTAGTATCCGTCCATGAAGCCCAGCTTAAAGATGAAGTTGGCGATGAAACGGTAGATCGCCTTGATGACGACGACGAATTTGCTGTGCTTTTTCCCCCTTTTTTTCAGGTCGATGGCACCCAATCGTCCGTACTCCCTCGTTTTCCTCTCATGTTGTTCCACACTGTCGTACGTGTAGTGCTTCAGGATTCCCTTCATGTTTACGACGCTGAAAGGACGTTGGCACTCCACCTCTTCGTGCACCAGCTTGTCGTTCCAGTTGGCGTGGGTGCGGTTGAATATCCGCACTTTGTTTTCGTATCCGCCGTTATAGAATCGTATCAGCCTTCCGCAGTAATAATTTCGCCTTTTCATCGAATAAACCACCGTATTGTCCTTGAGACCATCCTCCTTCAGTTTGAGTATGGTTTCCGCGAGTTCGGGCGACAATTCCTCGTCCGCGTCGAGACTGATTATCCAATCGTAATTGGCTAAACCGACGGCGAAACGTTTCTGTGGTCCATATCCGGAGAATTCGTGCCGCACGAACTTGCAGCCCAATCCCCTGCATATTTCCTCCGTCCTGTCGGTGGAGAAGGAGTCCACAACAATTGTTTCGTCTGCAATCACCCCTATCGAGCGTATGCAACGTTCGATTTTCTTCTCTTCATTCCGAGTAATGATGACTGCTGAGATGTTTGCCATTTTCCAGTTGTGAATTTTGTTTTCTCTGCTTCCCTTTAAATTGGACTACGAATATACTAATATTTTCGATATTTTTCGTTTGCGGTGCTTGAAATCTTTTTCTCTCTCATACATTGTTTACGCATGTGCGGATCCTTTTTGCGCGTTGGGTTCGTGGTCGTCTGCTGATTCTTAGAAACATTGTGTTGTCTTGGGCCGGTTTTAGAAAGGACAAAAAAATGAATGCGACTCGTTTCACAACGTGTCGCATTCTTTTCGTGGTTTTTCTTAAAGTTATTTAAATATCTATCAGTGAGAGCAAAGATACCATTTTCTGAGTCAATCGCAAATAAATAACGTAATAAATTTGCCCATAAATTAAAATAATATCATAATTCTATTATTTCTCGTTATGATAATATTTCTAAATCGTATTTGTCTGGATGTTGGAGAATGGCACTCGGGGGTATGCATTGCACCTAGCCATCATCCCCGTTCTTCTATATTGGAATGAAAAAAGGGAACGGTTGGTTTATTGTTGGGTATGTAACAAAAAAAATTCCACTCATCTCACGACGAATGGAACTCTACTATTAACTTTTATAATCTTATGTATATGATGTGTATATGATTGAATATTGAAGTCTTATTTTGTTATCAGCTTGTTTTGAAAACTATTATACTTGTACCTAAATTCGTTATTCCCTTAACACGTTGCAAATGTAGAATATTTCCACAGACCATCCAAATATTCTTGTAGAAAAAATCCACTGAACTTTATTTATTATTATTATTCAATTTTTCCGATATATATAAAGTTTCATCTATTTTAAGGGGTGTGAAACCTTGGGAAGTCCCATTTCTACTAAGGTCTGTGGATTTTTGTTTCCTTCTCTTTTCTGTTCAAAAAGTGAAATTTTAGAATTATATCTGCTTGACGTAATAATGGATTAGTCCCTTGATGTGTTTGAGCGTCGCGACGGAGAAGAACTTTTTTTGGGACGCCCGGTTGTAGTGGTGGATGATTTGGAACTGGGGTAGGATGGTGATTCCTTTCCCTGTCCGGGCGATTCTTTGGCAGAAATCCGCATCCTCCGGTCCGTAGAATATCTTTTCGTCCAAAAAGCCGATTTCATCGAGGATTTCCCGCCTGAACATCTGACAAGCCCCAATGGCGTATTCCGCGGAAAAGGGCGATTCCATCGACAATTCCTTGTGATAGAATTGCCGCTCGTTTTTTTCGTTGATCCATTGGGAAAAACCTTTCGGGAGGAATTTCTTCGTCGCGAGGAGGTTCATCAGTTTATATTTCGGCCAAGGGAGTTTTCGACAACTCTCTTGGGGAATTCCCTCCGCATCGGTCAACTTGCAGGCGCAGAGTCCGCACTCCTTGTGTTCCGTGATGTAATGGAACATTCCCTCCGCCGCCTCTTTGTTCACGATGGTGTCGATGTCCAGTAGCCAAATGACTTCATTGCTGGTTAGCCTCATCCCGATGTTGCGCGCGGATGCGACGCCCTTGTTCTCCGTCAAGGGGTGGAGCGTGACGCTTCCCTTGAATGAGTCGAGTAGTTGGAGGGTGTTGTCCTGCGAACCGTTGTCGACCACGATGATCTCGGTCTGGATCCCCTTCGTGGCTTCCAGTATGGAGGAGAGGCATGGCTCGACATCCTTCCCCGAGTTCCATGTGAGGAGTATGACGGAGAGTGATTTATTGGTCATTTGTGGAACAATTTTCTTCTTAGTGCGGTAGCTGCGATGCGGAAGTCCGACCAAGAATTGAATTTCTTTATGTGGTTGAATATGAAGGAAGGACGGATGAAGAACTTCACGTTGTTCCAGAACAACATCTTCTCCATCTCCTCGCTGGATAGGTTGGGGTAGTTGATGATGGATTTGTGCTGCACGTCGGTCGGGACGTACTCTCCCCCCTTGATCCAGTTGTTTTGCTTCGCAAGTTCGTAGAATTCGGTGCCCGGGAAAGGCGCCACGATGTTGAACATCACTTGGGAGACCTTCAGTTCTTTGGCCTTCTTGAGCGTCTCCTTGATGGTCTTCTTCGTCTCGAGCGGACTCGTGCCGATGAGGATGTTCAGTTTCACCGGCACATTGTATTTCTTCAGGAGCTGAATGCCTTCGTAGATTTGTTGGGAGGTGATCCCCTTCTTGATGTATTGGAGGATCTCGTCGTTGAAGCTTTCTACGCCGAGGTCGACGAATTGGCATTGGGCGTCCGCAAGGAGTTGCGCTGTCTCCTCCGTGATGGCGTCCACACGTGCCTGGCATCCCCAACTGAGTTGGTGCTTCTTCAGGCATTCGCAGATGGGGCGTAGCCTTTTGGCCGTCGTGATGAAGTTGTCGTCGATGAAGCAGATGGCCTTGTAGCCTTGGCTGACGAGCATCTCGATCTCCTCGATGACGTTCTCGACGGAACGGAAGGATATGAAAGGTTTCTTCCCCGTCACCCGTTTGTTCTCTATTTCCCTTGCGAAGGTTAGCGAGCTAGGCACGCAGTAGATGCAATGGAAAGGGCAGTTGCGGCTGGTGAGCACCGTCGTGTAGGGATGCTTCTTCAGCTTCGGGTTGGTGAAGGTATATTTCTCGATGAAATGGCGCGCGGGGAATGGCAGCTCGTCCAAGTCCCGTAGCAACTCGCGCGTCGGATTGTGCGTCACCTTGCCCTCCTGGAGCCATGTGAGGCCTTTCACCTGCGAGAGGTCGCCTCCTTGCTCGATGGTCCGCACCGCCACGGAGGTCGTCAGTTCAGGCTCGCCTCGGACGATGATGACATGATCGTCTATAAGCAGCTTGTCCGTGTAGTAAGTCACGCCGGGACCCATGGTGATGACCCAAGCGTCGGGATGGTTCTCCCTGATCATTTGGATGCACTTCCGGTCTGTTTCTAGGGATAGGTTCACGCACCAAAAAGCGTAGATGTCGCTGCGGTCGTTCCGTAGGAAGTCGGACAATTCCTTTTCTCCCTTCTCTTCCATCACGAAATCCTCACGCCGCACGTCATGTCCGTCTCTTTCCAATACGGCCGCAACGATGAGCTCATATATGTTGGGCATCGGGTAGACGAGATGTGTGCAACCGGCGGTACGCTCGGCGGGCATTTCCCCGTCCAGTGCGGGCGGTACGATGAAAGTGACGACCATAATCTCCTTTTTCTGTTGATGATACTTCTATGAGGGGAACGGAGCGTCCCCCGGATTATTGTATGGTCGGGTTATTCGTTCGCCATCATTTTCTCCGCTTTTATCCTGTCTTCACCGATGGCGGCGCGCAGGTCGTCCTCCGTGCAGAATTTGTTCTGCGCGCGTATCTTGTGGAGGAACTGCATGTTGATGCGCTCTCCGTAGATGTCTTCGTCAAAGTCGAATATGTTGACCTCGATGGATACCTCACCTCCACCGTAGGTTGGTCGGGTGCCGATGCAGGCCACGCCCTTGTGTGTCTCGCCCCTCACAGTGACCTTCACGGCGAAGACACCGAAGCAAGGGATGCACTTGTTCTCGATCTCCGGCTCGATGTTGGCGGTCGGGAAGCCCAGCTTCCTGCCGTTCTGCTTGCCGTGGATGACCGTACCCGAGATGTTGTAGTTGTAGCCGAGGTAACGGTTGGCCAACTCGATGTCGCCTACCCCTAGCAGGTTGCGGATGAAGGAGGAGCTGATGGTGAAGTCGTTCTCTTCGTAAGGCTCGGCTCTCGTGACCTTCATGCCAAGTTCTTCCCCGTATGTGCAGTAGTCGTCGAAACCTTCTTCCCTGTTCTTTCCGAAGCGATGGTCGTATCCGATGAGGAGGTGCTTCACGTTGAGACGGTCCTTGAGCACTTTTTCCATGAAGTCGTGGGCGCTGAGGTTGGAGACCTCCGTGGTGAATTCCATCTGGATGCAGTAGTCCACAGGCAGTTGCTTCAGCAATTCCAGCTTCTCCTCATGGGTGTTCAGCAATTTCGGCTGATAGGCCTCGTGGAGGATGATCCTTGGATGTGGCCAGAAGGTCAGAATCGCAGACTTCAGCCCTTCGCTTTTTGCTACTTTGGCCAATTGCTTCGCTAAAAACAGATGTCCATGGTGGACTCCGTCAAAGAATCCGATTGTGAGCGCAAGCCCTTCCTTACTTGCTAATCCCGTCTCCTCTATCAATTCCATCTTGCTTCTTTTTTTGTTCGAATATTTTGTACTTTGGAGACAAAATACTACTTTTGCCTTCGTTTTGCAAAGGTAACAATTTTTGGTTAATTGCAAGCAGGACCCATAGCTCAGTTGGTTAGTAGCACCTGACTCATAATCAGGGGGTCACAGGTTCAAGCCCTGTTGGGTCCACATACGAGGAGAAACATGGTTTCTCCTTTTTTTATAACATATTGAGTGATAGATGTTTATAAATCCGTCTTCTCTCGGTATTTTTCTCTGTGTGGAGTTTTTCCACAACCTTGCTGGGACGTATCTTTTTGATGTATTTCGATGAAAAAATATTTTGGCGAAATTTTTCTTGATGATTGATTTTCACCGATTTCCGAAGCGTTTTTTTAGGGTGTTGATGGACGGGTGAGATAAGCGCCAGAAAAGGGGTTGCCCTAGTTCTTAATGTTGGATTTTATTAAAATAAAAGGAATATGGATAAGGAAGAGAGAATCGCGCGTGCGAAGGAGCTTTTTAAGAGTGGTTTCAATTGTTCTCAGTCTGTGGTGGCCGCTTTCGCCGATCTGTATGGATTGACGGAGGAGCAGGCTTTGAAAGTGTCCGCCTCTTTCGGTGGCGGTATTGGCCGTATGCGCGAGACTTGTGGTGCGGCTTGCGGCATCTTCCTTCTGGCCGGACTGAAGTATGGTTCGACCGACCCCAAGAATGCGGACGCGAAGGGCGAGAACTACCGTATCGTCCAGGAGTTGGCGGAGGATTTCAAGAAGGCTAACGGTTTCCTGAAGTGCCGTGACCTCCTCGGCTTGGACAAGAATCTGAAGGAGTCTCCCCAGCCTGCCGAACGCAACGCTGCCTATTACGCGAAACGCCCGTGCGTGGAGATCGTGGCTTCCGCCGCTAGGATATGGGCGGAGAAGCATGAGGATTTATAATAATCATACCTGTTGACTCGTCATGGACTGTGTTGGGTGCGATGAAAAGGTGAATTTGTGAAAAGTGACGCTCTGCGTGCCGCATCGTATCATGTGTTAAAAAATATGTTAAATAATATAAAAACTGAGAAAACTATTTCCGTTTAAAAAGTTTTCAACTAATTTTGTGCCGGAATATTGAGAGCGTTGATGCGAGGCGTGAAGCGCCCTACCAGAAATGTTGTTAATTATGAACACGGAAAACCGGGACAAGATTATACGTGGTGCGTTGAAATTATTTCAGGCACAAGGAATTAAATCGGTGACGATGGATAAGATCGCCACCTCGTTGTCCGTTTCTAAGCGAACGATATACGAGCATTTCGCCGACAAAGAGGCATTGGTTTCTGACTGCCTCGCATGTTTCAAGGAGGATTGTGACAAAAAACGGGAGGAGATCCGCCAGACGACGGAGAACACATTCTCCTATTTGTTGGAGATGTTCCGGTACAATGTCTCAATGTTCAGAACCATCAATTCGAATTTTTTCTCCGATGCCAAGGCGATGTTTCCTGACCTTGTCAAGGAGGTGAAGATGAACAAGAAGTCGATGACCGCCAATTTCCAGGAACTGATAGAGAAATCCCAGCGGGAAGGCCATATCAACAGCTCTTTCTCACCGGTGGTTTTGGCGGAGGTCTATTATGAGATGATGAAATCCATACAGGATCCTGACGCGTACGATTTCACCCTTACGCCTGCGACGGAGGTGTTCCGTATCCTCAGCAACATCTATTTCCGTGGTGTCGCGACGGAGAGCGGGTTGTCTATCATTAAGAATCTTCTAGGTGGTTATGAGGAGGCTTGATAGAATAATGAGTTAATGTAACATAAATATGATGAAAAGAAATTTTGGTAAAGTTGAGTGCCTGTTGGCAGTGGCTTTGGCGTTGGGCGTTCCCGCATTCGCGCAGTCGGGCGATTCTCCGTCTAATCAAAGCGATTCAGTACTTACTATATCGTTAGATGAGGCGAAGCAATATGCGTTGGCGCATAACAGAACGATTAGAAATGCCTCTTATGATGTGCAGAAGTTGGAGGCGGCGAGATGGAAGGCGATCGCAAGTATGTTGCCACAGGTGAATGGTGATGCCACATATTCCAACATGTGTGGCTATAAAAGGGATTTCTCCATGATGACGGGAGGTGCGAGCGGTGCTTCGGCCAAGCAGGATAGCGTTGCTGGTAGCAATGCCAATGAGATGAATGCTCAACAATCGTCCGCCCAATCCGGCGAAACGAAAATGCCTTCGACGCTTAATTGGGGAGTGAACGTCACGGCTACCGTCAGTGGCGCACAAATCGTCGGCGTGCAGGTGTCGAAAGTGGCAAAGGAATTGTCCGAGATTGCTGTCGGCAAGACGGACCAAACGATTCTGTCCAAAATCGAGACTTCATATGTGAACATCCTGGCTCTTCAGGCAACGGTGGATCTGTTGGAGAGAAACCTCGAAAACATGGATAGGATGTACAATATGACTTTGAATGCGGTGAAGGCTGGTGCGGCTGAGCAGAACGACGCTGACCAGATCGCTATTCAGGTGGCTTCCATGAAGAGTTCGGTCAACACGACCAAGCGGACGATAGAGGTGTTGTACAATACGATCCGCATGATGATGGGTGTTCCTGCGGATGTGGAGATTTCTCTCTCCCAAAGCTTGGACGACGTGATAAATCCGGGTTCTATCCTTTCTTTGCTGGATACGGATTTGTATCTGGGCGATAATTATGACTATAGGTTAAAGGCTAAGAGCGCGGAATTGTCTAAAAAGCAGGTAAGCCTTAGCAAGGCGGCTTATATTCCTTCGTTGACCGCTTTCTACAACTACTCGGATCATAAATACGTGAATGCAGACGAGCAAATCGAGAACATGTTGGAAGTGTTCAGTGGCTCTCCTAAGAACACCGTCGGATTTAAGTTGACTGTTCCAATTTGGTCAAGCGGAAGCCGCTGGGCTGACGTCCGTAGCGCGAAGATGGATTACGCGAAGGCGCTTAACGAACTGGAGGATACGGAGTTGCAATTGGGTATTCAGGGAAAACAATTGCGGTATAATCTGACATCCGCTTATGAGAACTACGAGAATCAATCCAATAACATTGAGGTGATGCAACGTGTCTTCAAGAGCAATACCGAAAAGTTCAAATATGGTACGATTTCCAGTATGCAGTTGACCACTTCCAGCACGGAATTGATCGGTGCGCAAAACACTTACATCACCGCACTCATGGACATGGTCAGCGCTTATGTCGATTTGAAGGTGTTGTTAAACAAATAATAGATAATAATTAAAAACAAATATACAGATGAAGAAAGTAGTAAGATGGGGCTGGGTCTCCGTGATGGCTTTGGCTTTGGTCGGTTTGACCGCTGGTTGCGGCAAGAGTGACAAGAAAAAAGCGGACGAGTCTACTGAGTCCGAAGGGCCGAAAGTGGAAAAGGTTCGTGTCGAGCCTGTCGTAAAACAAGAGATCGAACGTGACGTGGAGTGTACCGCTGTGCTCGAAGGGTATGAGACAATGAATGTTTCCCCTTCGTTGACGGGTATCATCGAAAAACGTTTCAAGGATGTGGGTGACCACGTTTCTACCGGTGATTTGTTGGTGCGTATGGATCAGAACCAATTGATCCAGGCGAAATTGAACCTCGCGAACCTCGAGACCGAGATGAAGCGTATGGACGCTTTGCTGGCGGGCGGTAACGTGACCCAACAGACGTACGACAAGACAAAGATGGGCTACGAGCAGGCTAAGCAACAGGTGGAGTTCTTGCAGAACAATACCTTCTTTAAGGCTACCTTCCCTGGCGTCGTTTCCGCAAGGAACTATGAGAGCGGCGAGCTCTTCAATGGCGCTAGACCAATCTTGACGGTGGTGCAACTGAATATGCTGAAGGCGATCATCGACGTGCCTGAGGCTTACTTCCCTAAAATCAAGGCGGGTATGAAGTTGAACATCATTTCCGACATCTACCCTGACACGAAGTTCCCTGCTACGATCGAGACGATCTACCCAACGATCGATGCGGCTACCCACACTTTCCAGTGCAAGGTGAAGATTCCGAACGGTAGCATGAAGCTCCGCCCGGGTATGTATGTGCATACCGCTGTGAATGTGGGCAAGGTGAAGGTGTTGGCCGTTCCTTACCAATCTGTCTTGAAACTGACGGGTTCCAACGAGCGTTATCTCTTCTTGAACGAGAACGGTTTCGCGAAACGTGTGACGGTAGAGGCTGGTCAACGTTTCAACCGCTATGTTGAGGTTATTTCCGACGAGGTTGTGGAAGGTGGCGAAGTGGTGACCCAAGGTCAAGCTCGTCTGATCGATGGTGTCGAGTTGCAGATCATCGATGGTGACTATCAAGAAAAGATAGAGGCAGATACATTGATATCGGATGCGAAAGAGGCTGAAGTGAAAACAGAGAAAAAATAAACGCATTAAATAGTAAACGATGAGTATATACAAAAC
>Ga0310695_10012156_pt1 | contig 12124 bp, 5 predicted proteins | sample RumenRJG_04DNA_FD_203882 | JGI IMG/M metagenome (GOLD analysis project Ga0310695, IMG submission 203882) | Bovine rumen microbial communities from Lethbridge, Alberta, Canada - RJG_04 (v2) (version 2) | ecosystem: Host-associated > Mammals > Digestive system > Stomach > Rumen | place: Canada... | reverse complement strand
TACACCCATAAAAAGCCCTATATCCAATTCTCGTAACACTTTTTGGAATGCAAATGGATGTTAAAGAAGAACACAAACTAAAAGCCTCTTTTCCAATTTTCGTGACACCGCTTGGGATAACAATAGATTGAAGGGAAGAACACCTCTCAAAAGCACACCCTCCAATTTTCGTGACACTGTGTGGAATGTGGACAGAAGTTAAACTGGTACACCTTAAAAAAGCCTCTTTTCCAATTTTCGTGACACTACGGGGGATGCGAACAGAAGTTAGACTGGTACACCCTGAAAAATCCCACCATTCAATTTTTGTGACGCCATCTGGGATAACGACAGAGGTAAGTTTGGAACAACCAAAACAACTTAATTCTTTAACGGATTTTGGGAACCATCCCTCTAAAGTGGTGGCTTGTTTGGGGACATAAAATTTCCCGTCAATACTTACCCCCGACAAATCAGGATACTGCCCATCAGAAACATCCCATCTTCCTAAATTCAAATCTCCTTCAATCGTAAAACCATCTGGAAAATCATCGGCTAAATCATAAACGTTATAAATCTGACCCTTTTGATAAAAGAAGCCCATAGAGTTCATATCACTACTATCTTCAAAAGAAAAGTTCATCTGTTCTACAAACTTTCTGACAGCGGACCAATATTTTTTGACAGGGGGACGATTTTTTTTCCCTTTGCATTGTTTGATTTTCCCATCCTTAACTTCAAACGTGGCATGGGGTTCGCCTTTTTCATCCCGGATGGAATAAATTTCTATGGTGCCGTCTTCTACCCACTCATCATACCCCCCACGTCCCACACAATGACCCATGTGATCGGATTCATAATCAAGCGCTTTAGGGGTGCAAAGGCGATAGGCCTTTAAGCCCCCAGACAAATCCATCACAAATTCGGCCCCTGCCAAGGATTCTTTTAAGTCAGCTTCGGCCTTTAATCGTTCGGCCAATTCCTGATGCCATTGTTGAGACCTTTCATTGGCATCTTCCCAAGTTGGGTATCTTCTTTTAAGAGCATCTAGATAAATATACGGTTTTTCTTCGGCAGACGTTTTTTTCTTGCCTGCCCGAATTTTATTATCTACATCCTCCATAGCTACACTATACAAATAATCCCGAACGCCCCCAATTTGTTCGGTTAAATCCCTAGGGATATTTTTGGAATTGAATCGGTAAAGCTTTTCCCCCCGTGCTAGGGTGTTTTGAGCCCAATCTGGCAGGGTATCCCCTTCGGTTACGGGCGTTAAAAAAGAAACATTTTCGGATTTTTTTAAGTGTTCTTCCAAACGCTTTTTAATAAATTGGGCCACCATAGCGCGGATAATCATATCCCGATTTTCTGTGATAAAATCAAGGTCTTTTAGCTTATCAGCGGTCAAAACAATTTCGTCTCCATTACCATAGGCCACGGCCTTGACGTACGCTTTCAAATCATCTGCATTAAGTACATTAACAAACATATCAAACCTATTTTTTTTAGTTGCGTGTTCTTTTATTATATCACAAAGATATAATTTTGTCAAGTGTTTTTATATTTTAAGACAAGGGACAAACAGAAGATCCCTTGATTTTTGCTAACGCAAAAAAGGGATGACAGAAAAGAAAAAATGTCATGCCTCTTTCCCGCTAGGGAAAGTCCAGGCATCTTCCGTCTTTGCCCTTTTAAGGGCAACATTAAACAACCAGAAGTTCCCTTGATACCCCTTTCAGGGGTAAGGGATGACGGAAGGTGGTATTGGTTGTTCGGGATCCCTTGACGTTGGACGTTCCGTCCAACGAGGGATGACAAGAAAGGCAAGGGATGACCTTCTTTTATTATAAGCGGAAGATCCCTTGACGTTTTCTTGCAGAAAACGAGGGATGACAGGTAAAAAATACTAACACAAAAAAGGAATGACAGGAAAAATGCTGCCGCAAAAAAGAAGGTCGGAAAGGAATGACAGAAAAAACAAAAAAGGGATGACGGAAGGTGGTATTGGTTGTTAGAGATCCCTTGACGCCGACCTTAAAAAAAAGAAGGTCGGCGAGGGATGACATATCGCCACGGGGCGCTAAAGCTTCCTTGCTCGTATAAGAAAACTTCGCCAACATCCGAAAAAAGAACCATTTCGGGTTCTTTTTTACGCAGTGCCCGCTATGTAATAGCTGTCACCGCTCGGATGTTGCCCTCTCTATTAATCTGCACAACGCGTAACTTCTCGTGCATTTCTTTAAGGGTGCGTTCTACATCCGTGGATGGATAGGTGTGTAAAATACGGCCTAAAAACGCTTTATAGGCGGCCTCGGGGCTTTCGGCGTGAATGGTCGCAAAACAGTTGTCATGGCCAGAACCCATCAATTCCCATAACGCCCCCGCGTTAGAGGTTGAAATTTCCCCCCCAATAATACAATCAGGGGTGAACCGCACCGCCAAATCAATCACGCCTTTATAGTCAAAGGCATTGGTCAATTCCGTTCGGGGCAACACAATATGCACCCTATTCTTATGTGGCACAATCAGTTCCCGTGTATCTTCAATGGTTAAAATGCGCTTGTGTTCATCCAAAAGCTTGATCATATTATTCAAAAACGTTGTTTTACCGGTGGCCGTGGCCCCACTGATTAAAATATGATCTCCCCGTTGAATAGAAAGCAATAAACGGTTATATGGGTCATCCGGATCTTCCACATTTTGTAATTTATTAAGGGGCCGAAGGCGGCGCCCTTCTTCCAACCCAAATTCCGTCATATTCACCAATGTATCGGGATGATATACCCGCACCGTCATGGCAATTCCGCCCACAAGATCGTTGTTATCGTATTGCACGTTGCGGCCTGCTATCCCAGAAAACCGGTGCCCCCCAGGCAACGCCGCATACACAACGGGCGTGCCTTTTTCGGGGTCAAATGACATATCATAGGTGTTGGCAATACAATACAACAAGTTCAATAAATAGTCGCGCGATAGCTTTTTATCTTCATAATAATGCCATGGATAGGTGTATTTACCATGCACCCGCAACCACACACCGCCAGGGTTATTCACCGCAATTTCTTCCACCCCGTCTTGCGTGTACCAATAAGATAAGGGGCGTAAAATGGATTCTAAAACGCGGTACGTATCCACAACGGATTGTTGATCTGGCATTTTATTTTTTACCTTCTTTCTTCGGTTCCTTTGGCAACACCGGTCCCGCCGTTCGGTCTTCCAGGTCATCTTCTGTCGGGACTTCTTGTTGTTCCCCATTATAAAGCGGTTCCCCAGCGGTGGGCGGTTGTTCCACGAATTGATCTTCGGGTGTGTAAAGTTCCTCTGTACTCACATCCTCAGGGGGGGCTAGATATTCTTGCCCAGGACGCCGCCCTTCCCAAGAATCCGTGGGGGCCGTCCGCATGAGCTTAGATTGTTTACCGTATTCTTGCAAGTAGGCTTCTTCATCATCTTCATCCGACCGCAACCACAGATCTTCGGTGGAATACACCGTCAGGCGTGTCCCCGATGGCACATACACAATCGCTTGCGCATTCATAGATTCGTTCACCAATTGTTGGAAAATCTGATCCATGGTATTGATTAAGTTTTCACGGGCATCCGCCAACGCTTCGGCTTTATCGCTGGTGTATTTATCCCCGCTGTCCGTCGTTACCGCCGAATCCCCCGTCGCCGATAAATATGTCGCCACCGACGTTACGACAGAAAGCAAGAACGGCTTGCCATAGGCCGATAAAATCCGGTCATCCAAATAGGCCGCAACGCCCCCCCGCCCTTGGGCATCCCCAGATGTCCCCGAGAAAATAAAGGCACTGCCATCTGGCCGAATCAACCGATCCCATGAAATGTTAATCTTCGCCACATGATTGTTCCCTGCCCCACTTTCGGCCCGCCCAATTAACCGGCTGCCCGCAGGGATAAGAATATTACGCCCAGCTTCGGAATAAATATGCCGTTCCACAATCGCCGTGACGGGGACATTGGTATAACGTGAATCCAAGGAATGCACCAACACCGCTGGAATCGCTTTATCCTTTAACAACATTCTGGACATATCCACCTTCCAGGTAGATACCACTTTCCCAACGCCATCCCATTCTTTGTCTTCTTTCTTTTCGTTTTTCGCTTTAGCCAAAATCCGTTCATCCGGCACAATCACTTTATCCATCGTTTTCATTTTTGCCCGTCGTTCAATTAACCAGGTATTGATGTCTTCTAATTGATTTTGCCGAACCGTGAAGTGTTGTCTAAAATCGGGGCGTTGCCGTGGTTCTTCGGTGGCATCTTCAAAATAGAACGGATCTATATCGGCGAAACTGCCCCCTGTTAAGCGATAGGGCTTTCCATCATTACCCATATACCCAATCACAACCCCAGTGTCATCCAATAACGACCCGTTGTCCGCAATCGTGTACATTTCGCCCCCTAGATAAATCCGACGACCCGATACCGCCCCAGTCCCGCTTTCGGATAACCCACAAGATGATAAGTTTAAAGATGTCCCTTTCAAGGCCCCCATTTTGGATCCCCCCGACGCATACAATTCATCCCCACCCCGAATAGAGGCAAACAAGGTACCGTTTAGGTCCATGATACTGCCATCCGACTTAATCGTGCCGATTTTTTCACCTTGGTCATTCAGCACATCACATCCAGAAACAAGGCCCAAAACTCGTCCCCCTAGATCATACAACAAAATGATATCTTCTATCACATGCCCTTTTAAATCCAAGAATTCACCACTTTCGGAAATAGAAGCCACTTTGGTCTTGCCGTTCACCCCATAAATATCCGTACCAACAATCTTAAAGACCGCATCCCCTTTTAGGTTATAGAATGTCCCATCGCCCCCCAATGATCCCATAGGTTCTTTCTTTTTGTTAAACAACAGCTCTTGATCCAACGGCACCATGTGGCACGCCACATCCACGTCTTCCGTTTTTTCAACCGTCCCTTTGCCATCCCCCAAGATATGCCCGATTTCTTTACCTGTGTTGCTAAGGACTTGACCATCAAACAACACCCGCCCCAGGGTCTTGTTTTCACACAATACCGGCCCCCGATTAATCAGCATTCCAATGGGGTTCCCCCCCAAATTCGTTACCCGATGATTTTTTTGAATACACCCGATTTGTTCGCCATTGGTATCCACCACTGTGCCGTCCCATAACGCTTGCCCCACAAAAATACCGCTTGCAGAAAAAACAGGCCCAGGGTACGCGCGATAGCCCACACTAGAACCTTTTTCATCCACCACCGTCCCGTCTTGACGCAACTTGCCAACCACTTTTTGTGTACCGTCATAGACATCCCCTGACGCCGTAATTAACCCCACCGGCGCACATCCTTGAATGGCAAAGGCTTTGGCGGGCGGAACAAACCCCAAAGTCAAAAACGGATTTTTGCCTTGCACCCGCCCCGTATAACCGATATGCCCAATCACATCCCCTTTAGGATTCATGACATCCCCATCGGGGGTTAACGTCCCCAGTTCTTGTCCTGCATCTGTCAGCACTTTACCAAAGGGCACCACCCGACCCGCTAATGACCGCCCGGGTTCTAACACAAACCCGTCATCTAACACCCGATAGGTCTTATCGCCAACCCCTTCAATCGTACCGTCATAGGTCATTGTCCCCAATGTTCCCCCCAAGAACGCCACCGGCACCCCTTGAGACACCACTTGCCCCACATACAGGTGTTTGGTTCCGTCTGGGGCATCGGCAAAAGCTTCCCCAGAAGGGGACACCGTTCCCACAACTTTGCCTTGGGTCATCAGCTTCCCATCTGCCCGAATAATTCCCACCTCTTCTGCCCGATCATTCACAACAGGCCCCGTCGGGATTAAGCCCCCCACCAACGAACTATCCATCGCCAACGCCATCCCCGCGGGGAAAGCCCGTGCCACCACTTCGTTATTCACATTAATCACTTGCGACCCAGCAAAGGTATGCCCTAACACCCCCCCGATTCTGTCTAGATACACCCCTGTCGGCATCACATGGCCAATATCTGCGCCCTCTAGGTCCACAATCTGACCATCCCCCGTCATATCGCCAACCGTATTATCCCCAGATAACACCGTTCCCACACGGGTCAACGCCCCCAAGGATTTCATATCTTTATCCAAAGGAATTCCCCACGTCAGCAACTTCCCAATAACCTTCTTTTGAAAACTTAAAATTTCCCCAGTCATCGTTGCCATTCCTAACGGGGCTTTATCCTGGAAGTTTTCTAAGATACCCGAGGCCAACATATTCCCAAGCAACGCCGTTTGATATAACCCTTTGGCAAAACCCATCCCCCGAATAAACGTTCCTAAAATCAAATTATTGGTATCTAACACCACAGACGGCGATACCACACGCCCCACCAACGCCCCCGTGGTATTCATCATCCCTCCATCGGGACCAACAAAACCGACAATTTGTTGCTTATCGTTCATCACTTTATGGGTCAAAGGGACATACGTTCCCACAATATCGTTCCCCGCCATAATATGGCCAGAAGGCGCCACTACCCCTTTTAAGCCCCCGGCTAAATCCCGAATTTCCCCATATAAATTGGGTACCCCCAGCAAAGCCCCGTCTAAATCCACCGCCATCCCTGGGGGCAATAACATCCCCACCAGATTATCCCCATTATAAACCCGATCTGATCCTTTAAAATCCCCAATCAACGCATTGTTATGCCCTAAGATTGTTCCATCTGGCATGGGGGATCCTAAAAAGCGCCCAAAGGCATCCACCACAATCCCCGACGGCAAGGTCATCCCCACCATCTTATTATCTTTATCCAACACCACCCCTTCGGGTAAAACGGTTCCAATTTGCGCCTCTGCATTCAAAGCCGAACCGTCAAACGCCACCCATCCCATAACGGCGCCCTTTGGATTTATCACCCCCGTCAAGGGAATCCCTTGGCCCAAGATTTCCTGAGAAGTGCCAATAATCAAACCACTGGGCAACATCCGTCCCACCGTATGACGGGCTTTGTTTTGAATCACGCCTGACGGCAACACCATTCCTAAACTGCCCACATTTCCAAACGGTAAAACACGGCTGTTCAAAATCGCCCCAGCAATTTGTCCTTCGGTGGATAAGAACAACCCGTTCCCCACCAACGTCCCTAGGCGCACTTTTTGGGGAGAAACCACAAACCCGTCCGCCGTCACAGTGCCTACCTTGACCCCACTAAACGTCAGTACTTGTTCCCCAACCGGTAAGCGTCGCCCCAAATACAATCCATTTTTATCAATAACCGATCCGTCTGCCCGAATCGCCCCCGTCACATCCGCCGCCGCATCCACCAATAAGCCGTTTAAGTACAACCGTCCTAAGGGCGTACCGTCCCCTTGCACAAATACCGATTGATCGGGAATTAAGCCCCCTAAGATTTTATTATCCACCCCCGACAATAACGCCCCAGAGGGCAACACCTTGGCAAACAGCGCCCCGGTGCCGTCTAAAACCGCCCCAATTTTATCAGAATACCGCCCTAAAATCAGGCCTTCGGTGGAAAACGCTGTGCCAGACAGGGGTTTATGCCCCACGACGAACCCTTCTGTGCCACGGACCAAGCCATTTAATTGAATTTCCCCTTGTTCCGCACCGGTCATATCAAACGCTTTGTATCCCAGCACTTCCCAGCCCATTGGATTTCCTTTATCATCCAAAATCATCCCTGGGGTCATCACGTTGTCAGGGGAGACACATTGATTTGTCGTATTTAATCGGCCATTTAACAACACAATCCCTTTATAGCCCCCATCTTCATCCACAACGACCCCTTTTTTAGGAACCGACCCTATTATCAACCCCGCCGTATCCATGACATCGTTTTCGGGGGTCATACATCCTTTTAAGGTTCCGTCCATTCCTTGCACCATCCCGTCGGCCGTAATAACCCCTAGGGTTTGACAAGAAGCATCCACAGCCAAGCCCACCGGCACCACCGTTCCAATCAGCGTATTTTTTAAGTTGCGAACATGCCCTTCAGGGGTCACATAGCCCGCTACTTCCCCCGCTTCGTTAATCACACGACCATCTGGATAAACACTGCCTAATTTCAAGCATCCATAGCCCACGGCTTGCCCCTTGTTTTTCATCAACCGCCCCACCAAGGTTTTGCCCGCCATCACGGTTCCGTCCAAAATAGGACATCCAATCGGGCTACCATTCATATCCACCGCCCGTCCATCCGCATCCACAAGCCCAATCACGGTCATTTTTGTATCTACCAATACCCCCTGAGGCAACACCGACCCAATCACGTCTTTCCGATTCGCATCCACAATCGTCCCATCTGGCAACGTATACCCAATTGTTTGCCCATACGCATCTTGCACTTTTCCAGAACTGGTCACTTTCCCAAGCGCTTGACATCCCCGACCAAAAGCCACCCCTTGGGGAACCAACGCCCCAATCACGGTTAAATCTTGCCCAATCACTGTTTTGTTAGAGGTTATCCGACCAATCTTTTGATTATCTTCATCCACCACCGACCCATCGCCAATAACCACACCAATAAAGTTCCCTTTCAGGTCAATCACGCCCCCCCAAGGCCGAACTGCCCCAATGACTTTCCCTTGGTCATTCACCACCGACCCATCCACTAAAACGTGCCCTAAACTTTCTTCGGCGGCATTCATAACCCGGCCATCGGGTTGCACCGTTCCAAAAGCCACACCGGCGGTATCTAAAACAGATACCCGTGGCACCCCCGCCCCGATGATTTTTAATTCCGATGACACAATCGTGCCATCCCCTAACATCTTCCCCAACGTTTGCCCGTCGGCATCCACCACATCCCCCGCCGGGGTTAAAGATCCCAGCACTTGATTATCCAATCCCACAGGAATCATTTCTGGTGGCGTTACCCCAATAATTTTACCATCGGCCCCAAAGACAAGACCGTCAGGCGCTACCTTATATTTTTGCCCCCCTAAAGTCACATACCCTTCGTTATCCACCTGTCCCAAAACGGTTCCCGCCATATCAATCACGGATCGGGGCAAGGTTAATTCCGTTTTTCCCGTTTCACAGACGACACAGGATTTTGTTTCGGACGATTGTGCTTTAATCGGGATTCTCAACACGTTTTCTTTAATGGCCAAGGCATTATCTTCACGCCACTTGATGTTCACCAAGTTTTGAATATACCTTAAGGACAGGGGATTCCATAACACCGTAACTGTACACGAGGTGCCTTTAGCCAAGCGCATATCTTTTTGGCACGTTCCCATGTCAATATCAAACCCGTCTTTTTGCACTTCGGCCATTTCTACATCCAACAAAATGATATTGCCTTTTTCGGCCGTAATCATAATGGGAATTTCGGCGTTCGTCCCCACCATGACATTTTCCATCGTGATGGTATCGGGTTGCACTTTTAATAACGCTTCGGCTTGATCATCCACCGACGGCAAAGGGACGGTCGTGAACAAATCTACATCCGGCGTTGCATAATCCACAGGGGACAGCATTTCTTGTTGTTCCGGCTTCACACGCCGAACCAATAAAATCAACATAAATACAATCAATAAACCAATCCCTAAAAAAAAGAACCAACGGTTGCTCTTTTTCACATATTGTTCGGACAGGCTATCTGTATTTTTTTGTTTCATTTAGCTTCCCTTTACTGTACCCGCACCACCGAGCACGACACCCCTTTCTTCGCCAGTTTTTGACACAACGCATCCCCAGAATTCACGTCTTTAAACGGCCCAATACGCAGGCGGAAAAGTTCCCTAACATCCCCGTCAGCCGTGGCATCTACGGAATAATACGGTTCATATCCTTTTAACAAATCCCCATACCGGTTCAACAGCGCATCCCACATTTTTTCTAATGTCACAATATCCGTATGCGCCCCCAGTTCAACCGAGATCGTTTCCACATCCACCGCATTAGCCGACCCACCGGTCTTATCGGTCGTGATTTGTTTCACCACGTCAAGGATACCGGAATTGGCCTCGGGCGAATTCATGACCGCTTGCGGGATGGCGTTACCCGTGGTCATTTGCCCTTGCACCATTGGCATCATCATACCTTGGTTCCCCATCATTAAGGGCATAGCGCCCCCCGTCATTCCCCCCAAAGCGTATGGGTTGGTGCCGGCCCCACTTGCGGAAATGGAATACATGCTGTTATCGGGATTGGCGTATTCTACTTGATCTAAGCCCATCGCTGGATCCCGCCGCAATTTTAAGCAAATCAATTTCTTTCCATTACGCAAGACCATATCCCCTACGGCCTCTACCACAATCAAGCGGCTGTTCTTCCCCCGCGTTCTAAACCCAACGGGCACTTCTGTTTCTTGAACCAACAAGTTCACAATCGGACGCTGTGTCATGGTCAGCGCTTTGGGCCCTAGGTCAATATACGTAAAGATATCATCCCGCCACACCCGTTCTGGCGCAATATCTACATCCTTGGGGTTGGGAATAAACATTTCTACATCAAAGCGGAACTTTTCAGGATCCACAGGAATGGATTGCAACCAATCTTGCCCTTCGGCCTTCCCCGTTTCAGGATTTACTTTTGCGCCCAAAGAATTTAAGTTGTTGTTCACATTCAAAGACGAATCCGCCGCCATTACAGACGCGCCTGAAAAACTCTTTAACGTTCCGCCAGCCGATTTTGGTGTGTATTTTTTCGGCACCAAAATATCCACCACGGATTGCGTGATTTTATCTGTGTTATAGGTTTCACTTCTTAGGTAAAAAACATACCGGTTGCCCGACCGACCAAAAATCACCATATTACTATCCGCCCCAATAAAAGACGGATCCGCATAAAGCAACAACGAGTTAGGCGCTGGAATTTCCCCCGCAAACGATTCGGGCGACCCCAAATGCACCCGTTCAATCAATTCCCAAGTCGGTAAGTTAATTAGGGTCATCATCCCTTCCCTTAACCGAATCGGCAAAACCGTATCCGGGGCCCAGACATAGCGAGAATACCCTGGCTTTAATTGCCCTTCCCCAAGGTGCGACATTGGGTCATTCCATGCCTTTTGCTGCATCCCCAACGAATGGATGTAGTTCAAGTTCATGGTATCAAATTCCCCCGTCGTTTGCGCCATGGCATCATATAATTGCCCAGCTTCCACGTTCGCAGGAAGCATTTGTTGGGCCCAACAAGGGGTTCCCCCCACAAGCAGCATTAGACCAGAGGTCATTAACAATTTTCTTAGTGTCATTTTTTTCACTCCATTACCTGCATGCCATATTTTGTGACTAAGAATCCCAAAGGATTTTTTAATCGTTGCGCCCATTTTAATCCCTCCCTATTCGGATAGAAATTCACCTTTAAATTAACAACCCATTTTTTGGATGTGGGTTCCACCGATCCTTTTTTCATATCGGTCATTTTCACTTCTGCCCGCCACACGTCGCCGTCAGGTTCTGATCGGAACTTGGACACGGACAACAATTCCACATCCCTAACCAATCCTTCTTGCCGGGCCTGTTGAATCAAGATATTCGCCAACGGTTGAAATTCTTTAAACACCGTTGGGGCACTTTTCCAGCTGATATCCCCATCAACGCCCCAAATTTCTTCCAACATGTGGGCATCCGCCGGCACCGATAACCGCAACAGCAAATATTGCCGAATTAACGAATCTGCCACCATATCCATATCCAGTGACCCAGCCGCAGGCCGCCGGACGTATAGCACTTGTTCATTTTTATCTTGGGTGTACAAATAAAACGGTTGTACCCGGGTTAAAGGCATCAACCCATTTAACGCCATGACCATCATAACCAACGTCACAAACGCCACCACCGCCATCACCATATAGGATCTGGCCATCCACAAATACCGGCGTTCACGTAAAGCCTCTACCGAGTTTTCGTCCAAGGTCCAAAAACTCTTGTCTTTCTTTTGGGGCTTTTGTGGTTGTGTCATGGTGTTATCCTTTTAAGAAAACCACTCGGGCAATTCCGGTACTAAATCCAATTTTAGACACGCACAGGGTGATTTTTTAAGTTCTGAATAATCTTCCCCTAATCCCACGGGTTCTGGTTCATAAACCGTCCCACAGGCCACAACCCCCAAAACACCAAGGATTAAAAGGCCTATTTGCCATAATTTCATGTGATATTCCTCCTTGCAAACACGTATTCAAAGGAAATCTATCA
>Ga0310695_10012155_pt1 | contig 12125 bp, 10 predicted proteins | sample RumenRJG_04DNA_FD_203882 | JGI IMG/M metagenome (GOLD analysis project Ga0310695, IMG submission 203882) | Bovine rumen microbial communities from Lethbridge, Alberta, Canada - RJG_04 (v2) (version 2) | ecosystem: Host-associated > Mammals > Digestive system > Stomach > Rumen | place: Canada... | reverse complement strand
TTTCAGCATTGAGTTCTCATCACCGAGTTTCTTCAGCAGGTTCTCCAGTTCGGCAATCTTCTTACGGTTGGCCTCGATACTCTGCTCGCTCTGCGCCTCCTGCTCCTCCTTCAACGCGTGTACCTTATTAATACGTTCGCGCAGTTGGAGAATCTTACGCCGGCTGTTGAGGAAGGTCACCACAAAAAGCACTACGTAGATCACACTTGCGATGATGACTAGAAACAACTCGCGGTTGCTCAGCACGAAATTCGATGTCAGGAATTCAATCATAGTGCAAAGATAGAAGAAAAAAGCGAACCCGCCAAAAAAACGCATTCGCAAAAATGTTCATTTTCAGCGTCAGTTCGCAAAAGTTTGCAGTCAGTGCGCAATATTGTACTTCTTCACGTAACGCATGCGTGCAGCCAGCGACATATGAGCGAATTCACGCCATCCCACAGCCCCTTCGCTACAACGTTCCAGATAGTCGCGCTCCCACATGTAACGGTAGGCTTCTATTTCAAACGGATTCAGATAGTACATGGCGCCTTTCATCCTGCGTACATAACCGACTGCCATCAGCGAAAACCATAGGTAGCGCACGTAGAAGAGAAACCAACTATCATAAAGCGACTGTGCTTGGCGCACATGTATCATTTCATGGTTCTTCAATGCGTCGAACTTGCTGTTAAACTTGTCGGCATCCTCCTGTGTTCGGGTGAAGATATGTCCGAAGATAGTGATACCCGTAAAGCCCTTTCTGCACCAGAAACGGCTAACCGAGGCCTCCATGTTTTTCACGCGTGAAGGCCTCGGTGCACGGAAAATCATCATCAGACTATTCAACCGCCGATCTTAAAACTGCTGCCACTCTTCTTGGAGGTCGTTGACTTCTTGGTGGAAGTTGACTTCTTTGTAGTGGTGGTAGCCTTTGGAGTAGAAGCTGCCTTGGCTGCATTATAATACTGCAGGGCCTCGGGCATCTGCTGCTTGATGGCAGCGATACGATTCTCGTTGCTGGGGTGTGAACTCTGCCACTCAGGCACATTGCTTGTTCCCATGCGGCCCCAGAAGTCAATGGCCACTTCAGGATTATAACCTGCCATAGCTGCGAAGATCAGACCCAGATGGTCGGCCTCGCTCTCATGAGCGCGCGAATAACTCAAGTTGCGGAAACTCAGATATTGCTGGGCAACCTGCACGCCTGCGGAAGTCATCGTAGAGCCCACACCGAGAACCTGTGCCAAAACGGCGCCAGCCTGAAGTCCAGTCTGCTGGTTAAGTTTCTTCTGATACTGCTCAGCCGAATGCATTGCCACAGCGTGAGCAATCTCGTGGCCAAGCACGATTGCCAATGCGTCTTCCGTCTGTGTCACGGGCAGCAGTCCCTCATAGACCACAATCTTTCCGCCAGGCATACACCAAGCGTTCACTTCCTTGTCCTGCACGAGGTTGAATTCCCACTGATAGCCCTGCAGCTCACTTTCGTAGCCATTCTGCTTCAGATAGGTCTCCACGGCAGCAGCCAGTCGCTTACCTACTCGCTCCACCATAGCGGTGTTTGTGGCGTTGGTCGATTTCTTGGCGGTCTTCATGTAGGTCTGATACTCCTGCAAGGAGAGGCTCAGCATCTGTGCATTGTCTGCCACTTTCTGCGTTCTGCCAGTTAGGGGCACAGTGCGGGTTGTACCACAAGCGGCCAGTAGCACTACCAGTGCGGTGGCCAGCATTATTCTTAACTTTCTCATTGTAATTTAGATTTAATATGATTATTTTTCAAGTACGAAAACGTGTCCAAGGATACCAAACGACACATCTTTATCGAGAATTCTGCCCGTGCTGCAGAGACCAAAACTCTTGTAGTCGAGAGTGTTTTGCAGTACGATTTTGGTAAGCGATTTGCCGTCGAGAAAATCATAGCTCTTGTCGTCGAGATTGCCCATATAGGCATCCTGAATGGCGTCAATATGCTTCTCTTTCGAAGGATTAGTCAGTGTGCAAGCTCCTGCCAATATAACAAGAATCAGCACTATAGTCAACAACACCTTTTTCATAATACAAATGCTTTTCTGGATGATAAATGGTTTTCTCTGCAAAGATAATACTTTTTTTTTATTCGGTGATAAAAATAAAGTAAAAAATTGTACCTTTGTACCCACAAACAAGCAACAATAAATAGTCATGAAGAAGAACCTTAAAACCGCCACACTTTGCGTGCAGGCAGGATGGGAACCCAAGAACGGTGACCCACGCGTACTGCCCATTATTCAGAGCACAACCTTCAAGTATGATAATTCTGAAGAAATGGCCATGCTTTTCGATCTCAAGAAAGAAGGCTATTTCTATACACGCCTACAGAACCCCACCAACGATGCCGTGGCCAGCAAAATAGCTGCCCTTGAAGGCGGTGTTGGAGCTGTGCTCACCAGCAGTGGACAAGCAGCCAATTTCTTCGCCGTCTTCAATATCTGCGGTGCTGGCGACCACATTGTGACTTCTAATGAAATCTACGGTGGTACTTTCAACCTCTTCGGCGTGACGCTTGAGAAACTTGGCATTGAATGCACCTTCGTCAACCCCGAAGCCAGCGAAGAGGAGATTCAAGCAGCCTTCCGTCCTAATACAAAACTGCTTTTCGGTGAGACCATCTCTAACCCCAGCTGCAACGTGCTCGATATTGAGAAGTTCTCACGCATTGCACATAAGAATGGTGTACCTCTGATAATCGACAACACGTTTGCCACACCTGTCAACTGCCGTCCTTTCGAATGGGGCGCCGACATCATCACCCACTCCACCACGAAATACATGGACGGCCACGCAACACAGGTGGGGGGATGCGTCGTTGACAGTGGCAACTTCGACTGGGAGGCACACGCAGAGAAATACCCAGGTCTTACCACGCCCGATGAATCCTACCACGGGCTCACTTATACTAAGGCTTTCGGAAAGATGGCTTACTGCACGAAGCTTGTCAGTCAGCTGATGCGCGACCTTGGTTCCATTCCAGCTCCGCAGAATTCATTCCTGCTTAACCTCGGTTTGGAGACGCTCCATTTGCGTATGCCGCAGCATTGCCGCAATGCCCAGTGTGTGGCCGAGTTCCTCTCAAATGATCCCCGTGTGGCATGGGTGAACTATAGTGGCCTGAAAGGTGATGCCAACTACGAGCGTGCTCAGAAATACCTGCCCAACGGTTCCTGTGGTGTGATGGCCTTCGGTCTGAAGGGCACCCGCGAGACCGCAATCAAGTTTATGGACTCCTTAGAGCTCATCGCCATCGTCACTCACGTAGCCGATGCCCGCACCTGTGTGCTCCATCCCGCCTCTCATACCCATCGTCAGATGAGTGATGAGCAGTTGTACGAAGCCGGTGTAGCTCCAGATCTCATCCGCCTCTCCGTAGGCATTGAGGATGTGGAAGACATTCTTGACGACATCCGTCAGGCACTAGATAAGGTTTAAGAAAGGAGCCCCACCCAAATCCTCCCTGCATAGGGAGGACTTTTTTTTGCACACTCATAAGGGACCCAGAAGAGTTACATGTCTCCTCCTTTCGAAGGAGGGGAAGGATGGTTAGGCAACCAAAAGATGCAACACCACAAATTACGATTCCAAACATTATTAGCCATATCTACAACAAAACCAAACAAAATCTTTGCATTTAAATAATATTTGATTACTTTTGCAGCCGATTTTGTTTTAAAGGAATAGATTAAGGATAATGGTTACATTCACTTTGAGCCTCATTGCCCTCATTCTGGGCTATCTTCTTTACGGCCGTTTCGTGGAAAAAACTTTCGGACCCGACAATCGGGTGACACCCGCCATCGCCAAAGCTGACGGGGTGGATTTCATGGTGCTGCCGTCATGGAAGATTTTCATGATACAGTTCCTTAACATTGCCGGCACAGGCCCCATTTTCGGTGCCATCATGGGAGCGAAATTCGGACCGTCGGCCTATCTTTGGATTGTGTTGGGCTGCATCTTTGCCGGTGCCACCCATGACTATCTGGCAGGAATGATTTCACTGAGGCACAGCGGCATCGGACAACCGGAACTGGTGGGGCGCTATCTCGGGCAAACCACGAAGAAAATTATGCTCGTCTTCACCGTATTCATGCTTATCATGGTAGGTGCCGTGTTTGTCTATAGTCCCGCCATCATCCTGGGCGATATCTGCGGTGAGGACATCCGCTGGATCTATTTCTGGTGTGCGCTCATCTTTGTATATTATCTCATTGCCTCCATCCTGCCCATCAGCAAGATCATCGGGAAAATCTACCCAGTTTTTGCCGTTTCCATGATTTTCATGGCAGCGGCTATGATGGTTGTCCTCTTCGTGAAATGGCCTTCGCTGCCCGAACTGACCGACGGATTGACGCCCATGAACGGCACCCCCATCTTCCCAGCCCTGTTCATCACCATTGCCTGTGGTGCTATCAGCGGTTTTCACGCCACACAGAGTCCATTGATGGCACACTGCATGAAGAGTGAGCATCTGGGACGCCCTATCTTCTACGGATCTATGATCACGGAAGGCATCGTCGCACTCATATGGGCAACCATCTCTATGTATTTCTTCTATGGAGGCTCGGGTGAAGCCATTCTGGGTCATGTTCCCGAGGCAACCATGTCGGCTCCGAAGGTGGTGACGGTGGTGAGCGAAGGTTGGCTGGGCCTCTTCGGTGGACTTCTAGTGATGCTGGGTGTCGTGGCCGCTCCCATCACCACAGGCGACACTTCGCTGCGATCGGCCAGACTCATTCTCGCTGAATTCTTTCATTTAGAACAAAAGACCGTGCGCAGCCGCCTGTACATCTGCATACCGCTTTTCGCCGCCACGTTCGGACTGCTCTTTTTCAACATCAGTAATGCTGACGGATTCAACATCATCTGGGGCTATTTCGGCTGGGGTAATCAGACCCTTTCCGTCTTCACCCTCTGGGCCATCACCGTCTATCTAGCCCGTAATCGCAAGCCCTACATCATCACACTTCTGCCAGCGCTATTCATGACCGCGGTCTGCACTATGTTCATCCTCGTATCGCCCAACACACTCGGCGCTCCCATGGCTGTTGGTTACACCGTATCTGCCTTGTTTGCCTTCGCGCTGCTAATCTGGTTTATGCTAAAGGTGAGAAAGATGCATGACGTGCCGCAGGAATAATTAAAGGTAAAAAGGTAAGCTTTTGCAAAGTTACAATATTGCTTCGGGCTGAAAACCACTTCAGGAATGTCATGGATCGTTATTAGAAGTAAATGGTCGTTATGAAGAGAGGAGTGCGCTTAAATGAAATGGAAGCAATGCAAGAATGGCGTGGAAGCAATGTAAGAATGGCGTGGAAGCGAGGTTTCATGGGCATTCTTACAATGCTTGAATCCAGGGGACAATTGACGTTCGGATACCTTATTATCACCTAAGTCTTTTCAATAGTTCCACAAGCACCCTCCAGATGTTTTCGATGGTGGATATCTCCACACGCTCTTGAGTGGAATGAGGCTCCAGGATACGGGGGCCAATGGGTATAATCTGAATACCAGGAAAACGCTCCACAAAATAACCCATCTCCATCACAAAATGCATCTCTACTAACCGAGGGCGAAAACCGAGCACATCCTCGAAGGTCTGCTCCACCAAATGTATGAAAGGACTGTCGGTGCACTCCTGCCAGGCTGGTGTTGACATCACGATTTCGGATGTGCCACCGATTCTTGCTATCTCACCAGCAATGTCTTTCCCTATCTGCACCATTCTACTGTTGATAAAAGAACGGGTATGAGTTGTGACATAGAAATGGTCTTCCCTAGTGCGGATAACGCCAATGTTGTTTGAGGTCTCCACCGTACCCTCCATTCGTTCACTCATTTTAATGACGCCGTAAGGAATCCTGTCAATAGCTTGGATAAGGGCAATGACGGATTTTCGGTCGATGCAAGATGCTGGTTGTTCACAATCCAGAACACCATTTACGGGCAATCCCTCTTTCGTGCTTTTTCCGATAACTGCCGATGCTCTGGCAGGGATGGATGCATTAGCTTCTCCAGCCGTAATGTCGGCCACCACCATCATGGGGTCTTTTTCAAGCATCTTTTTCAGAAGAACGCATATTTCTTTCACCGCACTTTTCCTCCCCTTGTTGATGTCCACACCAGAATGGCCGCCAACACTGCTCTGAATGCTCAACTTATAATAATGAAGGCTATCAGAAGATTTCTCCCTTTTCAGCGGTAACATATGGCTCTGTAGATAGGCTCCGGCAGCTCCGGTGGTAATTGTGTCGTAATCCTCGGAGTCGAGGTCTATCATCCTGCGTCCTTTGATGAAATCGGTCGAAATGTTAGCGGCTCCCGTCATACCGTCTTCTTCGTTGGTGGTGACAAAAAGTTCCAGTGGACCATGTTCAAGGGACTCGCTCTCCATAACAGCCATTGCCATGCAGAGCCCAATTCCATTGTCGGCTCCGAGTGAAGTGCCTTGAGCTTTCATCCATCCATCCTCGATATAGGATTCTATCGGATCGTTGAGCGGATCGAAGGCTTTGCCTTCTTCTGCCACGCACACCATGTCCATATGGGCGTGCATCACGGTGACGGGCGCCTGCTCCATTCCAAGTGTTGCTGGTTTGCGGATAACGATGCAGTTATGGTTGTCGCGCTGATAGTCGAGCTGATTTTTCTCAGCAAACTCGCAAAGCCAATCCGCCACCCGTTCCTCATGCCAGGAGGGTCGTGGAACTTGATTCAGTTCATGGAATAGCCTGAAGATGTTTTCTGTCATAGTCATTTCATTATAATAATAAGTTCAACACTTTTACAAATCCATATCAGGTTTCATCACATCATGACACTTCGTAGACTGCATCTTGGAGAGAGAGTACTGTGCAGTTGCACGGATGTCTTCCACGTTGGCGGCAAAGCCAAGGGTATATTTGCCCGCAGCTGTTTCCCAGCTCTGGGTAATCTCATTGTAGGACGCCAAATCGTAGTTGGTGACGGTCATTGTCAAGGTCTCACTCTGACCAGGCTTCAGTTCACGGGTCTTAGCAAAGGATTTAAGTTCACGGGCGGGTTTCTCCAGATCACCAATCGGGGCGGACACATAGAGCTGCACAACTTCTTTGCCTGCAACAGTGCCAGTGTTGGTGACAGTAACAGAAGCGATGAACCCCTCTTTCGTGGCTTTAACAGACGGTTTGCTATATTTGAAACTTGTATAACTCAAACCATATCCAAAGGGATAGGACACTTCCTTCTGGACCGTATTAAAATAGCGGTAGCCCACATTAAGCCCTTCGGCGTGCCTGGTGTAGTCTTGAAACTCTACTTTATCGTTACCACCTCTTCGCGGACGATTGACTTGCCGCACATTGGGGAAGTTGGCGCTAGAGGGCACATCAATTAGACTGACGGGCCAAGTCATGGTCAGCTTACCAGAGGGATTGGCTTTGCCGGTTAGCACATCTGCCACAGAATATCCACCTTCCTGACCAGGTTGCCAGGCCAACAAGATGGCATCAGGCATTCCTTTCCACGAGGCAGTTTCGAGCACATTACCCATGTTGAGCACCACCACTACTTTCTTTTCGGCCAGATGGAACGCATTGCAGACATCGGTGATAAGCAAGCGTTCTGTTTCTGACAAGGTGAAATCTCCTTTCTCCGTGCGGTCAGAACCCTCACCAGCCTGCCGGCCAATCGTGATGATAGCCATATCAGATTCCTGTGCCTGAACATCTATGACGGGACGGGGTACAGACATCTCAGACAATACAGCCTTACCCCAGAACCAACCGCCTCGTGCAGGCGAGGCTGCCGTGATGCAATTCTGGTATTTTTTGTAACTCATATAAAGGTCTGCCAATTTCTTGTTCACCTCCAGACCCGCTTCGTTGAGTCCTTGCATGAGGTCAATGGTGTAGGCTTTGTTCACATCGCCGGAACCAGTGCCTCCAGCAATGAAGTCATAAGATGTGGTTCCAAACACGGCCACTCGCTTCACATTCTTCATGGGCAGAGCATTGCCTGTATTCTTCAGAAGCACCATCCCCTCTGTCGCACTGTTGCGAGTCACCGCGGCATGGGCCTTAAGGTCTGGCTTGTTGGAGAATTTGTATCCCCGGAAACTGGGTGTCTTGACAAGGTATTGGAGAATTCGTTTCACGCAGATGTCAAGGTCGGATTCTGCCAAAACACCACTTTTTACCTTATCCACCAAGTCTTTGATTTGGGATTCGTTACCTGGCTCCATCAGGTCATTGCCGGCCTTGATCTGTGCAGCCGTATTGCGAAGCCCTGTCCAGTCGGTCATGACAATACCATCAAAACCCCATTCGTCTCTCAGAATGGTGGTGAGCAGTTCGCCATTCTCTTGAGTGAAAGGACCATTGATGCGGTTGTAGGAGGACATGACGGTCCAGGGCTTTGCCTCTCTCACGGCTATCTCAAACCCCTTCAGATAGATTTCTCTCAGCACTCGCTGCGACATTACTTCATCCACACCCATTCGGTTGGTTTCTTGTGAATTGGCGGCAAAATGCTTCACCGAAGTACCTACTCCCTGGCTCTGGATGCCTCGTACATAGGCTGCAGCTATTTTGCCCGTAACGAAAGGGTCTTCAGAATAATATTCAAAATTACGCCCACACAAGGGGGAACGATGGATATTCATGCCTGGGGCAAGGAGCACGTCGCATCCGTACTCCAACACCTCATTGCCAATGCACCTACCTACTTCCTCCACCAGTTTAGTATTCCACGTACAGGCTAAAGCGGTGCCCACAGGGAAGCCCGTGCAGTAATAAGTCTGCGAGTCATTGGGACGCATGGGAGAGATTCTCACGCCTGCGGGACCGTCGGTCAACACAGTAGCAGGAATACCAAGGCGTTCGATGGCCCGTGTCATACCAGCTGCACCTGGCACCTGATGGGAATGACTGCCCACCATACCATTGTTTTCCTGGTTTTCAGTGCGGAGATTGCCACCCACAACGAGCATGGCCTTCTCTTCAAGGGTCATCTCTTTCAAGACTTGGTCAATCTGATCGGATTGCAGTCTTACTTGCGCTATTACCGTAATTGTGGTCAGTAACAATAATGATACTGTGGTAAAGATAGTTTTTTTCATATTTATATATATCATTGATTAACGGTTCCTTTTGTGAAAACCACTCCAAACCGATTTTCTTGCAGCAGCTCATCATCCATGTGTGCAAAGTTAATAAATTTTGCGTTATTTCGATTGTTTTTCTCCAGGAAATAATAGTTGACCTTTAAGATAATGATCCTCTCCTGCTGTCGCTGAAAAATCTTGGTGTGTTCCCGAATTAAGTCGTTAAAGATGAAACGTTTTAAACATAAACTTAGACATGAACTTTAACTCATAAAAACAGATACTTTCATTTTTGATTTATCTCTTGTCTGAAAAATCTAAAATAAAGTCTTAGAATTTGAAATATTTTTAGTATTTTTGCATCGAAATAACATATTGAATTTCTAACCGAATATTGTGATGAAAAACTATCTGAAAAAACTAGAGGAAACCATTCGTGGGCATTGGAACCAAAAGGCACTCTGCGACTATAAAGGAGAATCATTCACCTATGCCGATTTGGCTACAAACATTGAGCAGTTTAGGCTATTTCTCAATGAGGCTGGAATATCCAAGCGCAGCAAGATTGCTATCTGCGCCCGCAACTCTGCCCGCTGGGCAATAGCTTTCTGGGACATCAACGTCAATGGTTGTGTGGCTGTACCGCTTTTAGCAGACTTTCACCCCAACAGCGTAGCCGCACTCACACGTCACTCAGACAGCGTGATACTTTTTACCGACGAGGACATCTGGAACAAGTTGATCCCTGGGCAAATGCCTGCACTCAAGGCTGCTATCAACGTAAAGGACTGGCGCATGCTGTGGTATAGGGATGAGAAGGTGTTCAAGGCATGGGAAAACCGTGAAAGGTCTTTTGCGAACCATCATCCTAAGGGTATGAAGCCCGATCTAGTGTCTTTCCATACTAATAATTTGGACAAGATGGCCATCATCAATTATACGTCGGGGACAACTGGTAATCCTAAAGGCGTGATGCTTACCTATGGCGCTCTTTCTGATACAGACGAATTTGCCAATAGCCATTTTCCAAACCGTCCGGGACAAACCATCGTCTCAATGCTTCCCATGGCCCACATGTATGGACTGGCCATAGAGTTCATCCATCCCAATGTGGATGGCGTAACCGTATATTTCCTGGGGAAGACCCCCTCCCCCACTACGCTGCTCCAAGCGATGAAAGAAGTTAAGCCTTACATGGTGGTCACGGTACCGTTGGTAATGGAAAAGGTCTATGCCAATTCCATCAAACCCGCATTGGATAAAATGCAGAAGTTCTATTCCATCCCATACGCTGAAAGACTGATTTACAAGATAGTACGCAAAAAAATCATCTCTGCTTTCGGAGGCCGTGTTCGCTGTTTCATTATGGGTGGAGCACCACTAAAACCCGAAGTGGAGCAATGCTTCAGCCGGATGCACCTGCCGTTCACGGTGGGTTACGGAATGACTGAAGCCTGCCCGTTGCTTGGCTGGGAATGGTGGACCGATTTTGTTCCTAGTTCCTGTGGAAAACCCGTCCATGAAATTAGGATTGATTCAAAAGACCCGCAGAATGAAGCAGGTGAGATTCAAGCCCGGGGCGCCAACATGACCATAGGCTATTACAAGAATCCCGAAGCCAATGCGGTGGCCTTCACCGACGACGGATGGTTCCGTACGGGCGACCTGGGCACGATGGATGATAAAGGCAATATTTTCATCCGCGGGCGCATAAAATCAATGATTCTGAACTCTTCGGGTCAGAACATCTATCCCGAAGAATTGGAAGCCGTGCTGTCTGGATGCCCCTATGTGGTAGAATCGATTGTCGTTGACCGCAATGGAAAAATTGTGGCACTGGTTTATCCAGAAATTCCCGAAGACATTGACCAGGAATCTAAGGAAAGCATCCCGGAAATAATCCGAACCACTGCTAACAAGTCGCTTCCTGCTTACAGCAAAATTAACAAGGTGGAACTGGTGGATTCGCCTTTCGAAAAGACGCCCAAAATGAGTATCAAACGTTTTTTGTATCAATAGTTTTTGTTGCGACGGATATTCAACCAGACCGCACCACTCAAACACAAAGGGCCATCCTCACGGACAGCCCTTGCATATTATACAAAAACATTATGATATTTAGCGAACAAGATTTTTCTGTTTTAAAGGGCGCTGCCGTAAGCGACGCCCTAATTTTTTACTGTGCACAACGGCAATGCTTACAATCGTGATTGCACCGCTCCTTTCGCTCACAATAGCGCTCGCACTGAGCACAAATGTCATAGCCTAGCATCGCACCAAGGATGAAATCCTCTTCAGGAGTGAGTTGGTTGAGAGGGCGGGTGACAATCATACGGATAGCTTCAAGACACTGTTTCTTGCCAAAGAATAGATTAAGACGGTCGTTGCCCACGGGCTGGATAATATAACTGATACCAGAATGCTCCAGACGTGTGCGAGCATAAGTCTCATAGCGCTTGTTGAAAGTGAATAGCACCATATTGCGGACTCCTTTTTTGAGTTCGTAGATATGGTTCATTAGCACCTTCATATCGGCGGGTAAAATCTCTGCTTGCTGCATGTCTTGATTGTTTTCTTAACTTTACTTTTTTTCTTTTTTACCTTTTAAAGACCCAGCCGTTCCAACCATGCGTCGATGCGCTCATCGGTCTTGTCGTCCTCGTTGATGTCGTCAAGTGCGAGTCCCACAAACTTACCGTCAACAATAGCATCACTGTCATCGAAGGTATAACCGTCGGTAGAAACCTCACCGATTACGTTAGCACCAGCTTCTTTGGCTGCATCGTAGAGCTCCTTCATGGCGCCACAGAAAGTGTCACTGTAACTTGCGGAATCACCGCATCCGAAGATAGCTACCGTCTTGCCGGAGAGGTCAGCACCCTTAATGGTATCTACACCGTCATACCAATCATCTTGAAGTTCACCAGCTCCCCAGGTAGATGTGCCTAGAAGGAGATTGTCTGCTGCGAGAACATCATCGTTCAAGTCTTGTACGTTTACTACTTCAGCACCGAGTTTGGCACCGATTTTC
>Ga0310695_10012154_pt1 | contig 12125 bp, 5 predicted proteins | sample RumenRJG_04DNA_FD_203882 | JGI IMG/M metagenome (GOLD analysis project Ga0310695, IMG submission 203882) | Bovine rumen microbial communities from Lethbridge, Alberta, Canada - RJG_04 (v2) (version 2) | ecosystem: Host-associated > Mammals > Digestive system > Stomach > Rumen | place: Canada... | reverse complement strand
CTGATGAATATCTGCTCTGTGTTGCGGGTATAATCAGAGATAGACGCTGCCTGACGATATGACTCATAATGGTCGATATTTCCTGCAGGAGTCCTCACGATCTGGAGTGAGTAGACCTTACCGTCGAACTCGTCGAGGAATTCCTTATATGCATCTCTTGCCCTTTCCCACTTTGCCTGCTCCTGGCTCTTGTCCTGAGGGAAGATCTGGGTACCGTCAAGATTCCTGATCTCCGCATAGTCAGGGTTGCAGTTGAAAAGAGGGCTGGCGGCATAAAGAAGGGCTTTAGCCTTGAGAGCCTTGCAGGTACCCCTGTCTATACGGCCGAGGTTGGCATCGCCGTACTTTGCAGGAAGATCCTCGGCAGCCTTGTCAAGCTCGGACACGATGAAATCGATATTCTCGTCGACTGTATTCCTTTCCTTGAGAAGGTCATCAAGAGGAGTATCGAGAGCCATGGCTTCTTCACCGATGATAGTCACAGGACCGTAGCAACGGAAGATGTTGAAGTAATAGTAGGCACGGAGAGCTCTTGCCTGGGCCTTCCAGTACTTACGGTCTGAAGCGCTGGCTTCGACGCATTTATCTACATTGCTGATGAATGTGCTGGCCTTTGCAATACCCTTGTAGTATTCATTATACCAGTATCCGATCCAGTTGGTAGAAGCGTATACCGAACCGAGAGACCAGCTGGTAGCTTCTTCGCCATCACCGCTCCAGGTGATATCGCCTTCGATGGAACCGCCGGTCCAGATACCGCCGGCATAATAGGTAGGCCAGCGTTCGCAGGTCTCGTCAGGAACATAACTATAGACGTTGTTGAGGAACTCCTCTGTCTTGTTACGGTCTGAGAAGGTGTCTTCCAGATTGTACTGCGTACCCGGAATCGTCGGGAAAAAGTCGTTGCAGGACGAAACAGACGCCATGATCATGACCGCAGCTGCAATTTTATATAATGTTTTCATAATGACATCCGGTTTTAGAATTTGACATTGAGACCTACTGAGATCGTCATCGCATTAGGATATGAACATCCGTTGTTGGTGTTGAGCTCAGGATCCCAGATCTTGAATTTAGAGAAGGTCAGAAGGTTGGTTCCTGTGATATATACACTTGCGGCATCGAGGAAGGTCTTGTCGACAATTCTTCCAGGAAGGTCGTATGTGATGGTAGCCTGCTTCAGGCGGAGGAAACTTACGTCCTTCTGCCACCAGGTGCTTTCCTTGGTGTTATTGAGGTTGTCTGTCTTTCCGTAGTGGAGACGTGGGTAGAATACGTTGGTGTTCTCAGGGTTTTCTGCAGACCATCTGTCGGTAATGTTGCTGAACAGGTTGGAAAGACCGGCCTGGTCAGAGAACGGATGGATACCGTCACCGGAGAGACAGCGGTCAGCGAAGGCATTTCCGGAGAAAATCACGCCGAATGAGAACTGGCCTACCTGGAGGTCTGCGCCAAAGCCGTAATAAAGCTTCGGAACGTCACCCTGGCCGATTACGCACTTGTCATAATCATCGACAACGCCGTCACCGTTGAGATCCTTATACTTGATATCACCAGGACGTGAGATCTGTCCAGGATATTCCTCGCCGAACTGTCTTGCATGGTCGATGATCTCGTCATCGCTTGTGAAGAGGCCTTCAGCGATCCATCCCCAGCGTGCAAGGACGTTGGTTCCGCGGGTCTCGAGCCATGGATATGCAGGTTCCGGCTGATCATCCTCGATGATGCGGTCCTCGTTCCAGGTGAGGTTGCCCCTGAGGGTAAGGAAGGTCTTGGTAGCAAGCTGCTTGTTGTATTCGATGTTCATGTCGATACCCTTGTTGTCCACGATACCGAGGTTGGCATAAGGCATCTCGATGAAACCGCAGTAGTCAGGAATAGTAGCACGCTGGAGGAAGATTCCGGTACGGTGCTCCTTGAAGAGCTCTACTGTGAGCGAGAGTTCGTCCTTGAAGAACTTGAAGTCGAAACCGAGGTTCTGCTTGAGGGATGTTGACCAGCCCACGTTGGAACCATATTTCTTGTATCCCCAACCGTCTTTAGGGCTGTTTGAAGTACCGAAACGGGTACCGTCTGCGCTGCCCATCTCGTCCTGATACATGAAACGGCGTCCTGCTGCGGAGTCGGATCCTACCTGACCGATGGTATAGCGGATCTTGAAGAATGACCATACGTCCTTGAGAGGTTTCCAGAACGGTTCATTTGAAACAGCCCATCCGAGACCGGCTGCCGGGAAGAAACCGAACCTGCGCTTAGGGTCGAAGTTCTCGGAACCGTTGTAACCGGCATTGACTTCTGCGAAATAACGGTCGTCGTAAGCATATGTCGCTCTTGCGGCAAGGCCCTGCTGCTTGTAGTTGAGCGACTCGATAAGGCTGTCAGGGTGACCTGCGGCATAGACATTCTGGTTGTAGAGAAGAAGTCCGGTGACTCCGTGCTTGCCGAAGGTCCTGTCATAATTGAGGGAGGCCTCGAAATAGACGTTGCGGTCCATGGTCTGGTCCCTGTCATAGCCAAGCTCGCGGCTACCGGTATATGTACGGGTGATAGCCCACTCGTCATCGGTGAATACATCATTGTTCCAGAGACCTGTCTCAGTGTTCTTCGATCCTGAGAAGTAGTAGGTATCGTCACGTTTCTCGTATTTGTTCTGACGCCAGTTGTTTACGTCGAAAGCGAGGAGGGCGTTGGCGGAAAGACCTTTGCTCCAGTCGAAGAATCCGAGATCCTGGGCGATTCTGATATTGGAATTGAGCTGGTTGTTGATCTCGTTCCTGTAGCCTCTCTTTGTAAGGTCTGCGAGAGGGTTACGGAGGTCACCCATGGATGAGATTCCAGGGATGGAGCCGTCAGGCATCTCCTTAGGAAGATATACAGGGTTGATCTGGAAGCATGCCCCGAAGAGGCTGGAGGTACTCTGCTGAGGATAGTTGCCCTCGGAGAGATATCCGCTGAATCCAAGATCGATGGTAGTAGTCTCTGTAGGACGGAGATTCAGGTTGGCAGTATAGTTATACCTGTCATAACGCATGTTGGCGTTGTAGTTCTCCATCTTGGCGTTACGTGTAAGACCTGTCTCATTATAATATGTGAGAGACACATAATATGTAGCGTTAGGCACGCCACCTCTTACGCTGATCTGCGCACGGCGGTTATGTCCCAATGGTCTGAAGAGCTCGTCGATCCAGTTGACATTAGGATACAGATAGCTGTTATAGGCCTTAGGATCATCGTTAGGGATGATTCCGTCAGCCTTCTTGGTAGCCTCGATATACTGAGGAGTGAAGAGAAGCGCACCACGGCTGTTCAGGTAAGCCTCGTTTGCTGCGTCCATATACTCGTATGCGTTCGCAAGCTTAGGGATTCTGGTGAGTCTGGTGATACTCTCGTAATAATCGACAGTGAACTTAGGCTTGCCTACCCTACCCGGCTTAGTCTTGATGATGATGACACCGTTGGCGCCACGTACACCGTAGACAGCAGTTGCAGATGCATCTTTGAGGACAGTGAAACTCTCGATATCCTCAGGGTCGATATTGTTGAAGCTACGCTCCACACCGTCGACAAGCACGAGAGGCCTTGAAGGCTGATTCGTAAAGGTCGAAATACCACGGATCCAGATGTCGGTCTCATCATGACCAGGCTCTCCTGTCCTCTGGACAGAGACAACGCCTGCGAGTCGTCCGGCGACAACAGATGAAAGACTTGCCGAAGGCATCTTTATCTGGTCTGACTTGAGGGATGACTGAGATCCGACAACGGAGATCTTTCTCTGGGTACCATAACCTACGACAACGCTCTCGTCGAGTTCACTTACTACGGTAACGAGGGCAACGTCGATAAGGGTCTGTTTGCCGACTTCGATCTCCTGCTCCTCGAAACCAAGGGCTGAGAATACAAGAATAGGGTTCGTGCTCTTAAGAGTAAGGGAGTACTGACCGTTGTCATCGGTAAGGGTACCGTTTGTGGTACCTTTCTCGTACACCGCAATTCCTGCAAGCATTTCACCCTTGTCATCAGATACACGACCGGAGACATTCCTTGTCTGTGCAGACATCATTATCCCGGTGGTGATGAAAATCACAACTGCCAGCCAGATCTTACCGGCAAGAAGTTTAATTTTAGATAATTCCATAAATGGGTGTTTTGGTTACATTAGCTTTATGTTGCACTTTCATGCATAACAAAGAAAAGAAGATATAATTACAATCATTTCCTCATGCGCGACAAAATAAAAAGGGTGTCCGTAAAGAGGACACCCTATCAAAATTGAGCACAAGGCAATTATTTCTATGTCAAAAGTTTACTCTATCCGCTGGTCATTTAGAAGACATCGGTTCAGCACTCAGCCCATGGGAACTTTTCCAGTTTCCCGGAGTCATTCCGAAGCGGGCGGTGAACTCCTTGTAAAAATATGAACGGCTCGAGATTCCCACCTCCGCGATCACATCCTGGATCTGTTTCGAGTCATCCAGAAGCAGACGCGACGCCATCTCCAGACGATAAATCTTGATCAATGTTCCCGGAGTTATATGCGAGATGCTGCGGAAACGTCTGTAGAACGAGCGCGGAGTCATGGCCATCCTGTCGGCGATAAGGGCCGTTCCGAGATCCTCGCGGGCGATATTCTCGGAAAGCACCTGGATTGTCTTGCGGACAAAGGCCATATCCTCTTCATTCGTGCATACTATGTCATCGGCCAGACTGCCGAGCTCTTCCATCTTGACGCGCCGGAAATCCTTCTTTCCGTCGACTGCGCGAGATATCACGTCCTTGACAAGATGCATTCCTTCAGGGACGAATACATAGCTGTCGGACCATGAGACAAGCTCTGAACCAAGATTATGGCTCGGCTTGTCATTTCCAAGAATCACGACGAACGGGATATCTGAAATAGTCGTCCTGTTCTTGGACAATGTATCCCTGAACGCATTTTCGTCTTTTATTCCCAAATGGGCGTCGACGACTATCAGGTTGGCATCCGAATGCTTCAGCGACTTGAGGGCGGCTGCCGGATCCGATGCATATACGACTTCATAATCTGAAGAAAGAAGGTCAGAAAGAAGCCAGTACATCTCAGTCCTGCTCTCCAGCAGAAGAAGTCTGTCCCTTTCAGCCGCCCCGCTATTACGCTGGATGGCCGGATTGAATACGAAAACAAGCTTCTTTCCGTCGAAGTCTATTCTCTCCGGAATCCCCTGCTGAGCAGCTATGCAGAGAAAATCCAGCTGAGTCGTACTGTCCTCGCAGAATCTTGAAGAAAGGTTATGTGCAGAACCACCTGAAACGGCCCTGTACAGAGGCTCCAGCAGTCTCTTTTCAGCAGAGACGACCATGTGCAAAGACTTGTCCTCTACCTCGCATGAAACATCGGCTGAGCCTCCCGACGAGAGGATATGGTCATAGACTACAAGCAGCAGCCGCTTCATGTAATTCGTATAGACCGGGAACGGAACTTCCGGGCCAATGAAACTGATTCCCTCGGTCTGCGCTCCCCTTGCGGCAAGCAGACTGGTCACGGAATCGGAAAGTTCCTTGATAGTGCTTCTCTCAACGGATGCATTGTCGAAAGTATCGGCATATGCAATCGAAAGCCTCTTCCTGAAATCGGCCATTGCTTTGTCAGAATCCCTTGCCGCCTGAATCTTGCGCCTGTTATTGCGGTATGAGAATACACTGTATCCGAGAAGTCCCAGGAAAGCCAGCCCGACGAGGATCATAAAGAGCGAAGACCTGAAGAAGCCCCTGCGTATACGGACCTTTATACTGAACTCTTCCGGAAGAGTATCATATACATCCTTCTTATAGCGGAGACGCAAGGTATAAGTACCGGCAGGAACGTCAGTATAGGTCACTTTGTTATTGAGGGTATATACAGACCATTCCTTGTCATATCCCTCGAGGAAAGCCGAATACTCCACAAGTCCGGATGCCCTGTAATCAGGCACGGCGAACGTGACCGCGAAAGATACCGGACTTCCTTTCAGGACAAGGTTTCCGTCGCCGTCGGTATAGTCCGAAAACCGCACCTCCTCATGGGCCACCTCGAGACTTCTCAGCTGGATATTGCTGTAATACTGCACCATCTCCGGAGTATGAGGGGCCAGACTTATGACCCCCCTGTTACCGCCAAGATAGAGTTTTCCGGTCCTCGGATCCTTGTAATACGCGTCGTCACTGAATTCCCCGAATTCCAGGCCGGCGGTAAAGAGATATGTCTGGGCAAGACCGTTGGAAGGGTTGTACTTGACCAGTCCCCTGTCCGTCCCGAGCCAGAGCATGCCGTCATTATCTTCAAGGATTCCATGGATCATATCATTGATAAGACCGTTCTTCTTTCCTATGAATTCAGCGCGCACATCATCTCCGGAGTTATACAGACGCAACATTCCAGAGACCGTACCGACATAAAGGCTTCCGTCCGAAGCCGGACAGAGGCTCAGGATGTCGTCGATAGCCTCATTATAGAGATAACGCATAGAGATGACGCTATATTCGTTCGTCCTCAGGTCGAGCCTGACTATTCCGTCTCCACGGCTTCCGGCATACAGCAGCGAATCCCCGACAGCCTTCATGGCATAGAAAAGTCCTATCTCTCGTCCCTCGAAATAGAAAGAATAATTCAAGTCATTGATCACCTTGTTCCCGGAAAGAGTCAGCTTGTGGATACCCATTCCGGCGCAGGAGATATAAAGAGTGTTCTTATCCTTCTCATAAATATCGTGGACCTCATCAGGCGCATAGACTCCCGCAGGAAATGCGATTTTGACAGGGATGCCGCCATATGGACAGAACATAAGACCTTCGTTGCCGGCCCCGATCCAGACTCCGTCGCGGAACCTGCTCTCCTTTATAGCATAGACCTTGAATTCCGTAGATTCCCTCGAATAACCGACAACGCTCCTGCGTCCCGAAGGAGTAATCACCTCCTCTCCGGACGTTCCCTTCTTGTAGTCAGGGAAATAGACTATTCCGTCCCCCTTTGTGCCTACCCACATTCCGCCTCTGGAATCAGTAAGTATAGCCCTGACAGGCCGGGAAAGATTTTCGGAGACAGAAGACAGGATGATATTGTCAGCGATAGAATACTTCTTCTCATACATCAGGGCGCCCTGACCGTCGGAACCGATCCAAATGACTCCCTGGCGAAGATCATGATAGAGACAGAAAATCCTGAGGTTCCTGTCAACTGGTTCTGCCTCATACTTGCTGAACGCCTTCAGCCGGAAAAGGCCGTTGGCATTGAATCCTATAAGGAAGTCCTCATAAAAAGGCACGATACCTCCGATAGACCCATACTCTTCGATAAGGGCGGATATGTTCCTTATATATACTTTAGTGTTCCTGGCGGTATCATACATATAAAGGTCCTTGTCCTGATCCACGAAACACATCATTCCGGTCTGGTAGAAGATATCGGAGATAGGTTTCGGGTGGAAATTCTCCTCCTTATACTTGATTGTCACGGAAGAAGGGGCGGACTTCCAGGATGAAACGGAATATATCCTCACTTTTCCGTCATCCCGGCCGAAATACATCATCTCGCCGTCTTCGTTCACGAAAAACCTGTGCTCCGGATCTTCGCCATGGATAAAAGAGTCGTCGACCAGGATGAAATCATCCTTGACAGTATTGAAATAATACAGGGAATCCCTGCAGACAAGCCAGGTATTGCCCTTGCTGTTCGAAGAGATATATGCCTCACCCTTGAAAGAGAAAGCCTTGGTAATCTCTCCCGACCCTTTCGAGAGACGGTTGAGAGACTGGAAAGTATTTACCCAGAGATTATCCCCATCCGCCTGACAGATGGAATAGATTATATTGTTGGTCAGCGAACCTCCGGAAGAGAAATCAGACCTGTAGACATGCATCGAGGAACCGTCATAGCAGTCCAGTCCATCGTACGTTCCCATCCACACAAGATCCGTATTGTCCTGGAAAATAGAAAGAACGGCACTGTGGGACAACCCGTCGGAGTATCCGACCCTTCTGAAGACATACTCCCCGCCATTGTCGGCAGCATCTGCAGAGAAGACCGAGATAAATATATTCAGAACCGCCAGCAGAAGCGGATACAGAGTTTTATTCATAAAATCAAGGCAATTAGGTATGCAAAAGGTGCAAATACAAACTTACACAAAAATTTGTTTTGACGCAAGAGTTACCTAACTTTGTATTTAATTACAGCATAAAAGGAATATGTCGAAAAAGAAACAGGATATAACTCTCGAAAACGTTGTCATTGAAGCAGTTGCAGCAGAAGGAAAAGCATTGTCCCATGTAGATGGCGCAGTACTCTTCGTACAGTTCGCCGTGCCCGGCGACGTAGTCAACGTAAAAGTATTCAAGAAAAAGAAAAACTATATGGAAGGCTTCATCACAGAGATTGTGAAGCCGTCCCCGGACCGCCTCGAACCGTTCTGCGAGCATTTCGGCATATGCGGAGGATGCAAATGGCAGCCGCTCCCCTACAAGATGCAGCTCGAAGCAAAGCAGCAGCAGGTCTATGACCAGCTTGTGCGCATAGGCCATCTCGATGTCCCTGAGATATCCCCTATCATCGGCTCCGACAAGACCGAATACTACCGCAACAAGCTGGAGTATTCCTTCTCCAGCAAAAGGTGGATCTACAACGACGAGAACCCGGAAGGAATGGACTGGAAAGAACTGGCAGGACTCGGCTTCCACGTTGGCCGCTTCTTTGACAAGGTGCTGGACATCAAGCAGTGCCATCTCCAGAAAGAGCCTTCAAACGCCATCCGTCTTTTTATCAAGAAATATGCTCTGGACCACGATCTGGAGTTCTACAACATACGCGAGAACCATGGTTTCCTGCGCAATATGTTCATACGCACGACAGAGGACGGCAATGTGATGCTTATCATCGTCTTCGCCCATGAGGACAAGAAAGCCCGCACTGCCCTTCTCGACTCCGTTCTCGCCGAATTCCCGCAGATTTCGTCGCTCTACTACGTCATAAACACCAAGCTGAACGACTCCATCTCCGACCAGGAGTGCATACTCTACCACGGCGACGAGGCCATCTACGAAAAGATGGAGAACCTCACTTTCAAGATCGGCCCGAAGTCATTCTACCAGACCAACAGCCCGCAGGCATACAAGCTCTACAGCGTCGCACGCAACTATGCCGCGCTGACCGGAAAGGAAGTCGTATATGACCTTTACACCGGCACCGGCACCATCGCCCAGTTCGTCTCCGCGAAGGCTTCCAAGGTCGTCGGAATCGAATATGTCCCTGAAGCGATCGAAGACGCCAAGGTCAATGCTGCCCGCAACGGCATCACCAACTGCTCGTTCTTCGCCGGTGACATGAAAGACATTCTCACGGCTGATTTCATCAAAGAACATGGACGCCCGGACGTAGTGATCCTCGACCCGCCGAGAGCCGGAATCCACCCTGACGTGGCCAAAGTGATCATGGACGCAGCACCGGAGCGCATGGTCTATGTCAGCTGCAACCCGGCATCCCAGGCGCGGGACCTCGCCATCTTTGCAAGCATGTACAAGATTGACGCAGTCCAGCCCGTTGACATGTTCCCTCACACCCATCATGTGGAGACGGTCGTGCAGCTTACCAAGAAATAAATCAACTGAATTGACTGATATGAAAGCTTTTATCGTGTATTGCCATCCTTCCGGGGACTCGTTGACAAGGAATCTCAGGGATGAATTCATTAAGGGAATCGTAGATTCGGGAAATGAGTATGTTCTTTCGGATCTCTATGAAATGGATTTCAAAGCAGATATGACTGAAGAAGAGTATCTGAGGGATGCATATTACAGGAGTACTCCGGAAGTTGCAGCCGATGTCCTTGCTGAACAGGAAAAGGTCAATTCCTCTGATGCTATAGTGTTCATTTATCCTGTCTTCTGGACAGAAGCGCCGGCAAAGCTTGTAGGATGGTTTGACAGGGTATGGTCTTACGGATTTGCCTACGGAAACAAGACAATGAAAATGCTTGAAAAGGGCGTGATCCTTTGTTCGGCAGGAAATCCGGCAGACAAGTTGGAGAAGCTGGGCCTGCTCAGGAGCATGAAAAAGGTCATGTTCGGCGACAGGCTTTTCAATCGCGTGAAACAAAAGGAATTCGTGCTTTTTGCCGGTACCTCAAGAGAGAAAGAGAGCAGAAAGGGAAACTGGGATGATAATCTTAGGAAAGCATACGAAAAGGGAAAAACATTATTCCTGCGTTCTGAAGAGGTCTTTTCTCTTGACGACAGATACTTTACCGCAGTATCCAATTCCGATGACGGAGAAGTATCGGACCAGACCGTATTCAGCTATCATCAGAAGGGAAATGTCATTTGGGCTGAGTATTCAGGAGGAAGTATTATTAAGGGCTTCCTTTTGGGAACGATCGACGAGAATAACAACCTTCATTTTGATTACAGGCATATCAATACAGACGGAGAATCAAAATCCGGTTCATGCAATTCAGAGCCGCGTCCCGTAAACGGAAAGCTCAGGTTTTATGAGAAGTGGAAATGGGCCGACGGTCGTGAAGGCTCGTCCGTGATTGAGGAATTATAGAGTATTTTGGGAAATTATTGTTATTTTTGTGTATTCACATAAGAATAGCGATGATTATACTTCAGATACTGATACTTATTGCCGGACTGGCACTTATACTCTTCGGGGCCGAAATCCTCGTAAACGGAGCCTCCTCCATTGCCAGAAAAGCAGGCCTGAGCGAATTCGTGATCGGCCTCACAATTGTCGGCATGGGCACCTCCGCCCCTGAATTCGTAGTCAGCATGATCGGAGCTATCGGCGGCAACGCAGACGTCGCAGTCGGAAACGTGATCGGCTCCAACATCTTCAACTCCCTTATGATACTCGGCACTACTGCCGTAATAATGCCTATGGGCATGTCCAGGAGCATCGTCAAACACGACATCCCGATCAATCTTGCCGTCGCCATAATCCTGCTTCTCCTCGGAATGTCCGGAGTAATCTTCGGCATCGGAGACAACGGCCTCGGAAGAGCAGAAGGCGCAATATTGCTCATACTTTTCGCAACCTATATCTGGTTCTCCTTCAAGAACGACAGCCAGATCGAAGCATTCGAGAGCGGGAATCATGAAACCGCAGCCCGTAAGACCTGGCTTTCCGTCGTCATGGTCCTCGGCGGTCTTGCAGGCCTCGTTGTCGGAGGGCGTCTGTTCGTGAATTCGGCGACAGCCATAGCCCGCATGGCCGGAGTCAGCGACAAATTCATCGCGATTACGATACTGGCAGGCGGCACTTCCCTGCCGGAACTCGCCACCTGCGTCGTCGCCGCCATCCACAAGAAAGGCCAGCTTGCCCTCGGAAACATACTTGGCTCCAATGTCTTCAATATACTGCTGATACTCGGATCCGCCGCTGTAGTGAGACCTCTCTCGTTCGCGTCAATCAATTTCGTGGACGTCGGCGCCCTCGTACTGTCGGGCGTACTGATCCTGACGTCTATATGGACAGGACGAAAGAAAAGAAGACTCGACCGTATGGACGGAGCGATAATGCTGGTCTGCTGGGCAGCATATATGACCTGGCTGATAATAAAACTTTAAACTATGTCATTCAAACCAACCGAATACACCCTTCTGACAGTCGGGACCGGAAAAGTGTCGGAGGATACCGGATGGGTCCTGGCCGATCCGGAGGCTCCGTCGCCATCCCTTGTCCGTGCAATATACGACAACAAATTCTTCACTCCAGACAGTTCGCTGGACGGACTATACAGATACGCTTGCTGGATGCCCATCCAGAGGACGCTGAAGCACTCTTCTGCTCCCGTCACATATAAAAGCAAAGGGCTTGCGGCGAAGCTGGGCCTGAAGAATCTCTACATCACTTTCTCCGGCTACTGGCCGAAGAAAGGAGCTAAGATGAAGACTTGTTCCTTCAAGGAGACGGAAGCTTTTTCTGTATGCGCCAGACTGCCGAAAAAGTCGAAACAGATACTTGTCGTACAGTCGGCGGGCAATACCGCCAGGGCCTTCGCCCAGGTCTGCTCCGACAACGGAATTCCGGTAGTCATCTGCATACCTCAGGACAATGTCCATGACCTGTGGTTCCTCAAACCGCTCAGATCGTGTGTCAAGATAGTGGCCACTCCGGC
>Ga0310695_10012152_pt1 | contig 12126 bp, 13 predicted proteins | sample RumenRJG_04DNA_FD_203882 | JGI IMG/M metagenome (GOLD analysis project Ga0310695, IMG submission 203882) | Bovine rumen microbial communities from Lethbridge, Alberta, Canada - RJG_04 (v2) (version 2) | ecosystem: Host-associated > Mammals > Digestive system > Stomach > Rumen | place: Canada... | reverse complement strand
GTTAGACTTAATGGTAACAATTGCTACCATTAATACTTGCAAGATTTTCCTTTAATGATAAAAAAGGACGGCCTTAATAGCCGTCCTTTTGTGAAAGTGATCCGGTCGGGATTCGAACCCGAGACCCACAGCTTAGAAGGCTGTTGCTCTATCCAGCTGAGCTACCAGACCATACCATTTCGGGGTGCAAAGGTACGAATAAGTGAGCAAAAAACCAAAAGAATTTTGAGTTTTTTCGAACGAGAGTACCTAAGACGTAGGTCAAAGGTACAAATAAGTGAGCAAAAAACAAATATTAATAAGAAATTTTGTATTTTTGCACCCTGATTATGGCAATTATTGAAATTACATCGCTGAAAGAACCGGGTATCGAGGTGTTCAGCACACTGACGGAGGCACAGCTTCGCATGGAGCTGGAACCGGAGAAGGGACTGTTCATTGCGGAGAGTCCGAAGGTTATCCGTGTGGCTCTGGATGCCGGCTGGGAGCCCACTGCCCTACTCTGCGAACGCAGGCATATTGAGGGAGACGCCCGTGACATCATCGCGCGCGCAGGCGATATTCCTATTTATACTGGAAGCCGTGAACTGCTGGCCCAACTGACGGGTTACACGCTGACACGCGGTGTGCTCTGCGCCATGCGTCGCAAGCAGATGCCACCCGTAGCAGAGGTTGTTAAGAATGCGCGCCGCATCGTGGTGATAGAAGCGGTGACGGACACGACAAACATCGGAGCCATCTTCCGTTCGGCAGCAGCACTGGGCATTGACGCGGTGGTGTTGACACGCGATTCGTGCGACCCATTGAACCGACGGGCTGTCCGCGTATCGATGGGCTCGGTATTCCTGGTGCCCTGGACGTGGCTGGACGAGCCAGTGAAGTCGCTGCAGAAGCTTGGGTTCAAGACGGCGGCAATGGCTTTAAGCGACAACTCGATATCGCTGGACGACCCACAACTGAAAGCAGAACCCCGTCTGGCTATCATCATGGGCACAGAAGGCGACGGCCTCCCCTATCAAACGATAGAAGAGGCCGACTATACAGTAAAAATCCCGATGGCTCACGGTGTTGACTCGCTGAACGTAGCAGCCGCCGCTGCCGTAGCCTTCTGGGAATTACGAGTTTAATCCAATCCGAAAAGCACTTTCAGACCACCATCTACACCTGAGAAGCCCATAAAGGCAAGGCTCAGCAAGCCAGCGGAAAGCATCACGATGGCCATTCCCTGCATGCCCTTTGGAATCTTAACCAACTCCAACTGCTCGCGCATTCCGGCGAAAACGGTCAATGCCAGTCCGAAACCAATAGCGGTCGAGAAGGCATAGACTACAGACTGCAACAGATTGAAGTCTTTCTGAATAACCAGAATGGCTACACCCAGCACAGCACAGTTGGTGGTAATCAACGGCAGGAAGATGCCCAGCGCCTGATAAAGGGCGGGCGACACTTTCTTGAGGATAATCTCAACCATCTGTACCAGCGATGCGATAACGAGGATAAAGGCGATGGTCTGCAGATACTGCAGTCCGTTGGGCTCCAACACATAGGTCTGAACGCACCAGGTTACGATGGTTGCCAGCGTCAACACAAAAGCTACTGCTGCCGACATGCCCAGCGAGGTATCAACCTTCTTGGAGACGCCCAAGAAAGGACAGATGCCGAGGAACTGCGACAGAATGATATTGTTGACGAATATCGCACTAATGAAAATCAATATGTATTCCATAATGTAATTTACAATTTGACTATTTACAATTTACAATTTAACTGCGCAGTTTATTCACTATAGCGATAAGGAATCCCAGCATGATGAAAGCACCCGGAGGCAGCACAAAGAGCAGGATGTTGTAAGTCTCTGGGAGCAAGGTGAATCCGAAAACAGAGCCAGAGCCCAGCACCTCACGACAGATGCCCAGCAGGGTAAGACCCAAGGTAAAGCCAAGACCGATGCCGATACCGTCGAACAACGAAGCAACGGGTGAGTTCTTAGCAGCGAAAGCCTCAGCACGACCGAGGATGATACAGTTCACCACAATCAGGGGGATAAACAGACCCAGCGCAGCATCGATATCAGGCAGATAGGCCTTGATGACAAGTTGCAACATGGTCACGAAAGCGGCAATAACCACAATGAATACAGGGATGCGCACCTTGTCGGGAGTGACCGATTTCAGACATGAAATCACAAAGTTGGTGCAGATGAGCACTGCCATCGTAGCCAGGCCCATCGACATACCGTTCATGGCAGAGGTGGTAGTGGCCAGCGTAGGACACATACCGAGCATCAAGACGAACGTGGGGTTCTCCTTGACAATACCATTTTTAATAATATCTATGTAATTCATAAACTTAATTTACAATTTGACCATTTACGATTTACTATTTTACTCTGCCGGTGTGGCCTTATAAGCCTTATAGGCATTGTTAACAGCTAAGAGGAAAGCACGCGAGGTAATGGTTGAAGCCGTAATAGCATCTACCTGACCACCGTCTTTCGAAACAGTAAGAGGCTCAGCAGGATTCTTGCCGATGATGTCGCCCTTCTGACCTTTTTGGAACCACTTGTCGGCCTTGGCGCCCAAGCCCGGAGTCTCAGCATGTTCCAGCAAAGTGTAGCCTAAGATGTTGCCTTCGGGATCGAAACCTACCAGCACTTTCAGGTCACCACCGAAACCACCTGTTGTTGACTCAACGGCAGCACCGAGGTCATTGCCCTGTGCGTCCTTAATCTGATAGATAGTATAGGTCAGTTCCTTGCCCTTGGCATCGTTCTGCTTCACCTCGTCAGTCTTGGCAACTTGGAGGTTGTCAACGCACATCACAGTCTTGATACCATCAGCCAGTGCTTTCTCTTTCTGTTCGTTGATGGGACCCTCGGTGAGATGATTCACAAAAGCGAGGATACCGCCCATGATGACTGCTACCAAGGTGAGTACCAGCACCATATTCATAAGTGATGATTCTAACTTCTTCATAGCGTCTTAGTTTTTAGCAGGCACTTCACCGAAGCGCTTAGGTTTCACATACGTATTAATAAGAGGTGTAAAGGCGTTCATAATCAGGATAGCGAACGACATACCCTCGGGATAAGCACCCCAGTTACGGATGACAACGGTCAGCACACCAATGGCGACACCATAGATAAGCTGGCCTTTGGCAGTCATCGGGCTCGTCACATAGTCGGTAGCCATGAAGATAGCACCCAACATCAGACCACCAGAGAAGATGACTGCGAACGGATCGGCATAGGCAGGATTAGCCACGTGCATCAGAGCAGCCAAGATAAATACGGTACCGATAATAGACACGGGAATGTGCCAGGTGATAATCTTCTTCCAAAGCATGTAGCAGAGACCCAGCAAGAGGGCCAATCCACAAATCTCACCCAACGCACCGGCTCCTGCGGGATGATTACCGATGAAGAGGTCGAGGGATGAGGGAAGCTGGTCAAGTACGGAAGCGTCGCCCGTCTTGATGGCGTCCTTCATGATAGCCAACGGTGTAGCACCTGTCTCGGCATCGAGATAACTACCCAACTGACCAACCTTTGGCCAGGTAGTCATCTGTGCAGGGAAGGCAACCAACAGGGCTGCACGACCTACCAGCGCAGGATTGAAGAGGTTATTACCCAGACCACCGAACGTCATCTTGGCCACACCAATGGCGAACAAGGCACCGATGATGATAATCCAGATGGGGAGGTTGCTGGGGAGGTTGAAACCGAGCAGCAGACCGGTCAGGATGGCAGAGCCATCGCAGACGGTGTTGCGCTCGTTCTTAAGCATAAACTTGTTGATAGCCCACTCGAAGAATACGCAGGCTGCAACGCTCGTAGCACAGACAATGGCAGAACCAATGCCAAAGAAATAGAACGACACAAGAAGTGCAGGCAACAGGGCAATGATAACCCCGTACATATTCTTCTCAACGGTGTCGGTTCCGTGTGCGTGAGGCGATAGTGATACAATTAATTTTCCCATTGTTTTATTTCACAATTTGAGTATTTCACAATTTGACTATTTCTTAGGTGCTGCAGCTGCCGCACGAGCACGAATAATACCCATGACGGTAGATTTAGCCTGACGGATATTGTCGAGCAACGGACGGTGAGCAGGACAAGTGAACTGGCACGAGCCACACTCGATACAGCTTACCACTTCCTCGTGCTCAGCACGCTCCCAGTTCTGAACGGCAGCAAGTTTAGCCAACAGATAAGGCTCAAGACCCATCGGACATGCGCTGACACACTTGGCACAACGGATACAGGGGTTGGGCTCCTTGCGGAAAGCTTCCTCACCAGAGATGATGGTCACCGAGTTGGTACCTTTACAAATGGGCACCTCGGTAGAGGTCAGTGCCTTACCCATCATCGGACCGCCAGCCAGCAACTTGTTGTCGCCCTCGGGCATACCGCCACAAGCCTCGATGAGGTCTTTCATCGGCGTACCCATACGAACGAGGAAGTTACCTGGATTCTGCAGACGCTTACCGGTTACGGTGGTATAGCGCTCGAACAAAGGTTTGTTCTTCATCACTGCCTCGTAAACGGCAAAAGCAGTACCAACGTTCTGCACGATTGCACCGACGTTGACAGGAATAGCGGGAGGAGCAGGAACCTGGCGACGGATAACAGCATCAACCAACTGTTTCTCACCACCCTGCGGATAACGCTGCTTCAAGGGAACAACCTCTACGCTGTATTCTGTTCCATTGAAAACCTCTGCACACTTCTTGGTGAGCAGTTCGATGGCAGGCATCTTGTTGGTCTCAATACCAATGTAACCCTTCGTCACCTTAGCACCCTTCATCAACAGTTCTAAACCTACAAGAATCTCGTCGGCATGCTCCATCATCAGACGGAAGTCGGCTGTGATATAAGGCTCGCACTCTACGGCATTGATGATAACACACTCAGCCTTAGCCGTGGGAGGTGGACAGAGCTTGATGAAGGTGGGGAAACAGGCACCGCCCATACCCACAACACCTGCAGCCTTGATGCGATTCACAATCTCCTCGGGAGTCAGTTCGGGATGGTCTTTCACCAGTTCCAACTTGTCTGAGCGGTCGATGGCCTCTTCCCACTCGTCACCTTCTACATTAATAATAATAACGGGCTTGCGATAGCCAGTAGCATCGATAGCGGTGTCAATCTTGAAAACGGTACCGCTGACGCTGGAAAAAATAGGAGCTGACACGAAGCCACCAGCCTCGGCAATCATCGTACCCACCTTAACCTTGTCGCCCTTGGCAACAACCGGCTTGGCAGGAGCGCCAATGTGCTGGCTCAGAGGGAAGATGGCCTGCTTAGGAAGTTCTGCCACCTTGGTTGCAACCTCGTGGGTCAGCTTATTCTCTTCGGGGTGTACACCACCTATACGGAATGTTCTTACGTTCATGCTTGTTCCTCCTTTCTTTCTTCGTTGCTAGTTGTACTAGTCTGACTAGTAGTACTAGGTTCAGTAGTTTCAGGTTTGGGCTTCGGAGCCGGGAAATTTACAGCGTGGATAGCCTTAGTAGGACATACGGCTACGCACTTACGGCAGAGACGGCACTTGTTGAAATCAATGTATGAAACGTTGCCCTCAATGGTGATAGCACCGAAGGCGCACTCCTTCTCGCACTTGCCACAACCAATACAAGCGGCCTTACAAGCCTTCATGGCTACAGGACCCTTGTCTTTGTTGACGCAGGAAACATACACCTTGCGACCCTTTGGACCCTTCTTACGAAGCTCGATGATGTGACGCGGACAAGCCTTCACACAGGCACCGCACGACGTGCACTTCTCTTCGTCAACCTCGGGAAGACCAGTCTCTGGATTCATGTGGATAGCATCGAACTGACAAGCAGCTACGCAATCGCCACATCCCAGACAACCGAATCCGCAAGCCGTCTCACCAGCACCGCATGAGTTCATGGCAGCACATGTGCGAAGACCGCTATACTCTGCAATCTTCGGACGCATCTCGCATGTTCCGTTACAACGTACTACGGCAACCATTGGTTCACCGTTGGCAATAGCCATACCCAGAAGGTCGGCCACCTTGCCCATCACCTCTGCTCCACCAACAGGACATTTCAGTCCGTCGATGCTGCCTGCGTCGGCACCCTTGACAAGTGCATCAGCCAAGCCACCACATCCAGCGAAGCCACATCCGCCACAGTTGGCGCCAGGCAACTGCTCAGTAACCTGAGCAATGCGTGGGTCCTCATAGACGTAGAACTTCTTGGAGCAGACATACAGCACAAGAGCAGCTATCAGACCGATAGCACCCAACACTGCAACTGCAATCAAAATAAAATCCATAAAGTTAACTTTTTATTTGTTTTAGTTTGTTATATGATTATTCAATAGAGAAAGAGAGTTTGTCACGAATGCGGTCTCGCAACAAGTAAAGGATGGCATAATAAGGAACTAATGCACCAAGTCCGCTCAGCGCAGCAACTCCCTCATTGCCTGTCACTAGCAACACGACAACCAGCACGCTAACCAACACGACGAAAGGCAGTCCGAAGCCCATTAGCAAGGCGTGGGCAGCCACTTGCGTAGAGACCGTCACCGTTACAGCATCTCCTACCTTCAAATGGCGGGTATCTACATGATACACATCAACCAGTTTTTCTTTCGATTCAGAAGCGTTGCAATAGCCTGCCACCTTACAAGCGGCACATGCAGAAGTCTGGACAATACGCACTTGTACGCTATCGCCCATGACATTCTCAACAACCCCCGAATGCTTTATTTTATTACTCATTAGTATATCAAGTAGTCTTAGCAACGGCAAAGGTAATATAAAAATATGAATTACACACGCGCTCGCGAAGATTTTTTTGAAAAAAAACCGTAATCGTTTACAATAGTGCCATCTTTTTCTCTCAAAAAATTTGTTTTTTCGCTCACTTATTCGTACCTTTGACCTACGGTCTTAGGTACTCTCGTTCGAAAAAACTCAAAATTCTTTTGGTTTTTCGCTCACTTATTCGTACCTTTGACCTACGGTCTTAGGTACTCTCGTTCGAAAAAACTCAAAATTCTTTTGGTTTTTCGCTCACTTATTCGTACCTTTGTCTCGTCATTATTAAGCATGAACACAATGAAAGCAACAGAACAAACATTGCAACAAGCCGAACGAGCCATCCGCAAGATAGCAGAAAAGTTCCCCGCCAACGAGGAAGCAACCCAACTGACGGACATCCATATCCGTGTGTCACAGGAAACGGGTGAGATGTTGGCATTCAACGATGACGATAACGAGATAAACCGTTGTGTCATTGAGCAATGGATAGACAACAAGGACGATGATTTCTATAAGAATGTGGCCAGCACCCTACGCTCCATCCTTAACAATCGCAAGGACCTGATTGAGCAGATGTCTATTATGAAGCCTTACTCCTTTGTGTTGGAAGATGACGATCGTGAAACCATCGAAGAACTTTATCTGGTTGATGATGATATTGTGATTCTCGACGATGACCTGATGGCTGACCTTGATAAAGATTTGGATGATTTCCTAGACAAACTTTTGAAAGACTAAAATCTTTGATTAAGATAAAAGTAGGGTTTCCGCAAGACTCGGGGTTTCCGCAAGAGTAGGGTTTCCGCCCTACTCTTTTCCTTTAAACATACGCTCATAGTCTTCCATCGCCTTCTCGTCAACTTCTGTCGAGGCCTCGTCTGGAATTTCCGGTATGTCAAAAACTTCTTCTTCCAACCATGCTGCAGTATCTTCCGGGTTGATTACTGCCATGGTGTCATTGGTAGCCACAGGGGCTGGGTCCGTCCACTCCTCTGCCTGTTTCTGACTGTGGTCATTACGTACAGAGCAAGCTGCCAGTATCACCAACCCGATGGTTGCACACAACAATCTTTTCATCCTTTTATCTTGTTTTACTTATAATTACCGAACTCTAAGCAAGTCACCCGTTTTGATCACATAATCAGGAGGTAGGTTATTCATCTTGTACAGATATTTCAACCTAATACCATAGCGCTGCGAAATGATATACATCGACTCACCAGGCTCAACCCTATGAGGTCTGTTCTTAAATGCTTTCGGAGCCTTCCTGGCTTTCTTATGCAACCAAATGATCTCACCCTCCTCTAGCACGTCATTCTTATTCCTTTCGTTATATTTGGCTAACTTGCGGTATGATATGTCCACATCTTCCGCTATCCTGCGGAACGTATCGCCACGCCTTGCCCTTATATAATAATTCTTGTTGAAAGTGTAGATGTGACGCAACTCACCCTGTTGCAACAAGACATTCTCTTTTCTGTTAAATTCTTTACCCTCGTCATACTGATACAGTTTATAGGTCTCTATAATCTCTATCAGTTTGGTGGCATACGTGGGACTAGTAGCATATCCGCAAGCCTTTAAGCCCTTAGCCCATCCTTTATAGTCTGTACGTTTCAAGTCGAACAGCCTGCGATAGCGCTGACTGGTACTCAGGAACACCGAGTGGTCAACATAACTCTGATAGGCATTGTCATACGCTCTGAAACACTCTCCACGTTCGTCATCATCATGATACGACCTGCGACCAGTCCATCCGTTACACTTGATGCCAAAATGATTGTTTGCCCTGAGAGCCAGTTCACTCCTGCCTGCTGCTGATTCCAAAACACCCTGTGCCAATGTGATGCTGGCAGGTATGCGGTATTGTATCATCTGCTGCATAGCAACCTCACCCCACTGATTAAAATAATCACTGTAGGCTTTGTTCCACTTTACTTGTGAAAGAGCCGTTCCGAGAATTGCAAACAGCAAAAAAAAGGTAAATATTGGTCGTTTCATTAATTTTCTTTCGAAATTTGATGCAAAATTATAGAAAAAGAATTATATTTGCAACAAAAATCGTAATATTATGGAAGAAATGACACTAAAAAGTTCAATCAAGGTAGCCCAACTATCTGAACTTTCTGAAACCGACCGTCAATTAATTGACATGGCTATTGAAGGCACTAATCGTTCTTATGCACCCTATTCCCACTTTCATGTAGGTGCAGCCATCCTCTTGGCTAACGGCAAGATGTTCATCGGCTGCAATCAGGAAAATGCAGCATTCCCAGCTGGAATATGTGCCGAGCGTTCCGCCATCTTTGCTGCCGGTGCCCAGTATCCCGATCAACCAGTCGTCACACTGGCCATTACTGCACGCAATACGAAGGGTGAGCTCATTGACGAGCCAGCCAGTCCTTGTGGAACCTGCCGTCAGGTTATCATAGAAACGGAGACACGCTTCAAGCACCCTGTACGTATTCTTCTCTACGGGCGCAAACGAACTTTCGTCATCGACAGCATCAAGGAACTGATGCCACTCTCTTTTACTGAATTTTAGCGGCTGCTTCGTCCAAGACCTTCACACCTTGCTTTGTACATAGTCCGCGAAGGGATACCAGGAAGAAATTCGTAAACAACTGTTCCACCGTATAGCGTTGCAACAGGTGGTTGTCCATGATGTATTTTCCAATAGCATCAAACATGTGGGGCACCATATCATAGTCAACCTCCTTACGCAACAACCCTTGTTCAACGCCCAATTGCATAAATGCCAAGAACTTGTCTCTGGATTTGATACTAGATTCCTTGATATAAGTTTCCACCTTCGGATATTTCAGAATATCCTCATAGAAAGCAGGATTTACCATACGCACTTCATTCATTTTAATGCGATATGCCTCCAAGATCACGTCTATGACATGATGTCCTTCTTCTGCATATTTCGTCAGTCGCTCCAATCTTAGGCGGTCATACTTAATAATACTGCGATAGAGAACCTCTTCCTTATCCTCATAGATTTCATACAAGGTACGCTTTGAAATCGTCAATTGCTGTGCAATATCGTCCATCTTAACCGCACGTATTCCATACTTCATGAATGCGTTCATAGCTGCATCCAGAATTTTGTCTTTTAGTGCCAGTCGGTAGCTGTTCGTTTCTTTAATTTCTTGCATATTATTGCATAAAAATCTATAATCGATGGCAAAGTTACAAAAAAATATAAAAAACGGTTCGTTTTACATGAGTTTTTTGTATTTTTGCGTCCGAAAAGAAATCAAACTCAAATAATAATACACTAAATATGGTAAAAATCTCAAAAGAGGCTGCCCTAGAATATCACGAGGCTGGCCGCCCTGGTAAAATCGAAGTGAAGCCTACTAAGGCTTATCGTACACAAACCGACCTATCACTGGCCTATTCGCCAGGTGTGGCCTATCCATGTCTTGAAATCCAGCAAAACCCAGACGATGCTTATAAATATACAGATAAAGGCAATCTGGTCGCTGTCATTTCCAATGGTACAGCCGTGCTCGGCCTTGGCGACATTGGCGCTATGAGTGGAAAACCCGTTATGGAGGGTAAAGGTCTGCTGTTCAAGATTTACGGTGGCATCGATGTGTTCGACATCGAGGTAGCAGAGAAAGATCCTGAGAAGTTCTGCGAGGCAGTAGAGAAGATTGCCCCAACCTTCGGCGGTATTAACCTCGAAGACATTAAGGCTCCTGAGTGTTTTTACATTGAGGAACGTCTGAAGCGTACCCTTGATATTCCCGTGATGCACGATGACCAACACGGTACAGCCATTATTTCTGCCGCTGGTTTGAAAAATGCTTTGGAGGTTAACGGCAAGGACATTAAGAAAGTGAAGATTGTGGTCAACGGAGCCGGTGCAGCAGCTATCTCTTGCACCAAATTATATATGGCCATCGGAGCCCAGAAAGAGAACATCGTGATGCTTGACTCGAAAGGCGTCATTTCCACTAGCCGTACCGATTTGAATGAACAGAAGAAATTCTTTGCCACGACGCGTACAGATATCCACACTTTGGAAGAAGCTGTTAAGGATGCCGACGTCTTCGTAGGACTTTCGAAGGGTAATGTGCTGACTAAAGACATGGTTAAGTCAATGGCTAAGGACCCCGTCATCTTCGCTCTTGCCAACCCCGTTCCTGAGATCAGTTACGAAGATGCAATGGAAGCGCGCCCTGACACCCTGATGTCAACAGGTCGCACGGACTATCCTAATCAGATTAACAATGTTATCGGCTTCCCCTATATCTTCCGTGGTGCGTTGGATGTTCACGCCACCGCTATTAACGAGGAGATGAAACTGGCTGCTGTCCATGCCATTGCAGACTTAGCCAAGCAACCCGTACCTGATGTCGTCAACGATGTATATAAGGTAAACAACCTGACCTTTGGTCGTGACTACTTTATTCCCAAGCCTGTCGATCCACGACTCATCACAGAGGTTAGTGCCGCTGTGGCTAAAGCCGCTATTGACAGCGGCGTTGCCCGTCGCCAGATAGAAGACTGGGATGAATACAAACGTTCGCTCTCCGTACTGTTGGGTCAGGAGACCAAGCTTACGCAGAAGCTCTACGCTACAGCTGCAGCCCATCCTCAGCGTATCGTCTTTGCAGAGGCTGTTCACCCCACTATGCTGAAGGCTGCTGTTCAGGCTAAGGCCGAAGGTATCTGCGACCCCATTTTGCTAGGTAATGATGAAGTCATACAGAAGCTCGCTGCCCAGCTCGACCTCAATATCGACGGCATCGAGATTGTCAACTTGCGCCACCCCGACGAACAGGAGCGCCGTGAACGCTATGCCCGTATCCTTACTGAGAAACGCCAACGAGAAGGTTACACTTTCCAGGAAGCCAATGACAAGATGTTCGAGCGCAACTACTTTGGCATGATGATGGTTGAGACTGGTGAGGCCGATGCATATATCACGGGTCTTTACACCAAGTATTCCAATACCGTCAAAGTTGTCAAGGAAGTCATTGGTATCCGTCCGCAATACAAGCACTTTGCCGCCATGCACATTATCAATTCCAATCGTGGCATCCTCTATATTGCCGATACTCTCGTCAACGAGAATCCCGATACCGAAACCCTTATCGACATTGCCAAGCTTGCCTCAAAGAGCGTTAAGTTCTTTAATGAAAAGCCCGTTGTGAGCATGATCAGTCACTCTAACTTCGGTAGTAACCAGAGTGATGGAGCCCTCAAGGTAAAGCGTGCTACTGAATATATGCAGGAGCACTATCCTGACCTGCCTATTGACGGTGAGATGCAGCTGGGCTTTGCGCTCAACCGTGAGTTGCGCGACGAACAG
>Ga0310695_10012149_pt1 | contig 12127 bp, 7 predicted proteins | sample RumenRJG_04DNA_FD_203882 | JGI IMG/M metagenome (GOLD analysis project Ga0310695, IMG submission 203882) | Bovine rumen microbial communities from Lethbridge, Alberta, Canada - RJG_04 (v2) (version 2) | ecosystem: Host-associated > Mammals > Digestive system > Stomach > Rumen | place: Canada... | reverse complement strand
ATCTGTATCAGATGGTAACTGATGTCCTGAATGGTCACATTATACAACTCAGACATTCGTCGTTGTGACAGCCAGAGTGTACCATTGTTGAACAGCACACTTACATTCACCTTACCCGTACTCGTGCGATAAATCAGAACATTGCCCTCGAAGCTTGTGGCCAGCTCTTTCGAGTCCATTTTCTGCGTAAAGTAGCCCTGAGCAATCTTAGTGATGGGCTTCTTCTTGTCAGCATTCATGGCAATAGAGACACATGCTGTCCGTGAGAGAAGGAATGAAGTCACCTGACGATAACCGCCATTATTCAACTGAGCCATTTCCTCAAACTCCACCATATGCTCCTTCAGGTCCAGTCCTTTCTCTTGTTGCAGGAACGTAGCCACCTTATCCATCAGCCGCTCAAAGTTCCAGTATTTCATGTAGCCCATCAGCCGTGCCAACTTACGAGAGTTCCACCACTCACGCCCCTCAGCATCCACCTCTTGGATGCTATCAAAGGGCGACTGCATCTCCTCTGGATTAAACAGCTCGTTGTCTTTATTATTTTCTTCCATATTCTTATAACGTTCTCGATTTCCGTACTATTGGGCCTTGGGGGAATTTGTGTCATTTCGATTGACACAATTGCCTCACCCGGTTCAACATCATTTCAATAACCCTAATATCGTTTCTGGTGATGGTCCTGTTCGTAGTTTATTTCCTCACTTTGCGATACTTCTGATTCGATGCGTTTGGATTCTCAGGGTTGGTCATTTCAAGAACACCCATATCGACCAATGGCTGGATATACTTTTTGCGTGTTCTATTCTGATTTGAAACGCCTATTCTGTCCAAAATTTCCTTTGCACTTCTTGGTATAGAACAGAAATTCACAATATCCTTCTGAGCCTTTGTTAATAAAGGTTTTGAAGGATGGACTTGGTTCGAGACTTGGTTCGCAACTTGGTTCGAGACTTGGTTCGTTTCTTCGTTAGCAACTCCGTTAGTTACTTGGTTACTAACTTGGTTATTAACTTGGTCACTTTTTCTACGGAAAACAATCACAAACTCATGTGTCGTTTCCTGCACCTCCTGATACGACAAAGAGTTCATCACGCCTGTCTTGTCGTTTATTCCAATCACCAATTGACCGCCATGCGAATTGCAGAACGCCACCATTTCACAGCCAACATCGTACTTGTCTGTGATGCGCTCCTTGAACTGCACCTTGGTCACCTCGCAATGATCTCTGAGTTTCAGTATATCTTCTTTAGTCATATATTCTTATAACGTTTCGATTTCTGTTCTATTATCCTATATCACATCCTACACCGCTTTCGCTGACTCCAACAAAAATCCGGGAATAGGCTTTCGCATATCCCAAATCACATTCATTGGACGCTCTCCATGACTCTCGTGATAATCCATAAATCCCAGACAGTAATAACCATTGGTATTGCCGTATTCATCCTTTTTCGAATCACGGACAAACAGGATGTACTTCCAGTCATTCTGGCGCTGCTGAATGATACGCTGTCCATCATCGCTATCGATGGTAACATCGTTCTTTGATTGCCAATGGAACTGGTCTGCCGAGATAGCATAATCTTCGTACAACGTTGATGGCGAGTATTCTTTGTCCGACTTATTCAGTGTGACAAATACCATCGCAAACTTTCGTTCCATATTATACTGCGTTCCGAACACCTGCCAACGACCCAGTTTACTTTCCAGTAGCAGGTGAACTTCATCTGCTGAATAACAGCCATATAGTTCAATCTCAGCCGTATCGTCCACACTAAACCATTTCGTCGTTTTACTGAGGCCCGCAAGACGTATCCTAACAAGGCATGTCAATTCTTCCATCATCCATGACATTCCCGCCAAAGACAAAACAGCCTCATCGATAGAGCCAAATCTCATGCCGTATGTTTTTCCGACCTTCTCAATATCATCCATCCAAATAGTGTAATAGAACAGTTCCAAGAACTTCTTCTCACGATTTGTCGGATTCTCAACTTGATGCATCCTTCCGGAAATCAGTTTCTCCAAATAAGTGAGATAGTCATAACTATTGGTGTGGTAAAGTCTCGAAATACCTCCCTCTAATAGCTGAGTGTATTTCGAGTTTCCATCAAAGCCTTCAACACTTATCCCAGACTCGAACTTAAGTCGTGCCCATGAGCCAGGAACACCCTTCTTTTCCCAGCTATGCTTCTTGTGAATGATGCGCCAGTCGAGTCCAAAATTATCAATAAAGTTTTCAATGGTCAGCTCTCTACCCGTATTCTGCTTAAAGAATTTAGTTTCCCTACGGAGTCGCTGCAAATTAAAAATTGCTTCTTTGATGTTCTTTAAGATATACTCCTGTGCCTGTTTCTCCATTGTGATGGAACAGCCTCGCGGCAGGAATACGAATCCATTTTTGATTTCCTTTTCTATACTGTGATTGCCTCGACCTACCAGCGCACGGAAGCGACTCTCGTAATTATAGCTTTGGTTGGCCTGCGCCACAAAGTCAAGCACCGTCAAACTGGTCTTGCCCTCTGCCAAGCGCAATCCACGTCCTAACTGCTGCAAAAAGACTGTCAACGACTCGGTAGGACGCAGGAATAGTACGGTGTCAATCTCCGGAATATCGATACCCTCGTTCAGAATGTCGGCCACACAGAGATAGTTAATCTCTCCACGAGCCAGCATCATCGAAACATTATCGATGTCAGCGCTATTTCTTGAGGTAACCGACAGCGCTTTATACCCCGTCTCATTAAACATTCTAGCCATAAACTCTGCATGATCTATGCTACAGCAGAAACATACAGCCTTACATTGATGGGGCTCGTTGACATAACGTTCCAAAGCCCTTTGAATGATTCCATAACGGTCGCGGTTGTTGCTATACAACTCGTTCAGCCTCGAACGATCATAAACATCGCCTCTACATATGACATTGCTCAAATTAACACTGTCATCTGTCACGCAGAAATAATCAAACGGACATAGCAGTTGCTGGTCCAATGCCTCTTGCAGTCTTATCTCTGCAGCAAATCGGTCATTAAAATCTGGCTTAATCTCCTTGCCGTCCATACGCTCAGGAGTAGCCGTCAATCCAATGAAGATTCTCGGTGACAAGCGCTCAAACACACTTCGATAGCTTCCTGCCTGACTATGGTGAACCTCGTCTATCACTACATAATCGTAGTATTCACGTCCCATTCGCTCTATGATGTCCCAATTGTTGTTGAGCGTTTGTATGGTGATGAATAAATGGTCAAGATTCGAACTGGTATTTGGCTGAATGCGTCCCGTCCAAATCTCACCAAAGTTACTGTCCAACATGACAGAGCGGAACGTAGATCGCGCCTGTTTCAATATCTTTTCACGATGTACGACGAACAGCAGACGTGCATTCCTGCCTTTTTCCTGAACAAACCTCCTATTAAAGTCTTTGAAATCAAAAGCCGAGATAGCAGTTTTACCTGTACCTGTTGCTGCAATGATCAAGTTTTTGTAGCTGTGGATAATCTCACGCTCATATTGCAATTTCTCCAGCACCTTAATCTGATGAGTCTTTCTCTCAAAACGCACAATGAACTCCGTTTCAGAAAAATCTGGCGATTTTTTATGTCGTTCTTTCCAAATGGCATCCTCGAACCGCTTCAATGCATCCTCGTCGTCAATAGGCTCGAAGTCATCACAGCTCCAATAGTTCTCAAAAGCAGCTTGCGTCTTATTGATAATATGCGGATTCTCCATAGAAGTAACGCGCATGTTCCATTCCAATCCTTTCGTTAGCGCAGAACGCGAAATATTGCTGGAGCCAATATAGGCCGTATCAAAACCATTGTTACGATGGAAAATATATGCTTTAGCATGTAGTCGCTCCTGTTTGGTGTTATACGATGCACGTATTTCCACGTTGCCAAATTGTTTCAATCCATAAAGAATCTCAATCGCTTTAGGGTCTGTGGCTCCCACATAGGTTGTCGTCATCACACGAAGTTTGGCACCTGGCCTACTGACAAACTTCCTTAAGTCATCCATCAATAGCCGAACGCCCTCGAATTTGATAAACGAAACTATCAAGTCAATGCTGTCTGCTGTTTGAATGTCCCTACGTATCTCAGCATCCATTGAGATGTCGTTACCGCCAGTAAAGAGATTACTCACTCGATAGCCCGAAATAGGATGGTTCTTTGCTTTCTCTTCAACCTGTTCTGGAGTATAACCCACCTTGCTATATATGCCTCGCAAGAACTGCATCTTCGACTCTTCGCTCAGCTGGTCTGGAGTTGTTTTCACGTTCTGCGCATCCCATTCGTTCTCTATGAATTTCAGTATTCTGTTAATCACCTCCACCTGATTACTAATGGTCACCTTCTTGTCTTTTGTGCAGAAGTGCGACTTGAGGATGCCCGCCACGACCTCAGCCAAATAAGCGGCCAACATCTTATACGAGTCTGCACTATCTATATCTTCCTTCTTCACTAGATACAGATTCTCAGGAAAAGCATTCAACTTCTCCTCTATGGCCTGACTAATCAGCGTCTCATATACACCAGGAACTATTTCCATCTTATTTACAGTTTTTAGGAGGTCAATAATTATTCACTCAGTCTATCCCGTATCTTGTCTATCAATTGAATGTCTGCAGGCAACCACTTCACACTCAGTAGTTCATCTTTTCCCAACCACTTCGCAGCCTCGTGCTCCTGTAACGACAAGCTGCCCTTCTCAACATGACACCAATAGCAATGCATGGTCAAGTGAAACTTTGGGTAATCCCATTCTATCGTTTCTATTAGGTCATCCACCCCAATATCAGTCGCCAACTCTTCTCGTATCTCCCGCTTCAAGGCTTCTTCTGGAGTCTCCCCACTCTCCATCTTCCCGCCCGGAAACTCCCACCAGTCCTTCCACTCGCCATATCCCCGCTGAGTAGCAAAGATGCGCCCCTCATGCAGAATCACGGCTGCCACAACTTCTATCTGTTTCATTATATACCCTTCCTGGTCATAACACTTGTGATACTTGTTGATTAAGTCGATAATAGCCTGAATCCTATTTTCGTCACATTTCAAATCCCTAAATCGTGATAACTGGTTATTATACCGATCTTGCGAACCAATTTGCAGACGTTTTTCAATATCAGATGGAATAAAGAAGGACGAGCGAGCACCAAGAAACTGTTGGAATTCGGTCAAGAATATATTGATGCCAGCCAAATCGAAATCTCCGAAATGTACATAGCGATTGGTTATTCCTTGCAACCATTTGCGAAGATCTTTCGACTGCGGATAGCGGGAGACAAACAACAGCGGTGTGTCGCCCAGCACAGATTCAAACAATTTTCTTTGATGACGAATCATACGGAAGTTCTCCATATTCTCGATACCCACCACAACGACATCATTTGGAATCGTAAATTGCTGCCAATTATCAATGAATACAAAACCACCTTCTGGCGGATTGACTACTATTTCATTGCCAGAAAGTGAACACGTGATAGGCTCATAACTATTAACAGGGAATCCTGGACATGAACGAACCATCACAAGTTTGGAATTACCTGTTTCGGCGGCCTGTTCAAAACGTGTCGTGTATGAATCCAAATAATTATCACCAAGGGTTCGAAGCTCTTCATAGTGTGTTTGCAGGAAATTCTTCAATGCGATGGCATCGATTGCCCTGAATGCTCTTCGACTGCCATGTGTCTGCACCGTCAGCAATCCTTCAGCCAATAGTGTTTCTGCAATATCCTTTCGCAGAGTGCTGGCTGCTACCAGTCCGCCATCCATGAGCTGCTGTAACGTACTTATCAGTGTTTTAGAGATCTTCATCATGCATTGATTGTCATCAGTCGCTTGATATGCGTCTGTGACTTGCCGTCCTTTGTCAGCAGATAATTGTATTTGTATAGGTCAGCATTATAACCCATTGGGGAACTATTAATCAGATAGATGTTACGTACATTGGCAAATTGCAGAATGCCGCTCACATTACTTGGGTGCAGTTTACCAATCTCGTCCATCATACAGTGGATGATGAATTCACCATTCTTTCTGGAAGCTCTTGTTTTGAACACATTGATGAGCATGATATTCACCATAGCCTTCACAAGGATGTCTGTACCATCAGATCCAACATTGTTAATACGTTCTACCCACCCCGTATTATTGTCGTTTTCCTGAATGCGGAACTGTAGTCGGAAAGTGTCGCTAAGCGTAAGTTCTGTACGGGCTGGTTCTTTCTGCAACTGTTTCATAAACCTCTTCAGATACTCTACTACCTTCTCATTCACCTTGTCACGGTCTCCGCCAGAGAAGAGGTTCAACTCACCAATGGTCAGAGCATTTTCATCCGTAAAGTCTCGGATTTGACGCAGTAGAAGCATCATCCGGTCTGACGATTCTTCAGCCCGGAGTTCAATACTACGAATAACACCAGCAAAGTTACGCTCTTGGAAGTCACGATTCACCTCGCTGATAATGCTGCGAATCTCTGCAGAATGATTCATCAGCAAACCAACTTCGCGAGACACACTACGCAGAATGGTGTTATAGTGGTCACTAACCCGGGCACGATACATCTCAATTTTATCGTTCTCAACAAAATCCTGTAGGTTGAGGGCAAAGACCAGATACTCCTCATCATATTGCGGAGTGATAAAATGGAAAGTGTTGTTAGTACCAAAGTGAGAATTGAATGAATTGGTGGCACGTTTCAGTTCCTCCATCTTTTGGCGCTTCTTGTTAACAGTACCTCGCATCTGCACAACCAATTCTGACAATGCTGATGTTGAGGGCAAAGTCACATCATCGTGCAGGAAAGCCTCTGGCAGAATGTTCTCCACTTGGCATAGTTGCTCATATTGGGTCAAGCCATCCTTCATGGCCTTAACCGTAGCCTGCTTGGAAGTGAGAAGTTCAGATTGTTCTGTTCGATCTGCTTCATATCGTTTGCGCTTATCTTCATACTGCTGACGGGCTGTCTTGTCCTTCGTTTCCAATTGTCGCTTCTCTTCGCGGAATTCAGACTCATGCGAGAAGAGTTCTTCTTCGTCCTTTCGGTATTCGATGACAAAGTGTCGTTGCTGGTCAATCTTGTCGAGCACAGCCTGTACCCATTCGCAATCTTTCCGGCAGAGGTCAAGTGCATTTGTATCAGCACCCTTGCCTTTCAGCTCATCACGTTCCTGTCGTTTCAACATCTGCATGCGTTCATCAATGTCATTTTTCTTAGCTTCTCTTTCATCTGCTTGCTTCTGTCGGAAAGTGTCGAATTGCTTCTGAAGTTCACGTATTGCTGCGTTATAGTCACTATCAGCAGCCTTTATGTCCTTCTCTCGCTTGCTGCGTTGTTGCGTACGGTTGTTTTTCTCTCCATCCAATGCCAGCAAAGTTTCATTATACACCTTTGTCCGTTTTTCACGTTCTGCTGCAACCATTTCCTTTTCTTTCTGTTCTGCCTGGCGTAAACGTGTTTCTGCATCCTTGATCTTTGTTGGTATCTGCTCCAACTGAACTTTCAGAATAGTTTCTTGTTGTCCAAATTCTGCAATTTTGCTTTTATAACTCTTGCGCAGTACTTCCTGTTCATTTTCTAATTGGATTTGAAGGTCTGACATTTCTTTCTTTTTGACAGCAACCGCTTCTTGCTGCTGATTTTGCAGGCTGCGGTATTCATCTGGAGTGCGATGGTGCAGAGGTATTGCCTCCAAATTGATGCTTACTCCAAAGAGTTGGCTGTTATCAGTCAGTTGGGGAGATAGACCTTGTGCATAGAGCACTTGCTGTTCGTCTACAACCTTGCCAATATTGTCTTCCCATCCTGGTTTGTTCTGGCTAAGCCACTCATAGAAAGAACCTTTCCAACGAGCAAGTATCCCTTCCGTTTCGGAGAGTTCTGTTTGCAGCTTTTCGAGCTGACTTTTAGCCTCTTCCTGTTTGTGGTCATAGTCGCGCTTTATCTCATTGCTCTTCATCTCCCATTCTTGCCGAAGGGATTTTAAGTTATTTGATGTGATAGTCAATTGGCTGTTCAGTTGATGTTCCTGAGTTTTCAAGTTCTGGATATCCGTCTCGTAGTCGCCTGTCTCCTTTGCCATCGGATGCCAGTATTGTAACTCCGTCAGCCGTTTATCTGCCAAGTTGTGATTCCCCTGCAAAACATTAAGACGTTCATCCGATGCTGCTAGCCATTCTCCGTATGCATCCTCCACAGACTTTTTACGTAGGTCACGCACCTTCACGCTCTTGTCACGTTCTGTCTGTATGCCGTCGCGATAGCGTTGAAGTTCTTCCTTTTGGGTCAGTCCGAACTTACTCCACTCGTCATCAAGTGCAGAAAATAATGCACGGTATTTATCTGTCACATCTTTGTATTGCTCTTCCAATGCGCGAAGCAATTTTTCTTTTTGTGTCTTCTCGCTAACGTATTTCTGTTCTTGCGCATTCAGTTCGATAATGTCCTTGATACCGATTTCCTCGTAGTGCTTGCGTTTTTTACGAATATCGTCTAATCGCTGCTCACGCTTGCTGATTTCTTTAGTCAAGCGGTCATGCTCCTTCTCATACTCCTGCTGTATGGCATCAATCTTCTCTTTGAGTTTTCTCAGTTTCCCTTGTATTTCCAGAATCTCTTCTTCTGTCAAAGGCAATTGCTCACGAGTATGGGTAACCACATGGTTCAACTGATGCCAGGTCTGCTTCATCTCAAAGTCGAGGGCTATCAGCAAACGATAGTTGTCAACGACCTTTGCTGCTTTGTTGCGTACAGGTATCTCACCACTACTGTCTTTCCTATACCAACAGTCTATCTCGTCGAACTCCTGTTCAAAGTCTACTACCAAATGACGATAGTCTGACAAGCGGATACTGTCCTCCACCTCTGTCATCGATTGTATGATAGTGTTCTTAACAAAGTCGGCATCCAACTTACTGTTCAGGAATACATTTTGGATACTTCGCGGTATATTCTGGTATTTCGAGCTCTCCACAATAGCGTACTTGTCATAGCGATGGCTGCGGTCGTGCGTATTGCCGAAAATGATGTTGCGATATTGTTCGTATGTCTCTATCTTGGCACTAATATCATTACTTCCTATTCGTTCACGAATACGTATCCAGTCACTTTCCACTCGTCCGCTATCATCAACAAACCATGATTTCTGATAAGGCGCATCAATGAAACGGAACACAGCTTTTCCTTGACTGCGATAGGTAAGGATGGAATAGGCACTTTGTTCCGTCTTGACCTCATAAACTATATAGGAGTTGCTGTAACGGAAATAGAACTCCTCGAACGACTTCTGACCCTGCTGGATGCCCAGACGCATCTTATCTGCATTGTAGAAGAATAGCAATGCTCTCAATACCGTACTTTTGCCTACACCCTGAGTGCCTGCAAAATGAACGTTACCATCCAGCATCACCTCTGCGTATGGAATATTTGCCGAATTTAGGAATATGATTTTATTCAGATGTCTCATAGCTCTGGTATCTCCTCTTCGTTATAAATAGTTATCAGGTTCGCCATATCCTCTGCATAACGGAAAGCGGCAGTAACCTTGTAGGTACCATCCTCTTCGTTAATCAACTCTGCAAATCCCATAGTTGTAAGTTCACTGATGAGCTTTTCCACAATATCCTGATTGGTGTTCTGCTTACGGAATAACTTACGAGCCTTGTCACGCAATTCTACGTCAAGGTTAATACGCTCCAGAATATGAGTGCTTCGGAACTGGAATCCAGTAGAGAACGTAATGTCGTAAGTCTTCAAGAAGTCCAATATATCCACCCACTGGGCAAAACTCTGCAACTTTTGCTCTATGGTCTGCTTGGCCTCTTGGGTACGGGAAAAATAGTAGTAGCCGTCACCAGACTCCAATCGCAAGCCTAACTCAGAGAAATATGCCTCATAATCTGCATAATTCTCTTCTATATCGTCATAAAGATGTTTCACTTCCTGATCTGTGCTATCAACAGAAAGGAAACCGCCCTTGCTCATCCGTTCAAAAATTTGTTGTGTATTAGCTCGCATATATCAGTGCATATTCTATGTTTTCAAATGTCTCGTAGTTGTCAGTAATGCGCAGTTCATCGCTGTGCTGTGTTGCCATCTGGCAATAGAGGATAATATGATCATTGAGGGTACGTGGCAGATGATAGTTATAGTTTCTGATAAACGAAAACAAGTGTTGTCCCTGCGCTTTGAAAGCGTTCCACAACTCTGTGGTATTAACGCTATTCACTTCCTCGGTGTTGTCATTCAAGAACTCTTGGTCTAATGGATCAGCCTCAGTTCTTGCCAGTCGACGCACATCATTCTTTCCTGCTATCTTTCTTATCAAGTCGTAAGTCTCTTCATTGCTTCGAAGCATATCAACTGATAAAAAGATGCGATTATAAGGACGTTTTTCCATCCACAATGGATTGATATCATTTAAGGTACGTACAATATTTGTATCTTCTCGCCAAGTAAGTTGGTCTTTCAAGTATTTCAACCGACGTATCTTCTTTAATAACTGACTCTGCAACTCAATCTGGTTGATATAGTCAATAATCTGATGTTCTATCTCTAGCAGATTGTGGTCAGCCTCCGTGAAATCGTTGCGTACATCCATTGTTGTGCGCTGCATCTCCGGATCAGTAGCCATCTTGAAGAACACCACCTCTCCATCCATCATTTTCTCGCACTCTAAAATCAACTGTTTAATTCCCTTCCGCTTCTCATCCAGATTCTCGAGTCGTGTCTTTTTTATTTTGTAATTAGGTTCCTGTTTGTAGGCCACATCCACATTACGTTTCAGGTCAATTACATTCTTTAAGGTTCTCAACCCTATACGACGTAACATTTTACGCACATTACCTTGATATTGAGTCTTGCGATGTTCATTTGTTTCTTCAAGGTAATATTCAATGTTCTCTTTCAAGGCATTGATATGCTCCCTCACGCTAGCTACACTAATTTCCTCATTCATGTCGAGAACTTCCTCAAAGAACTGCACGTACACATCCTCCATCTCCAGGAAGTCACCGTTCTGATGAATCACCCCATGCTCTATCAGATACTGCACACGTTCACGCTTATAGTCAACAATCTCAAGGGCAAAATCTGTGCGATAAGCCAATGATTTGCGTCGCTCAAACATATCTCGGAACAGCACCTTCTCCCTGTCAAGCATCTTGACAAGTTCTTCTATTGTTCTGAAATGTGATAGTATCTCCATAGACAATTATAATTTCAAATGCTCATACAGCTTCAGCCTCAGCACCTCGCCATTTTCGAACTCGAACTGGAACTTCTTGCGATTGAACCTCGGATTGTTCTTGTGGATAATCCGATGGTAGTTGGGACTGATGATAATGATGTTCGTGGAGTCGTTGTTTTGCGAACGGGTGAAGTAGTCGATGTGGTGAGCCTCGACAACGCTGTCGCCATACTCGTCGCCAATTTTCTCGCCGCTGATCTCGTCGCGATAGTCGTAGAACCGCTTCAGGGTCAGGATGATGCTGCGGTCAATACGGCGATACTTCACCAGCCGTTGCTTCTCCTCAATCGAAGCGGTCTTGTCGGCCATGAAGAACTGCTCGTCGTCGCTCTGCTCGTAAACCTCCTCAGGAATGGCGCTCAGCGTGTGGGCCAGCTGCTGATAGTCGGAGCTGGAGCAGCACTCCATGCAGAGCACGTCGGGCGACGAGGTCAGGTAGAGGCGGATGTACTCCTGCAGGTCGTCGGGCAGCGGGATCTGCCGCTTGCTCTTGCCCAGCGCCTGCTTCTGCGCAAACAGGTACGCATAGCTCTTCTGGAACACGGCCCGCAACTTGACGGCCAACGGCGACTGGCGGCCATAGCGAATCTGGATGACATCCTTATGCCCCGACCAGTTGCTCTGTACGAAGTTCTGGTTCTTCAACTTCGCATCGTAGAACTCGCCATCAATCAGAATCTTGATGTCCTTGCTCTGCCCGTGCGTCAAGATGGATTCATCCCACGCCCTGAACAGCGAGCACACCGACACCGGAATGGTCATCCCATCATTGAGCAACGACCAGTCCACCGCCTTCTGCAATATGAATCCATTGTCGTAATCCATCAGAATTATATATTTGTTTTTTATACTCTTGTTTACTTCTTACTATCTTCT
>Ga0310695_10012147_pt1 | contig 12130 bp, 6 predicted proteins | sample RumenRJG_04DNA_FD_203882 | JGI IMG/M metagenome (GOLD analysis project Ga0310695, IMG submission 203882) | Bovine rumen microbial communities from Lethbridge, Alberta, Canada - RJG_04 (v2) (version 2) | ecosystem: Host-associated > Mammals > Digestive system > Stomach > Rumen | place: Canada... | reverse complement strand
GTTTGGGTTGTTACATCCGCTACGATGCACCTCAAGCTTACCGCGAGGTTCTTCTTTTTTCAATTGGCGGCTTTTACGGATTACAGGAATGCTCCTCTATTATCAAAAGCTTAAATCCTTCTTCCCGTACTTCTCCTCAAAGAACTTCCACGCTGTCTCATAGTCTTGTTCACGGTCGCAACGGTCAAACGGTGCGACGTATTCGATGGTGCGTTCTATCGGACCGCCAGGCATAGTGTCATCGGTAACGGTGCGGTAGAATTTCTGACCAGTTGCTGCACCCTTGATACTGTTCTCCCATTCAGGACGAGAAAAGCCCACCCCCGTTAGACCTCGATTATTGGTAAACGCTATTCGCCCGTTAGCATCATACCAAGTATCGGACTCATATGACCTTAGCACTGGAAACTGAATCCTATAGATGGTTTTAAGTTGGTCTAAACTCATGCCAAGTGCCATAGCAGTAAGCACATCAATTTCAACAAGCGCCTGTCGGCGCTCATAGTCAGTGCGAAGTGGAGTTTCCCTCGTCCAGCACTCACAAAGTTGTGAGAAACTCGTATTACTCAAACGAGTATCATGTTTTGACCATCTTTCTTTGCAAAAGGAGCTTGAATACTCCTTTTTCCACAAAGGCGCATAATACGACGAGACACAATTAAGCATAAGCGCTCTGCATGCAATTCGATTATTGTCTTTTATTAGTGGTAGCTGAGAAAGTAGTTCAAATCTCCCATTTGTTTTGCCGGTAATCTTGAAGTAAAAATCAAATGGGATACTTGCCATTGATCCCGCTATCTGCGAGACTTCTCCTTTTACTGCAAAGCCAAAAACCCCATCAATATATGTGCATCCCGGAATACCGATGGTTGCAATTAAGGTGCGTTCACCACTAAGGTTAAGCATTTTTCGTGAAATAACGCGGTACTGGTTTGAATACTTCTCTCCCCATGACGTCGAAGGTATTCTTTTATAATACTCTTCCACAGCGCATTTTGGAAGGTAATTACAACGTTGCATATAGTCATCTTGAATTACAGTCAAGTCGACGCAATCGTAGTCGCTATTCAAGGTGCAGATTCTTCGTGAGCTTTTAAAACAGGGATTGGCTATACCAATGTGAGGCCCAGAATATATTAATTCCACTGGATTTGCCGGAAAATGAACGGTTCGTTCAATCGTATCATCATCTTGTGCTCCTGTTTCATTCCACATCTGGTGAGGGAAAACATTATCGCCCAAGCTTGATATTGTTGGCAAACTTGTAAAGCAATTTAGGACATTCACGATATCTTCCGTATGTAATACTGGTAATTTGGTGCCTTGCCAGTTTATCGGCTCATCAAAGACCTTCGCAAACAACTTTAACTCTGATTCCCCGATATGCAATATGCGTTGAGGATGCCCCTTTGTGTTCCAGTTTCCGTTATTATCTTTTATCAAAGGGATGGAATCTGTTTTCGGATTATCATAGCACTCATCTATCGTAAGTGGATCAAACAAATTTCCAATGCTGTCGAAACGTACCCGCTCATGTATTGCGCTCCCATAAATATTAATGCTATACTTAATGCGGTGATGGATTTCTGCAAACAGCTTGTTTTCATTAACAAATTGATAGTGAAGTCGAAGATGCTTATACAGTTCCTCCCGCAGAATACCACCATCCGGATCATCATATACTCCGTCCGGATGTAGAAAAGCGCTAACTCCGCATTCCCTGGAGAAACACCACGCTTGGGGAAGAAAACACTTAAATAGATTAGCCTGTTGCCCTTTAAGCAGAGGGTAATTGCCGCTCGCATTAAGGTAGTTTTGCTGCCCCGCAGTATTCTCATAGTCAGCAAAGAAGGTAAACCTAGTAGTATTATTTGCTAGTGCCGTATCTCTGTGAATCGTCGTTTGTTTTGCAGTGAGTTTTTTCACTGCAAACATTGGCTGTTGATCGGCCAACGAGCTTTGTTCATTCCATTCCAGCTTTATCCATGGTGGGTTGCCAATAATAAGGTCAAAGCCACCCCGCTCAGCAAACAAGTCAGCAAACTCCAGCTCCCAGTGCATAAAATGGTTCTGATCTGCAATTTTCCGCACCAATGAAAGACGCGGGAACAATTTGCAGAGCTGGTCCAAATTAACCTGCTCCACATGAACTTCCATCTGCTCGTAATCATCTCCGAACAGCGAAATATTGGACTCGGAAGTGCCTGCTGTCTCCACAACGCCGCGTAAGATCAAGTCCATATCATTGAGGAACTCAGAGCGCGTAGGCAGCATATCTGCCTTATCAATTGGCCAGAACCACAGTGCGCACCAATAGTCCATGGCAAATTTCAGGCGAGCGTATGCCCCTGCGTTTCGTTTGCCCTCAGACTTGTAAATCCCGTTGAGGAATTTGTCTTTCTCACGGATTGAAAGATGGCTGTCTGAACGCTTATCATCGTGCCCGTAAATACTCAGAGCACTTCTTGTCTTTTCCTCCAGTTCTTTCCGATCCTGTACTTGCTGTCTCCAGTGCGCATCCACCAACTTAGAGAGTTCCTGCAGCGTGGCAAACTCGTCGTCGCTGTAGGGCTTCGTGAACTCTTTATTCCAAGCGGTCATTGCCTTGATGCTTTCAGGCTCCAAGGACTTAATAACCTTATCGGAATAACTACACATGCCAGGGTCACCCAGCAAAAAATGATAGATCAAGCTGGGTGTTCTCGGGTTTATATTTCTTCCGTCTTTACCGATTTTCGAAAAGGCAATACGCTCGGGAGCATTCTCAAACCATCGAAGGCCCTTTGATGTTGCTTGGATATTCTCTTTCCTATAGCACTGTCTGCGGGCGCCAATAAGCGAGTTACCATTGACCAGTTGTGTGCCGAACCACGGCACATAGCCACCCTCGTAGATGGTGTTGAGCCAAAGTGAAACCTCAGCCAGCTCTACCGCCACCGAATTCAGGTCAATGCCATAGACATTGTTGTCTGCAATATACATTTTGACCTTCTGCAGTTCGCGGAGCCGCTTGTCTGCTGGTATCATCTCGCCAAGCTCCCTCTGCTTCCGGTCTATATAAGCCTCTGCGAGCTGATTGATGGCCTCGTTTAAGAATGCTGCGCTGCCCATAGCAGGCTCACAAACCGTAAGCTGCAGAATCTCGTCCGCTTTCTTCCCCTCTAGCAGTTCCTTCAGAGCATATTTTACGAGGCACTTAGTCAGCACTTCCGGTGTGTAGTATGAAGCTGACTTCTCCCTTTCACGCCCAGCAAGGCGGTAGATGAATGTGCCTCTTTCATATTTGCGAAGCTGTCCCTTCTTATACTTGCCTTCCGGGTCATCCTTCTCATAGCGGGCACGTTCGTCCTGGGTATACTGGTCGAGATCTTCCTCGGCAACAAAGTAGCCCACATCCAGCTCATTGAAACTATCACCAGCGCGTTTCACCTCAAAAAGGGTATGCTCCGCAATAAAGCCCCGGTAAGAAAGCAGAGCCTCATAGACAGATCCCATCTGGTTGATACCAAGGTTGGCATAAGAGATTCGCCCGCGCCGGTCGTTTCGCCTGCCAGTCTCGCGGGTTAAGCTCATCAGGTCGATAATCCGCAGCATGACGCTGTTGCGAATTCTTGCATGCGCAATCATCGGTGTGTATTCAGGATCAAAGATATGTGCCTTCAGAGGAGCGATCACGAACATATCGTGAAGGCTCTCTTCCTTGGAGTATTTCTGGATTTTCGCTTCCGAATCGGGGTAGCCATTATAAATCAGCTCATAGAGCTTGGACAGGGTCTCATGCAGATAGTAGCCGTTGCCGACCTCGGTCACATCGTCGCGGATATTGTCAGCAATATCCCGTAGGCTCTCTAAAGAGTACCCGCTCAGATATGCTTGAGCCTTGATAGGGGCATAGCCAAGCTCCGGACGTGCTTCGATGAACAGTACGAACAGCATCCGGTACATATAGCGGAGGCATTCCAGCGTCAATTGCCCGGCGTCCACAGGGTCAGCATCAAGGTCTCGACCCTGACGATGAGCCAGATCGTATAGGACTTCATTTCCGAGCAGTTCTATGCTCTCACGCAGTGCATACTTCAAATCCTGCGATACGCCAGATGCATTTCTCTGACTCTGCTCATCCAGCTCATCCAGCAGGATTTTACCATCCTCCGGGCAAAGAGAATCCCTGTGCAGAAGCACAGACATCGCCTGCAGGGTGGTATTCTCCAGACGGGAGAAGATTTCCTCCAGTTCAAACTGCAGATAGCGTTTTTCGTTCCATTTATTTCGGTCGATCAGAGCAATCTGATTCATCCCGATATACATCAGGAAGCGAGGTGGTTCGTTTTGACCAAATAGGATCTTGGTGGCAAGTGCCTCTCCCTGCATTTCACCGAGAACACCTTTATATACAGCACCATAGGCTTCGTCCGTTACCCCTGCCGTATCAAAGGGAAAACATTCCATGATCCCGACATCCGTTTCCATGGATGCCATCAGGATGACCCACAGCAGCGGAGCGCCATTTGACTTTTTCATTTCCAGATAAACGGGCACCTGTAAGGTTTCATCCACCTGTATCATCTGCTGAGCTGCTTCTGGATAGCCGAGCGACTTCAGATAGCTGTCCGCCAGATCACGAATATTCTTCAATGTCTGCATGCTGACGGAAGAACGCATAAAACGGTCGTGTGCAGCATAAAACTGCGTCGCATTCCGGCGCAGATTGCTCCATGGAGTACGAAACTCTTCGGATTCTCTCGCCGCCACATTCCAAGCCGTAATGGTATCGCCCGCATTTTCCTCAAACACTGTTGCGAAATAATGGTTGGTATAGTATTCGTTTTTATTGGTAATACCCGTCAAATCCATACTCATTTTGATACCCCCGCGAATACAGCTACAATCCTGATATAGGGATTATCCTGTATGGTTAGTGTCTCAGTAACCCAATTGATGAATTTATTGAACAATTCATCAACGCTCCGCTCTTTTTCTTTAAGTTTCCGTTCATGTTCGAACAGCGTCAGCTGATAGTACTCGTGGTGCTTGTTCTGCAATTCAATCAGCTTGTCCACTTCTTTATCAAGGAGCGGATTCATTCGATTTTGATAATCACTGAACTTCTCTTTCAGGTAGGCTTTTGCATGATCCACCACATCTTCCAACAGTGTCTCTGCAGAGATTACCTCATCATCGGTAATAGCATCAGTATTTGAAAGACTATTAGATCGAATACCGGTCCTTTGCAGAACTTCATTCATATCCAACGTCTTCACAAAGTTGCCATTCTTATAGAGAAGTCCAAACCATTCGTCTACGAGCGGTGTTGATTTCAAGTTTGGAATGCTTCCGGTAACAACATAAATCATCTCATCAGAAGCAAATGCATTTGATAGGCCGACTAAAGGCGCCTGCCCACGTTCAAACAACAGTCCAGCTTTATCATTGATCCAGTTAAATACCGGGTGCAGCGCCCAGAGATACTGCGTTTTCGGCCAAGCTGTCTCCGCCATGTTGTTCTGCATACTGCGCCGCATCTCCGCCATACAGAATGCCTTGTCGTCTGAAAGTCGCAAGGTATCCCCGACAGGAAGCGCCTCCTCTGGGACAAGCGCACGCAGTCTTCGCATCATATCAGGCGTCACTTTAATATCCAGCCCGGAAACTGTTCCAAGCCTTTCTACCGGATGACTCTCTGACTGATTCAAATAGCCAAGCGCCTGCGACAGATAATCAATGTCTGAATACAGCGTTTCATCATCAACTGTCCTAGACTCCTCGGTATCTTTCTCTTCCGCTTCGCCTGCCGCCTTCATCAGCTCCTCAAATGGGTCAAATTCTTCTTCTCCAGAATCCAATGCTGCCTCAAATGCCTGCTCATCAGAACCGCCTTCAATAGCATCGATCACTACAAGTTCTTCATCTTCGATCGTAAACTTACCAAGGAGAAGAGAAGGATCTCCAATGTTCCTCAGCGCCTGCTCTTCTTTCGTAATCAAGATTTCGATAATTCGCATATCGCCCTTGATACGCTTGTTATCACTCTCGATCATCATATACCGGATATCAGGGCGCTTCTGCTGGCCATATCTGTCGATACGACCATTTCTCTGCTGGAATATCATCAAAGACCACGGAATATCAAAATGGATCAATCTGTGACTGAGGTAATGAAGATTCAATCCTTCGGAGGCCACATCGGATGCAACCAGAACTCGAATTGGAGATTCCGAACGGCCAAAGTTCTCGACAATCATCTGCTGCTCGGCATCACTCATGCCACCAGAAATCTCCTGTATTGCGTTGTCTTTCAATCCTAGGTCTTCCCGCAAATGCTCCGCCAAATACTTCATCGTCTCAATACGTTCCGTAAAGATGACGATACGATCATCCGTTGCTTTCTTGTCCCATCCATACGCAGGGTCATTCAACAATGCCAGAAGCTTCTGATAGCGGGAGAAATCTTGCGGCTTGATTCTTTCCAGCGCATCACGAAGAGACTCCAGCTTCCCAATATCCTTAATCTCTCCGAAGCCATATTTCTTGTTCAGTTTGGCAAGCCTTGCATCGATACTTTTGATGCACGCAGCAGGGCTGGAGAACAATGACTTTTCGAGGCTTGTCTTGAACAAGTGCCCGTTTCCGCGCTCACGGCCGACATCCATCTGCAGCTCCATATCAGAGAAGATTTCATAAGCATTCTCTTCTCGTGCCGACGCATGGCAACGCTCCAGATGAACTTCTCTTTCAAGGAAAGCACCGCTCACCTGATCCTTAACGTCCTTCTTGAACCGGCGGATGCAAAGTCCTTGAATGTCTTCCGGTGTGTATTCATCCGGATTTGCAATTGCAGTCGGATCGAGCATATTCATAAGGGAAGCAAAACTCTTTGCCCTACCATCATGCGGTGTCGCAGAAAGCATGATCATGGTGTCCGATTTGTCTGCAAGCAGCTTCGCCAATCTCGACCGCTGTGCCTGATGGTCTCCGCGCTCTGCCACATTCTGCGCTTCATCGATGACGATTATATCCCAATATGCGTTCTCCAGATGCGTCCTGTACTCTACATCGCGCTTTAAGGTATCAATGGAAACGATGGTCTTGTCATAGTAGAAAAACGGATTATAGTTCGATGGCAGGCTTGCACGGATTTTTTGAATCCGAGATGAATCCAGACGAACAAGAGGAATCGTAAAACGGTTCCACATTTCTTTCTGGAATTGTGTCATCATGCTCTTAACTGTAACTACGAGGATTCTGCGTCCTTTGCCTCTGGCAATCAGCTCAGACATAAGTATGCCTGCCTCTAACGTCTTGCCCAAGCCAACGGTATCCGCAATCAGAATTCGCTGTCTCGGTTTCTGAAGAGCAAGTTTTGAAGGATCAAGCTGGTAGGGCATCGGATCCATTGCCGCCTTGTAGCCAATATGTATATTCGTGTCGGTTGGAATCTTCTGACGCCACTGGCTTTCCAGATAAAGGAGAGATCTCTTATAACGCGGCGAATGATCCGGAACGAGTTTCACCTCTGCCGGATTTACTATTTGAATGTCCTCAAGATCAGTCAGGAAAATTGCGTTTTTATCTTTCACCAGTGGGGAGATCCCTACGCAATAAAGCGCTCTATTTCCGAGACTGTTCGTCTCAATTTTTTTGACCATCCATTCTTCGTCTCGAATAATGGTTCGCATACCGGGCGCGTAATCAACCATAATAGCCATTCTCCCTGCTATGAATACTAGACGCTGTTAAGCATGTTGTGAAATTCTAAAAAGTATTGTACACTATCCTGCAATCTCACTGTCTGAAAAATCCACAAGATCCTCCATGGAACATCCGAGTGCCTGACTTATTTTCCAAATAATATCGATTGTTACAAGCTCATCTCGACTCATTTTCTTAACTACATATTCACTAATGCCCGCAAGTCTCTCCAAATCTCTCTTCTTCATATTCCTATCAAGCAGGATATGCCATAACTTCTTGTAGCTTACCGCCATAATTCAGCCCTCGCTTTCTCACAAAAAGTTAGGAATAATTATAGCATAAGCTTGGAGAATTTTCCACCTTTTTGGCGATATTTCGCCAACTTTGTCAAAATTTTGCAGCCTTATTGTTGAAACAGACCAAAATGTCTGCTATACTACCTTCATCGCAATCTTAGGGAGGTAGCAAAATGCCGCTTAAAAACCGTACTTTGCTGATTCTCAAGTATCTTTGGGAGCGTACAGACGATCAGCACCCTGCTTCCTCCATCGACATCATGGATTATCTTCGCAGCGAGGGCCTGACGGTCAAGGACTACCGCACCATTCGTTCTGATGTTGCTGATCTCATTGCTCTTGGCGTCGATGTGGTGGAAAAACGTCGGCAGCACTACGAGTATAACATCGGCAACCGGCACTTTGAGCTGCCGGAGGTCAAGCTGCTTGTTGACGCCGTGCAATCCTCCCGATTCATCAACAAGAAAAAGAGCAAAGAGCTGATTGCCAAGCTGTCAGCCTTTGTGGGGCCCTACGACGCAAACGTCATCAAGCGGCAACTCTATGTTGACGAGCGCGCAAAGGCCAGTAATCCAAGCGTGCTGCACTCCGTAGACGCTGTCCACGAGGCCATTGCCAAGAAGCGGAAGGTGACATTTCAGTACTTTGACTACTCCCCCAAGAAAGAGAAAGTCCCTCGACACAACGGACAGTTCTATGTCGTATCTCCCTACTCTCTCATATGGAGCAACGATAACTATTACCTGATCGGCCACTCGGAAGAGCGAGATATGGTCCAAAAATTCCGAATTGACCGGATCGACTCCCTGAGCATCACAGAGGAAACTGCCCAAAAGGCTCCTTCTGACTACAAAGTTGGGGACTTTTTCTCCCGTGAGTTCTCCATGATGACAGGTAAAGCCTGCCGAGTGGAGCTATCCGTCGAGAACCAGCTCATCAATAACATCATCGACCGGTTCGGCGAGGATGTAGCGGTCTCCATTATGGATGATGAGCATGTAAAGGTCATCGTCACCATAGAGCTCAGCAATAATTTCTACGCCTGGGTCTTTGCTTCCCGGGGCAAGATCAAGATACTCTCACCAACGGATGCTATTTTAGAGTTTAATTCTATCATAGATGCCTATACCAGCGCCATCTAAAAGTTTAGCAAGACCTGCATGAAAATGCAGGTCTTGCTCTTAAACGCCTTTATTTATCATGATTTTCAAACGTTCGTTTGAGTTAAAGCACATCGGAGCGCAAACAAGGTTTGTCGCTCCGATGTGTTCGTATTGTATCATTCGTCGGCAGCTGTCCATAGGCTATGACTGTCCCTGCGGCGAGTAGCCGCTTTTCTCAAGAGCCCTTTTCAAAGAGCGCCGGAATCTCTTCATCAGCCCCGAAACAGATGGCTGTTTCATACCATATTTCTCAGCAACAAAGGCTTGCGTGTAACCTATTGCCACCGAAAGCACGATATCGCGGTCCCTTTCGCTGAGCCTATCCATCTCGGTTCGGATAATCTCCATGACCTCTTTTCGCTCAAGTATGCGCTGCGGCGCCAGATTCTCGCTCTCTTTGACAGCCTCTTCCGGAACACCGCCTTCTTCCACATCTGCGTCAAGTGATGCGGTATTCCACTTCTCCAGCCACGAAATCCTGCCGTGGCTTCGGATTAGTTCACGCTTAGCATTCAGCAAACATGGCATTAGATAAACCGTGAATGGTGTTCCGCGCGATGGATCCCCGGTCAACCATGCGTGCAATGCCACCAGACGGTAAGTCTGCGCAAGGCTATCTTCATCTTCGCCCAATATCTGCGGATAGTCCTGTCTTGCTTTTAATCGAATGATAATATCATGATCTTTTGCCCATTTGTTAAACTCTTCATTATTTCCATATGGCATACAATGATTCTCCCTAAACTCGATATAGGTAAGACTCACAGAGTATTATTGTACGAAGCTCACTATAGAGATATTAAATTATTTTTTTGCGACGGCATATCCGCATGGTTACACTGCCCTCTTTAGCGTCCATTTCCCACGAAAAATCCATTAGTCTTCGTTCAATCTTGCAGCATCAAATGCTGCCCTTACCATATCAATGACCGAGTCTGTGCCAGTAAAGGCGTCTAGGCCTCTAAGTACATCGGTGTAAATATCAACAGTAGCTTGAAATAATAGTCCCATGATTGCGGAACCTCTTATAAGGTCGACCTCGGATTTATCCGTTCTACACCCCGCCTCAAGTAGTCCACTACGAAGAAGAACGCAAAGAGTGTTAATGGTGTATGGGTTGGCTACGACTCGATCCCAGCTCCTACTCTGGATATTGTTCTGCTGAAGAACATTTCGATATATTGATGTAACAGCCGCACGATCCTCATAACTATATTCAGTCTTATCGGCATATCCCTTAAGCTCTGTATACAAATCTTCAGCAAAAATGCTCTCGCATGTTCTCATGGTTACCGCTGGGGAGTCCTCCCATGGATGGATACCGATGCCCACACCGGGGAAAGACTTGAGTGTTCTGTCGATAGTTTGGTAAACATATTGTACTAGAAGCTGTTGCCACTCTTCTGTACAGTTCTCAAGCGTAAATTGCTCAAGCACCATACGGACCTGATCAAGTTCCTCAAGGCTGCATCTATTGACAATCTCGCTGATCTTATATTTATCTTGGGATTTTACCCTTGCATGCCCTGCGTTCTTGAAATCATTAACTGCCGCATTATGGCTTGCTGTGTCTAGTGGTTGCGTTATAGGGATGTAAATTACTTTTTCAAGGAATTCCATTACGGAATTCTTATCTATGCCAGCATTTTTAAGCACATTCGCAACCTTACTTGGTGTAATCCGACTATTGAATTCCTTAACTATAAGATTTTCTAAATCGCGTGTGTAAAGGTCTTCTGCCGGTTTATGCTTACGCGATTTGAAACTCGGTAAGACTACGAAATGATCAGAAGGATGAAGAGCATTAATAGAACTAGAAATGACATAATCATTATCGAATGCCTTTTTAAGGCTGCTCTCAAATGACCACATGGCTTTCTTTCCATTTTCAATTTCCTCATTGTACTCTTCTTCATCATCTACGCCTTCGCCAGTTCGGTATGAATAGACAACGGGATTTGTGCCCACCATGGTAGCAATTTTATTGATGGAACCCACAAATTCCTGCATGTTTTCATCACGCATAGCAATGATAACGATATCTTGTCTTCCCAGTTCTTCAAAGGTATAATCTCCAGAAGCACCCGGTGTATCTGTAATAACAAGAACTTTCTTTCCCGTCTTTTCCATTATTCGTCTTGACATCGCACTTGGTTTTCCATGGATTTCCATAGATACCAATTTCTCCAAAGCAGTCATATGCTCATCATTGTGCAGATGACGAAGCCACCCATTAATCGTTTCCATAGCAATTTGGAAATCCGGAGAGCTGGAGTCTATAGCGATACCCTTATTGACATAGGGCCTGATTTCATCAGGCATTGATTCCGCTAGCTCTTCAGAAATGGTAGCGCGAAAGAATGGAGAATTACCATCTACAACAATTTTTGTAGGTATCTGTGTGAAGTCTGTACCCGCGCTACAAAGCGCCAACCTCATGTATACCGTTTCATCAAGAAAATACGCAGAAAGAAAGCTTTTACCACTCCTTGCCCTACCAACGATGGCGATGTTGAAAGACGGATTCATTGACTCGCGCTCAAGGATTTCAATATCGCGGTAGATCACGCTCTTTCCGTTTACCTTTATCTTATGAGCATACGCCCAACGCATTACATCGCCAAAGTAATAGAACGGCGCTCCTTGCTCATTGTTACGATCTGTTGGAAAATCAGAATGATTTCTCTTTCTATTGGAAAGATCAGATGACTTTATTCCTGTAAGAAGAGAAATCTCTTTTGAGGAAACTGGGCTATAATAGCCACTGAACACCAAATCTTGTGTTGTATTATCCATATGCAAGCACCTCCTTAAGTTGAAATCATACTACACTCACTAACTAATGTCAACACATTTAAGTGAATAATTCTAATTTTTTTCACTTAACCATACAACCGATATTGCTATAGCAATCGATCTCTATTGCTTAACTCCACATGAAAAGGTACTCAGATCGTTATATCTCGCTTTCCAAAGCAT
>Ga0310695_10012145_pt1 | contig 12131 bp, 8 predicted proteins | sample RumenRJG_04DNA_FD_203882 | JGI IMG/M metagenome (GOLD analysis project Ga0310695, IMG submission 203882) | Bovine rumen microbial communities from Lethbridge, Alberta, Canada - RJG_04 (v2) (version 2) | ecosystem: Host-associated > Mammals > Digestive system > Stomach > Rumen | place: Canada... | reverse complement strand
CTGAAGGCTACCTTCGACGAGAAGGAGAACTGCTGGCGCCTGAACGGTGTGAAGCGTTTCATCACCAATGGTGATAGCGACATCCACCTCGTGCTGGCTCGTTCTGAGGAGGGCACCAAGGACGGACGTGGTCTGTCGATGTTCATCTACGACAAGCGCCAGGGTGGTGTTGACGTTCGTCACATCGAGCACAAGCTGGGTATCCACGGTTCACCTACCTGTGAGCTCACCTATAAGAATGCTAAGGCAGAGCTCTGCGGAAGCACTCGTCTCGGTCTGATCAAGTACGTGATGGCTCTGATGAACGGTGCCCGTCTGGGTATCGCCGCACAGAGTGTAGGTGTTGAGCAGGAGGCTTACAACGAGGGACTGGCTTACGCCAAGGAGCGTCAGCAGTTTGGTGAGGCTATCATCAACTTCCCCGCTGTCTATGACATGCTCTCTCGCATGAAGGCTAAGCTCGATGCTGGTCGTTCACTGCTGTACGAGACAGCCGCTTATGTAGACATATACAAATGCCTCGAGGATATCGAGCGCGACCGCAAGCTCACACCCGAGGAGAAGCAGGAGCTGAAGAAGTACCAGCGTTTGGCTGATGCCTTCACCCCACTGGCTAAGGGTATGAACTCCGAGTATGCCAACCAGAACGCCTACGATGCTATCAGCATCCATGGTGGTTCGGGCTTCATCATGGAGTACAAGAGCCAGCGCCTGTTCCGCGACGCACGTATCTTCTCTATCTACGAGGGTACCACTCAGCTGCAGGTAGTGGCTGCTATCCGTTACATCACCAACGGCACCATGCTGAACAACATCAAGGAGATGGCTGCTTCTATCGAGTGCTGCGACTGCGTAGCTGGTCTGAAGGCTCGTGTCGAGAAGCTCATCCCCGTTTACGAGGAGGCTCTGGCTAATGTCAAGGCTCTGGAGAATCAGGACGCTCAGGACTTCCTGGCTCGTCGTCTCTACGATATGACTGCCGAGCTCGTGATGTCGCTGCTTATCATCCGCGATGCCAGCAAGGCTCCTGAGCTCTTCAAGAAGAGCGCCAACGTCTATGTTCGCATGACCGAGGAGGATGTTTGCGGTAAGGCTGCTTACATCAAGAACTTCCAGGTAGAGGATCTCGACAGCTTCCGTGCAGTAGAGAAAGAGGCTGCCGAGTAATCGCAGCCCTCTTACATCAATAAGAAGGAGCATTCTCTTGATGAGTATGCTCCTTTTATGTCTTAAAAAAAATAATAAGAACATGACTGATGAAGAATTAGACGAGAGAGTAGAACGGGCTGTAGAGAACTTTATGGCGGGCTATGGCTGCTGCCAGAGTGTGGTGGCGGCGTTTGCCGACTTATATGGACTTGATGATACGTTGGCCAAGAAGATAGCCGCAGGCTTTGGTGGCGGTGTAGGACGTATGAGGATGATGTGCGGCGCCGTGTCGGGCATCGTGATGCTTGTAGGTCTCGACTGCGGACAGACGGAAGGCCCAGACCGTGAGGGTAAGAGTGCCTGCTACAAGGTGGTGCAGGACTTGCTGGCGAAATCGAAAGAGGAGAACGGCAGCTTGATATGCGCCGAGATACTGGGACTGGAAGGTTACGAAAAGGCGGCATGCAACTATGTTGCCTCAGAGCGTACAGCCGAATATTACAAGACAAGACCTTGCGTCGCCAAAGTGGAAAGCGCCGCAAGGATATTTGCAGAATATCTAAAAAACAAAACCGCGTAAGAAACGCGGTTTTGTTTTTTATTTCTTAGCATGAGACTTCTTGTACATTTTGATTTCGGCGGGCGTAGCAAGACCCGTCTTAACACGGAACTCCAGACGAGCTAAACGCATCTGTGAAAGGAAACGTTCACTGGTATGCAGACGGGCATAAGCCACCGAAGCCGCCAGACGTCCTGCATCAACATCACTCTGCCAGTGAGCTCCAACAATAACACGACTGTCACCATACATCAAACCACGAGCCAGAATCGTGTCGGCTCTCTCGGGATTGATTTCAGACAACAACAGAGCAGAACTCCAGCCAAGCAATGTATGACCTGACGGGTAGCTGCCATTACGGCTCAATGCCGGTTCGTCATCAGGTGTGAGCGTCTGCTCGTGGAAGCGCATAAAGGGGCGTTTACGCATGTAGTAGCGTTTGGGTAGTGTACAAATACTGTCACAAGTCGCCGTACCATCGCGCATCACCTTATAGATCTCAGGTGTTTCTTCTTTTGAGATTGTCAGTCCGAAAGGTTCGCTGAACTCACGAATAATACAATCGAGTCCATAGACGGCATCGCGGATAGCAATGTCGGCACGTTCCTTACAGTTTCTCATCTCCTTTCCCCAGAAATACTGCATGATATCATAGGCAAAGTGAGTTCCTACAGTATCAGGGGGAGCAGGACACCACTTAAGCATGTCGGGCATCTCCTTTGTGGTGAAATACGGTTCTGCATCACTCTGTGCCTGGGCACATACGGCTGTTACCATGAAGACAGCCATCATCATCAACTTTTTCATAATCTGGATTTTTAATGTTAATATATTAGAACTTAACTTGGAAACGGGTTTCGAGAATGGTTGCGCTATTATCATCAAAGCCACTGCGATTGGTAACCTTGGTCCATGAGGCACGCACACGCCAAATCATATACTTATTAGGGTAATAATTGTAGCAGAGCGCCCAATCGCTAAGATAGCCGCCACGGATGCCTGCACTGGCATCAGAGAGCGACGTATAGTTGTACTGCAGACAGAGTTCCATATTGCCCGGATCTGGTGTAGCCAGACCGCCGTCGGTCATCGTATAGCTGTAATTACGTCCTTTGATCAGACCGCGCAGGGTGACATAAGCGCCACTGCCCGTAAAGCTTTGCAAACCGTTTTCGCGGGTGATCCTGTTCCAGAAGTACTGACCCGCCACCGCAAAGCGTCCAGAGGAATAGAGTACCTCGGGCGAGAACTTATACATCACTTTGGCATCTGTAACCACCGCCTGCTGAGCATTGACTTTAGCCACACGCATAGGCCAACGGCTGGTGAGTGTGAACTGTTTGTGGTTCAGTGTCTCGTCGCTACTATAGCGAGCACCTTCGATGCCACCACTTATACCTACATGAAACATCCTGCCACGCTCGGTATAAGGATGATATACCAGACGAGTCAGGGCACCTACAGCCTCATCGCCTGTCTGGTCGGTGGTCTGCTTCATGGCATCGGTCTCAACCACCAGGCTAAGCGTAGCCAGCAACGAGTTGTCGGTATGTTCGAACATCAGACCCGGCATGCGGTCATTATTAAACACAGCGTTGCTCTGTGGCTCTTCCATCGTTTCCTTGAACGACGAGCTGGTACAACTCTGATAGCCGTACTGGTGGATAAAATAGCCTCCACGCACAAAGTTCTTCTTATCAAAGTCATACTGTATCCACACATCTTTCATGTTCACCTTACCATAGGCATAGCCCATGTCAATCTTTCCCTTCCACTGGCCGTAGGTGAAGCCCACGCCCACACGCATGTCAGGGATACCAACACCACTTTTCAACTTGTCCTCCTGATGCTCTGAATCTACATAGGAAGCATCCATGAGGATACGTCCGGAAGGCTTAACAACGAGTTTAGGCTCTTCCTGTGCTTGGACAGTAGCGGCCATTGTCAGCCATACTGTCATCAGAATCGTCAACTTCTTCATAATAGATTAAAATTGTTAGTAATATTTTCGAGCATGATCTCAATCAGTCGAGGTAAGGCATAGTTATCTATCTCGGATTCGGGAATCCAGATATAATCAGAGGGAAGCACTGGCTTCTCTCCGACTTCCAACAGGTAGAAGTCGGCATATATAATACGGTGAGTCAACACATGTTTCACATTCTGGCGCAACAACAAGGCACCGGCCGGAACATCAGCGGGAGTCTCGGCAAACACCGGTTCCCACAGTCCTTGCCAGATATCACCTGAGCCACGACGGCGAATAGCAGTCTCACCATGACAGCGCACATATATATAAATAAGGTGGCGCTCACGCACTTTCAGCGTCTTCAGTTTCACAGGCAGCTCACCCACCCTGCCTGAGCGTAGAGCCTCGCAACTCTCAGCCAAAGGGCAGAGCAGACATCGAGGCGACTGGGGCGTACACTGAATAGCCCCAAAGTCCATGATGGCCTGATTATAGGCTGATGCTTCTTTCGGTGGTAGCAGACTCTGCGCCATCGCCATAAACACTTTCTTTCCTTCCGTAGTGTTGATAGGAGTGTCGATTCCAAAGTGACGGGCGAGGACACGGTATACATTACCATCAACCACCGCCGCAGGCAGGTCGAAAGCTATAGAGCCAATGGCAGCAGCGGTATAGTCGCCTACACCCTTCAACCGCTTAATCTCTTCTAAAGTATTGGGGAAACGTCCAAGAGCTACGATCTGCTTGGCAGCAAAGTGCAGGTTGCGTGCCCTACTGTAGTAGCCCAAGCCCTGCCACTCCCGCAGCACCTCATCTTCCGTAGCTGCCGCCAGATTCTCCACGCTGGGCCAGCGGCGCATAAAACGCTCCCAATAGTCCCAGCCCTGCTTTATCTGAGTCTGTTGCAGGATAATCTCCGAGAGCCAGATGGCATACGGGTCACGTGTCTGTCGCCAAGGCAGATCGCGCCCGTTCTCACGGAACCATTCCAACAACGCGCTTGCAAATTCCATCGAATCAAATCTTTGGCACGGATTACACGGATTACGCTGTTATCTTATTGCAGATTTCGTATCAAGAAAAAGACAATTCCGTGTTAATCCGTTTAATCCGTGCCTAATTATAAATTACAATTTTCCTTGATCGCCGAGATACGAATCCTTGAAGCCGAGGAAATAGAGGACACCATCGAGACCGATGGTATTGATGCTCTGCTTAGCATTAGCTACCACACGAGGCTTGGCATGGAAGGCGATGCCCAAACCAGCTTCAGAGATCATGGGCAGGTCGTTAGCACCGTCACCCACGGCAATCGTCTGAGCCAGATTCACCTTCTCCACCTGGGCGATAAGCTTCAGCAGCTCAGCCTTACGCTGGCCATCAACGATCTCGCCCACATAACGGCCAGTGAGTTTACCGTCCTCGCCAATCTCCAGTTCGTTGGCATACACATAATCAATGCCATAGCGACGCTGCAGGTATTCACCGAAATAGGTAAATCCACCGCTGAGGATGGCTATCTTATAACCACAACGCTTCAGGATAGTCATCAGTCGGTCTACACCCTCAGTGATGGGCAGGTTCTCGGCAATCTCCTGCATCACACTCACGTCGAGTCCTTTCAGCAAGGCCACACGACGGGTGAAGCTCTCCTTGAAATCTATCTCGCCACGCATGGCACTCTCTGTGATGGCACGCACCTCAGCTCCTACCCCGTTACGCTCAGCCAGCTCGTCGATACACTCCGTTTGGATGAGTGTAGAGTCCATATCGAAACAAATCAGTCGGCGCATGCGACGGAACATATCGTCTTTCTGGAAAGAGAAGTCAATCTCCATCTCACTCGACAGTTTCATCAGCTTCGACTGCATTTCCTGACGGTCAGCGGGCTCACCACGCAGTGAGAACTCTATGCAGGCACGGGTATGTTTAGAGGGGTTTTTGATACTCTTGCGACCTGTAAGGCGCAGAATACTGTCAATGTTCAGTCCCTGATCGGCTATCACCCTCGTGGCAGCCTCTATCTGGCGGGCCTCCAACTGGCGTCCCATCACCATCAGTATATAACGGTTCTTACCCTGATGCCCCACCCAGTCCTCATACTCATCGTCGCTGATAGGTGAGAATCCGATGTTCACATTCAGTTCGGTGGCCTTGAACAGCAGTTCTTTCATCACCTGTCCCGAGTGTATCTCGTCCATACGGATGAGAATACCCAACGAGAGAGTTGAATGTATATCGGCCTGACCGATGTCAAGTATCTGCGCATCGTATTTAGCGAGAATCGCCATCACAGAAGCTGTGAGTCCCGGGCGATCCTGACCTGTTATCCTTACTAATATCTGTTCTTGCATCCTTTCAGTAGCAAGCGATAAATCGTTTACTTGCTTATTATCCATATTCTATTCTTTTTCTTACTTACAAAGTGCAGCACATACCTTATCCTGAAAGCCACGGCCCTCAGCGTTCTTCATGATTCCCTGGTTGATGATGCAGAAAGCCAGCATGTGGTAGTTGGGCGTCATGGCATACCCCGCCAGCGACGAGATGCCCGCCAGCGTACCCGTCTTGGCCCTCACCTTACCATTGGTCTCAGGCTCCTTCATACGTTTCTTCAACGTACCGTCCTGACCGGCAATGGGCAGTGCTGTATAGAGATTCATAAAGAGGTTGGTATTGCGATAGGCATAAGTCAGCAGACGGGTCAGTATCTCGGGCGTCACATAGTTGTATAACGACAGTCCGCTACCGTCGGCTATTCTATAGGGAATCTCACTCACCCCCGCCTTGCCCAATGTTTTCTTTATCAGCTGTCGGGCATGCGCAGCCTTAGCAGGGCGCACTCCCTGAAGGGCAGCTATCTGGAAGAACATCGACTCGGCATAGAGGTTGTCGCTCTCTTTCAGCATGGGCTCCAGTATTTCCTTGATGGAATGACTACACACGCTGAGAGTCAGCGCATCCCTGGGCACCACATCGCTGCTACAGGGCGCCTCAACTACGATACCGGCATCACGCAGCCCTTGAACGAAGCGGGGCATGAACTCATTTTTCCTGTCTACGAGCAGCGCAGCCAGTTGCGGGTTGTCGTCATCCCAGCACCAGCCTTCGCCCAGCAAGTTCTCCTCCTTGAAGTTGCTCACGGCCACCAGTCGCCCGCGGATGGTGTCCACCCCAAGAGCCTTTACGCTCTCTACAAAAGCCTTCATGTCCTTGCTTTCAAACATGGGGTCCATGCCGCCCACACAATAGATGTCGCCCGTAAACACGCTGTCTCTCACCTCGCCCTTATAGCGCAGAGTGGTGCGGAATTTATAGTTACCCCCCAACTGGTCGATGGCCGTCACAGCCGTCAGCAGCTTCATGGTCGAGGCGGGCCTCATGGTCTGCTTGGCATTGAATGTATAGAGCGTCGAGTCGGCCGTCAGGTCATACACCATCAGTCCGAGCTGTGTCCGCTGCAACAGCGGGTCTTGCACCAGCGAGTCGAGTCTTGCCTGGATATTCTGCGGCCACGGCAGTTCTACCGCCATGGTATCAGTTACTATAGTATCAGAAACAATTTTGTCGGTCTGCGCCTGCAAACCAACAAAACAGCTTACTACAAAGAGAGTTGCAATATATATTCTTTTCACTTTAAACTTATCATTCAGTTTCGTCGGTATGTCGCTACCAGTTTCTTAATGGCTTTATCCAGCGATTCCGACGGTTCTATAATGTTATATTTGCTCCAGTATTCCGGATCCATGAAATATTCTACTTTGTCATAATACGCATCCCTTGAGTCGAACGAGTTACGACTCGTTATCGGCAGCACGCTATCCGACTGACTGTCGGTCACCACCATCTCACAGGTTGCGGTAAACGAGGTGCTGAAGAGGCGCTTCTTCCAGTCGCAGTTGAAGCGGAAGATATTCCTCAGGTAGCTGATGCGCGTCACACCGTCTTCATAGCGATAGTCAACCACGCACGACAGCTCACGGGGCTTGAACCTCACGCCGATAGGTTTCTTTACCAGCATGGTCCGTGTGGCCTTGTCCTTATCGCTCATGTCGAGGTCTAGCTCAATGCGTGTAAAGGCCAGTCGCTCACTGTCAATGTAGAGCGTGCCGTTATAGAGGGCATAGGGCATCGGATATCTCGGCGAGATTTTCACCACATACTGCAGGCGGTCGTTGATATACTCCGGCACACCCATGGCAAAGTCGTAGGCGTCGAGGTCTTCCGGATTCAGCAGCATCTCCTGGTTCTTCACCACGTCGAGCTGCACCGGCAGCACTGGCCCGCCCAGCACCTTGATTCCCAGCGTGTCGCCCTGCTTCTGACTCAGCAGACGGCGTCCCTTCACAATCGCCACTCGGTCTCTGCCTATGTTGCGGGTGTAAGGTGTCTTGTACATATCCTCCACACCTTCGGCCACATAGATATAGTGCTTGCGCTTCATGGCCGTCTCGCGATAGAACGTCTGCAGCAGTTCTGGCACCTTGCTGTAGTTGTCGGGAATCTTCTTGATGGCGATGTCTACCAGCTCCCTGGGGTTAGCTTTCGTTACCACAATCTCACGCAGCTGGATGGTCGTTGGCGCTAAGCTGATCTTCAAGTTCTCGGCCTTACCCTCTGTCAGCGCCACCTTGCGTGTCTTATATCCGATATGCGATACCGTGATGGTAGCAGGCAGCTGATCGAGCTTCAGCGAGAAAGCGCCGTCTTCATTAGTGACTACCGACACGCGGCCGGCAGATATACTTACTTGTCGCAAACCTTCGCCCGTCTTGTCATTCGTTACACTGCCGCTCACAACAATCTGTTGGGCGAACACAGCCAGAGGAGCCAGCAGCATGATGATTAGCCATAGTCTCTTCATAATTTATTGTGCTTGGGGTTCGGTGCAAAGATACAAAAATAATTAAAGTGAAGAAAGTAAAATGGTAAAAAAATAAAAGGATTTCTTCCTTTTTTAGCCTATTTATTATATTTTTCACCTTTTTACCCTATTACTTTTTCACTTTTTTGTTACCTTTGCAGCAGATAACAGAACAAAACAAGTCAACAGATGGTTTACAAATACGACTTTCTCGTGATAGGTGCTGGTGTGGCTGGTATGAGCTATGCCCTCAAGGTGGCAAGGGCCCAGAAGGGCCGTGTCTGCATGATCTGCAAGACCTCGCTCGACGAGGCCAATACCTCTTTCGCACAGGGTGGCGTAGCATCGGTCACCAACCTCGAGCTCGACAACTTCGACAAGCACATCGAGGACACCATGATTGCGGGTGACTACATCTCCGACCGACAGGCCGTAGAGCAGGTAGTACGCCAGGCACCTGAACAGATACGTGAGCTCGTCAACTGGGGCGTTAACTTCGACAAGAAGAGTAACGGTCAGTTCGACCTGCATCGTGAGGGCGGGCACTCTGAGTTCCGCATCCTCCACCATGCCGACGACACTGGTGCCGAGATACAGCGCGGACTGATGGAGGCGGTGCGCCACGACCCGAACATCACTGTCAAGGAGAACCACTTCGCCGTCGAAATCATCACCCAGCACCATCTGGGTGCCAAGGTCACCCGCCGCTCGCCTTACATCCACTGCTACGGCGCCTACGTGCTCAATCCCGACACACAGAAAGTCGACACCTACCTGTCGAAGGTCACCGTGATGTGTACCGGCGGCTGTGGTGCGGTCTACATGACCACCTCAAACCCCGTCATCGCCACTGGCGACGGCATCGCCATGGTCTACCGTGCCAAGGGAACGGTTGCCGACATGGAGTTCGTGCAGTTCCACCCCACCGTACTCCACAATCCCAAGGAGACCCACCCCGCCTACCTCATCACCGAGGCCATGCGCGGCTATGGTGGCATCCTGAAGCTGCCCAACGGCGAGACATTCATGGAGAAATACGACGAGCGTCTGTCGCTGGCACCACGCGACATCGTGGCCCGCGCCATCGATAAGGAGATGAAGATCCACGGCCTCGACCACGTGTGCCTCGACGTCACCCATAAGGATCCCGCAGAAACCCGCAAGCACTTCCCCAACATCTACCAGAAGTGCCTCTCCATCGGCATCGACATCACTACCGACTATATCCCCGTACGTCCCGCAGCCCACTACATGTGCGGCGGCATCAAGGTCGACCTCAACGGACAGACCTCCATAGAGCGCCTCTATGCCCTCGGCGAGTGCTCGTGTACCGGTCTGCATGGCGGAAACCGTCTGGCATCCAACTCACTCATCGAGGCCGTTGTCTATGCCGAGACGGCTGCCAAGGACTCACTGGCACATATCGATCTCTACGACTTCAACGAGAAGGTGCCTGAGTGGAACGACGAGGGTACGATGACCAACGAGGAACAGGTGCTCATCACCCAGAGCGTCAAAGAGGTCAACCAGATTATGTCGAACTACGTGGGCATCGTCCGCTCCGACCTGCGCCTGCATCGCGCCTGGGACCGCCTCGACATGCTCTACGAGGAGACCGAGCGCCTCTTCAAGCGTGTAAAGGCGTCGAAAGACATCTGCGAACTACGTAACATGATCAACGTGGGTTATCTCATCACCCGCTGGGCCTTGGAGCGCAAGGAATGTCGCGGTCTCCACTATACCACCGACTACCCCCTCCACGCTTACGATAAGTAATTAAGTATTCAGGCAAGGATGGCAAACGCCATCCATATACCCCTTATATAATTGACAATGACAGGTGCTTTGTCCGACAGACATAGGCACCTGTCATGGCATTCATTATGTCCTTAAATGCAACCTGGATTATTTTGCAAACCAATTTAGATTAAATTGCAGAGCAAAATAGACTAAATTGTAATCGTTCAAATAGTCTCTGTCAATAAGCGGGCCGTTCCATGGCAGACAAAGCGCTATGAAATGACAATGTCACAAACCGATTATTATCGGGTAAGCGAGAATTTCATAGAGAGCCCGAAGTCGTAGGTTGTGGTGGGATAGCTCGATGAAGAAAGCAGCGGCGTGTTGGTCTGCTGGTCATAGTAGGCGGTGAGCGTGAGCAGGCGCGAAAGGGTATAGTCGGCCATGAAGGAGAGTTTAAAGGCAGAGTTGCCGCTGGAGGCCGATGACACGCCAGAGGCGATGTCGCGGGTGATGGCCGCCTGCTTGCGCATGGAGATATCGAGGCGCAGGTTCAGATCGTGGTTCACACCAGTCTTCGACGACTGTGTGGCGGCAGCAGAGCGCTGTGAGCTGCGACTGCCTTTGCCTGTCTGCGCTTTCTTCACCACGCGGTTGCCCTTGGTTCCGAAGATATTGAAGTCCTTGATTTTATATCCAAGACCAACCACCCAATCGCGACTGAGAGCCTCGTTGAGCTGGATGCTGGTCATCGAAAGGTTGAGCGTACGAGTAGTGCGGTATTCCATCTTAGCCGTAAGGTCGTTGTGGAAGGTGGCATCGACACCCAGTAAGGGCGAGAACGACTCGTTGATGCTGACGGTGGGGATGCTTGGCAAGGTATAACCGCCCACGCTATAGACGCTTTTATAAGCATGATTCAGATTCAGGCTCTTGAGATGTTCCTGCACCCAAGGCAGTTTAGAAAGGCCGCCATAACGGATGGACCAGTTGGGCAGCAAGCGGGTGATGGCGGGGAAAATGGCACGCGATTTACCAGCCCCCGTCGTATAAGCCGAGAGGAAGGCAGGCACCAGCACCTCGGCGGCATAGGGCTTGTCGGCTCCTGCCTGGAAGCCCGTCAGCACATCAAGGAAATGGTTGAAGGCCGAAGAGTGGTAGCCGCTGTTGGCATTGCCCATGCCTGCCAGGGCACCACGAAGAGAGATGGTGGTCATGTTGAACGAGCCACTATAGGTGGTGGGGCGGCCTTCATACATATATTGGATGCTCTGCGAACGGTTGTCGGTACGTGAGGCATTAAGGTCAATCTTCAGATCGCGGACAGGTTCCAGTACGGCACGTATCTGCAGGTCTTTCGTACTATTGATGGTGGCAGGCGTGGCGACGCTGTCGTTCATAAGCAGCCAGCGGTTGTCCATGGCTTTATCGATATAGCCGTCGCCCATCAAGCCGAAAGCGAAGTCGAGTCCCGGCGACATGACACTGCCCGTGCGTTGCCCCAGCATATCACCGACACAAGGCAGGAAGCCTGGCAGGTGCATGGCGTATTGGGTGCGGTAGCTGACGTTGACAGAACGCAGCATCATGAGCACGCGGGCCACATTCTGGGCAGGCTTATACCACCACTCGTTCTCCGACGAAGGCTTGGCGGTGATGCTGAGCTTCAGCTGCACAGTGTCGCGGTTCTTGATAAGTATCCTGTTCTGGTCGACGACCTTGTACTTTAACTCATAGAGGCGGCCATCCTTGGTACGGGCCGACACGATGAGACGCTTGGAATTCTTGTTATGTGCCACTATCAGGGTGGTATCGGTCTTGAGGGCTATTTCACGCTGATAGGCATTTTT
>Ga0310695_10012143_pt1 | contig 12134 bp, 9 predicted proteins | sample RumenRJG_04DNA_FD_203882 | JGI IMG/M metagenome (GOLD analysis project Ga0310695, IMG submission 203882) | Bovine rumen microbial communities from Lethbridge, Alberta, Canada - RJG_04 (v2) (version 2) | ecosystem: Host-associated > Mammals > Digestive system > Stomach > Rumen | place: Canada... | reverse complement strand
TAATGAGATGCTTCATTTATATTCCAAAGATTTTAGAAGAAGCAAGCCTGCTAAAGAAAGGTTGTCTTGTTAAAGCAGAGCAGATCATAAATGATCTGTTAGGCTCATGGTTTAACGGGATCTGTAACTTCCTTAAGCAGGTAATTCCATTGCCTCTAGCAAGATAATAAATCAATACAAGTTTTTAAAGAGCATCAATCCTAGAGTGGATCTGGATTTACTTAAATTTTTTATCTGGGAAACTCGAGTAACCTTAATTTTTGGATTAAACTTTCAGTATCTGATCAGTAACACAATAAATTAACAAGAAACTTAGTAAGTTGGTGCACATTTATTCAAATTTACAGCAGGACTTTCGGCATATTTCGATCCTTTACGCATATTTTTATTGCTTCTCCACTCATGCGGTGCCTGCTTTGAAATTGCAGACTTTTTCACAACATTTATATCATCTGTCCCATATACTCAAATTAAGTCAACTTAATATCTTATGTTTTCTAAAATATTTTCTTTTTCTGGAGTAGGTATCTTATGAAAAGTTTATTCACAGTTTTTATGCTGATTAGCTGCAGCTGTATTCTGCTTTCAGGATGCGTGGCGTTAGATGAAGATAAAACTCAGAAGGATAATACTGCGGTAGTCACCAGTGGAGAAAAAGTTGCCCAGAAAACAATCTATCTAAGGGCTGTTACTGATAGCAGAAAATTCCAGAAAAAAGCAGATGACCGTTCTGTTCAGATAATCGCCGATGATGAGAAGGACATTGACCGAGTCATCGGCCTTAAAAGAAATACCCTAGGAATGGCTATAGGCACCATACATCTTCATGAAAATCAGAGTATCACCGGAATTACAAGGGATACAGTAATAAAAGGATTGAAGAGTAGCGGTTACACTATCATTGATAAAAAGGAAAGCATCAGTCAAAACACAGTAATCGCGGAGGTTAGGGTTACAAAGTTCTGGACTTGGCATACACCTGGAGTCTGGGACATTGATATAAACGCAGATATAGAGGCGGACATTATCCTAAAGGACAACCTTGCACAGAAAAAAATCAAGATCAAAGGAAGCGGTAAAACAAAAAAGAATATTGGTACAGAGGAGGCGTATCACGATGCCATCTCTCTTGCAAAAGATGCTCTCTTAAAAGATTTGAAAAAGAAGCTTCACTAGGAACCAAGACCGCTTTCAGCAAATACATTTATTTTTATGCAACAGAAGCTATAAAAATTACTTGAGGGCAATGCAGGCAACTGTAATTCACCTAATAGACAGACTGTAAGTGAGGTTCTTTGAGTATACAGCTTTCAGAATGAATTACATTACTCAACACCAAAAGGAAAAAAGGATCTTGAAAATAAATTCTCCGCAGCAGAAACTCTGGATTAGAATTTACAAAAGTAAGACATATGCAGCACAGGAATTAAAGAAAATCTCAGCTAAATTTAAGTCTGTTAAATTTACCGCTTAGATTGTCAACCAACAGATAAAGAATAGTTTATTCAATAAGTTACCGCACACTGAGCAGATGAACGAGAATAGATTATGCTCATTGTGATATGAAAAGACTCCAATATCTTAATAAAACTGAAGTCTTTTACTGTTACTATTTTTTACAGGAAGAGAATATATCCAGATCTGATTTATAATATTCAGTTTTTATATTCAGTATGCTTAAAACTGAATGAAACAGGTTATCGTGACTGTACTTTTCTTTGATTAGGGAATTCTGTACTAAACATTCACGATCTATATTTCTTGCTTCTAGCATATTTCTATTTAGCCATAACTGCATTGGCACTCTTTTTTGGAAATTAGGGGCCATATAGTATGGAGAACCATGCAGGAAAAGACCATTTTCACCTAAAGACTCGCCGTGATCTGATACATAAAGAACGCCTATGTTATGTGAGGCTTCGTATGTGCTTACCTTATTAACAACCTGTGAAATCACATAATCGGTATACAGCAACGTATTGTCATATGCGTTCCTAATTTCTTCCTGAGTACATTTTGTAAGATCGGATGTTTCGCAAGTTAGCCTACATTTTTTGAATTCTTCAGGTGTTCTATTAAAATATGTTGGGCCATGAGAACCAATCAGATGAAGAAATATTACTTTGGATTCATTATCTTTTGCTGCAAGGATTCTATCAAGATCCGCTAAAAGGACTTCATCATAGCAGAATTCAGATTTACACTTGCTCGAAAGTATCTCATTATCCTCTATGAGAGTCTTTTCGAAAGACTTATAATTTTTTATATTCTTACATACACCTTTACAACTGCTATCATTCTCCATCCAGAATTGTTCATATCCGGCCTTTTCAATAAAATCGGTTAATCCATCCTCGAATTCCGTCTTATCAAAATCTATTTCACTTCTTGTTTTAGAAGAGAACATACAAGGTAAAGATACGTTGGTAGACGTACCACAGGAAATAACATCCCTAAAAAAGATCATTTTTTCCTGTTCGTCAGTATATGGAGTAGTGTTTCTTTCATATCCGTTCTGTTTATAGTTTGCAGCACGGGCAGTTTCTCCTAGAACGTAAATAAAAATAGTAGGCCTTTCCTCAGTATTATATAGCATGGCTCTCTTTGCATAATGCTGATACTCAGGAGGGGCAACATTTGCTTTTATTCCTCTATAGATAACTTTAGTGGTAGATACAATTGCACAGAAAGGAATAATTTCTTTAGAAAGGTATTTGTTATTTCTGTAGGTGACACTAAGTGCCTTAAAATTAATTAGAAATAGTCCTGCAGTAACAGTAAACAAAGTTACAAATACTGCAGTCTTGGCAAGAAAACTCTTAAGGTTTCCCTTTGAGTAAACAATCTTTGGAAACCATACTAAAACAGCAGGCAGTACACCTGTAATAACGAAGAAAAAAAAGCTCTGGAAATTAATATAGGTTGAAGCCTCTTGAGAATTGGTTTCAACAACATTCTGAATCATCTCTGAGTCAAAAAGCACTCCGAACCGGGTTCTTGCGTAATAAACAAGACTTAAAATCAGAATACTTAATGACAGGTATGGTTTTAAAATAAATCTTGATGAAAATAAAATAGAAAATAAACATGAAAACAGAAAAACAATCACAGGCAGAGAGATTTTTAGGATCAACTCCGAATTATTACTTTCGCTAATACGTCTGAGATATTCTGAATAGAAATTGTGGTTTAGAACTGTGACGTAAGAACTATATAAAACAATTAACCAATACCAGGCAAAAACAGGTCTATATTTTAATAATTTGTTTATTATCATATCGTTATGAATAGTTTTAGGTTGTCTTAATTATTATGAAAGCTAATAAAGTCAAAAATTCTTACAGCTCTACACAATGCCTGTCTCATCAGAGAAACTTTTAATCCGAGAAACCTCAAAAAATCAATAATTATCAAAACCTATCAAATCAGAGGCACAGATTCTTGCAATGGTACCAATTTCAGAGTTGTATGTTTAACAAACATACAATAAAAAATATTCTCGTAAAAATAAAAATTATTGAAATGAAATCGTAACCAATAAGCTCTTAAACGAAGGTGATTAGTTAAGTCTTCGTATTAACCAGCAAGGAATATTTGCTACGGCTGTTGTGCTATTATACAGTAAGTGTATCTGTCCTGATCAATGGTATTTTTTTCTGAATTTCTGATTTTTGAAATTGGGACAATAATTTCTCTATTTGACAGAGAGTAACTCACATCCTCACTTGTACAGTATGACAACTGAAATCTATCACTTAAATATCAGTGTCATACCAGTACTGGAAATTTATTTTTTTATGGCCATTTTCCTGTTTTATAAGAGCAGTCTTTATTAGGATTTATTTCTTGCAAAATCAGATATTGCACGGATATCTTCCGGGGTAGTCCTACAGCAGCCACCAATAAGACGGGCACCAGCCTCGTACCATGGGACAGCTCGCTCAGCGAAACTTACCGCTCCGCCACTCCAGGTTTTGGTGAAAGGATTGTAGATTTCTCCTGAATTAGGATAGACAATCACAGGCTTATCTGTATTCTCTTTCAGAATCTTAACTAAGGATTCCACGTACTTAGGAGCGGTACAGTTAAGGCCAACCGCAACAACACCGGAAAATTCATCAAGAGCACAGGCACAGTCCTTAATTGGAGTACCATCAGATATATGCTCTCCATCCTTGCAGGAGAATGAAATATAAGCAGGAACATCAAGTTTCAGATCGTCGATAGCGCCTAATATAGCTAGGGCTTCGGTAAGATTTGGAATAGTCTCACAGGCAAACAGATCAGGTGAGGCTGAAGCCAGAACCGCAAGTCGTTCCTTATGGAAGGCTTTAAGCTCATCAAATCCGATTTTGTAATCCCCACGATATTCAGAACCGTCAGCAAGATAAGCACCGTAAGGTCCAACAGATGCGGCAACAAGCGGTATCTGTCTTTTAGCAGGGTCAAAGGAGGATGATTTTACAAACTCATCTCGAGCCTTAACTGCAAGATCAACTGATAAGGCGATCAGAGAGAGAGCCTTATCCTTATCAATCCCCTTTTTTACAAATCCGTCTACAGTTGCCTGATAGCTTGAGGAAATAATAATGTCTGCACCAGCTTCTAAATACATGGTGTGAACCTTTTCAATCATATCGGTATGATCGATCAGGGCAAGAGCTGACCACAGAGGATCCTTGATATCAAGTCCGAGTCTTTCAAGTTCAGTTGCAAACGCACCATCAACAACTACAAACTTTTGTTTATCTAAATATTTTTTAAAATCAATCATTAATCCTTCTCCTCTGTTTTTCTGCAGTCAAATGATACCACAGGAGGATTCTCTCCCCTTTCCTGAGCTGGCAGGAAGCGCTTGTAGAAATCATCAAAGATTCTGAAGATTTCCTTGTGCTTAGCGGCAATAATGAACAGAGTTATAGCAACATATACCGCTGAGAGAATATCTGTCAAAGCCCAGAGAATATCTGCCTGAACATTGTAGAAAATAACGCATGGAATGAGATAGTAGATCTTGTAGAAGGACATCATCTTTTTATTGGTGGCACTGTCACCAAAAGCATAATTCACAGACTTCTCACAGGTGTAGTACATACCGATAATGGTAGTCCAGGCCAGAACCGCAACCGCAATGGCTGTAAGCTTTCCTCCGATTTCTCCATAGACGCTGGTGAAGGCAATAGTGGTCAGAGTACTTGAGGTAGCCTCTGAGGTATAGTAGGAACCGGTAAGAATAATAGTAAAGGCGGTAATGGAGCAGATGATCATGGTATCCAGAAATACCTCGCCAAAGCCCCAGATTGACTGACGTACAGGATGATCGGTGATAGCACTGGCATGGGCAATCATACCGTAGCCGGTTCCGGCATCATTTGAATAAATACCGCGGGCAACACCGTACTGAATAGCATCCTTTACAGTTGCACCGGCAAAGCCTCCAACAGCTGCGGTAGGAGAGAAGGCGCTGACAATAATAAGTTCAATCACGGAAGGGATTTCCCTGAAGTGAAGAATAATTACGCCAAGTCCCATCAGGATGTACAGCGTAGACATAATAGGAACCGCTTTGGACATTACCGCAGAAATACTGCGAAGACCGCCCCAGATGGTTAGCAGACAGGTCACACCGATAATAATTACAGTTATCAGTCCGGAAATACCAAAGGCCTCCTTTACGGAACCTACCACGGCCTCAGTCTGCACACAGCAGGTCCAGGGACCGAGGATAAAGCAGAACAGAGCCAGAACAATCGCACCTTTCTTCCAGCCAAAAGCATTTTTAAGAGCAAATGAACGATCGCAGACATACTCATCCATAGAATTCTTATAGTGCTCACGGTAACGCTGACCAATAATAATTTCACAGGCTTTGGTGGACATTCCGAAAAAAGCAGAAAACCACATCCAGAACAGAGCTCCAGGGCCACCGCTTACAATCGCAGTTGCCACACCGCTGATATTACCGGTGCCAATGGTATTGGCAAGAGCAGTACAGGCCGCTTTAAAGCCAGAGATAGTTCCATGTCCAGTGGCTTTCTTTTCAAACATCCTTCCGTAGGTGTTCTTAATGTTGAAAAGGAATCTGAACTGATATCTGAAACGGAATCTAAGGGTAAGAATAATACCGGTACCAATCAGGATAACGGTCATACCTGTTCCCCAGAGAATGTCATCTAAGGCATACAGGAAATTTGCAATACTTTCCATTTAAAAGTTTTCCTTATGAAATTTTGTTTAGAGATTTTAAACAGATCGGAAGCGAAATTGAACAGAAAGATAGGAAATATAGAGAAAAGCTCCACAAATAAGCAAAATTTGATAAAAAAAGGCTTAAAAATGAAATTTTTTGCATAAAAAAAGACCTCCGAGGAGATCTTTTCATAAACAGAACAGCTGTTTTAAACTTTCTCAGGATAGCCGTATACCTTATAGAATTCCTCAGCAAACTGCTCAAGACGATCCTCTTCAATGGCCTTTCGGATATCAGCCATAAAATGCTCGTAGAAATGCAGATTATGAATGGTATTCAGATGAGCACCAAGAATTTCGTGGCACTTGTCCAGGTGATGCAGATATGCCTTTGAATAGTTCTGACAGGTATAGCATGTGCACTTCTCATCTAAAGGTGATGTGTCCATAGCGTACTTGCTGTTTCTGATTCTTACAATACCGTTTGAAGTGAACAGATGTGCATTTCTTGCGTTTCTTGATGGCATAACACAGTCAAACATATCAACACCGTTGAGCACGCCCTGAAGAATATCCATAGGAGTACCTACGCCCATGAGATATCTTGGTCTGTCCTCTGGCATGATAGGAGCTATATGGGATAAAGCCTTGTACATCACAGGCTTAGGTTCACCTACAGCAAGACCTCCGATAGCATAGCCGTCAAAGCTGATATCAGTTAGGCCTTTTAAAGAGTCCTCACGTAAAGCCTCATCAGAACCGCCCTGAATAATACCAAACAGAGAATTCTTATTTCCCAGACGGTTGAACTCATCCTTTGAGCGTTTAGCCCAGCGCAGTGACAGTCTCATGGCTCTGGCCATCTCCTCTCGAGGAGCAGGAAGACCTATGCATTCATCAAACTGCATCACAATGTCAGAGCCCAGATCATACTGAATCTGCATAGAAATCTCAGGAGACAGGAAAAGCTTGGAACCATTGATAGGATGCCTAAACTTAACCCCTTCCTCGGTAACCTTTCTGATATCAGATAGAGAAAATACCTGGAAACCGCCTGAGTCAGTCAGAATAGGCTTCTTCCAGTTCATAAAATCATGCAGATCGCCATGAGCTCTGATGACATCGGTACCAGGTCTCAGCCACAAATGGAAGGTATTACCTAAAAGAATATCTGCACCGATCTCCTCAACATTCTCAGGACGCAGACCTTTAACAGTACCGCAGGTACCAACAGGCATGAAAGCAGGAGTTCTGACCACGCCACGGTCAAAAACCATCTGACCTAAACGGGCCTTGCCGCATTTTTTCTTTAATTCAAATTTCATAAAGGGCCTCTAGTTTTTAGCTGAAGGAGGAAGATCCTCATCTGCTTTCGGATTCTTGGTTATAAACATGCAGTCTCCATAGCTGAAGAACTTGTATTTATCCTCAACCGCATGCTTATAGGCATTCATGGTTTTCTCATAACCGGCAAAGGCACTTACAAGCATAATCAGAGTTGACTCTGGCAGGTGGAAATTGGTTATCAGAGCATCAACCACCTGATATTTATAGCCTGGGTAGATAAAGATAGAGGTATCATTTGAGAATGGAACAATCTCATCCTGTCTGTTCTGTGATTTTGCAAAGGAGGCAGCAGACTCAAGTGATCTTACCGCAGTGGTGCCAACCGCAATTACCCTGTGACCAGCCTTATGGGTTGCAATAACCGCATCAGCTACTTCAGATGTCAGATGAACAAATTCCTTGTGCATATGATGCTTTAGAATATCGTCCTCTCTTACAGGCTGGAAAGTACCTGCGCCAACATGCAGAGTAACAAAGGCCATGTTCACACCATATGCTTTCAGATCTTCAAGCTGCTCCTTGTCAAAATGCAGACCAGCTGTAGGAGCAGCCACTGCCCCTGGATTCTTTGAATAAACAGTCTGATAACGTTCGCGGTCTAAAGACTCATCCGGACGATCAATATAAGGAGGAAGAGGAATATGCCCAACAGCGTAAAGGATATCTAACAGAGACTTTCCACCAACAGTTTCAATCTTAAAGAGATCACCGTCACGGCCAATAACATTTACTTCATAGCCGCCATCAATATGCAGCACGGAACCGGTCTTTGGAGCCTTGCTGGCCTTGATATGGGTTAACGCACAGGTTTCTGAGATGATTCTTTCAATCAGAAACTCGATTGCGCCACCGGTATCCTTTTTGCCGTACATTCTGGCAGGAATAACCTTGGTATCATTAAATACCAGCAGGTCGCCAGGTTGTAAAAAGTTTTTTAAATCATAAAAATGCAGATCTGAAAGCTTACCGTCAGAACCGTCAAGACACAGCATTCTGCATCCGGTTCTCTGCTCTGATGGATAATCTGCAATTAGATTTAAAGGTAAGTCAAAATTAAAATCACTTCTTAACAACTTCGTATGTCCTCAAAAAAACTTGTGAGTATTGTATCATTTTTGAGCACAAAGACTAGTTTTTAGAGTCTTCTTTTGCATTAAAAAGCGATTTTTTCGACTTACACAGGAATAAAGCTTGAAGGCTCAAAAAGTTCTTCCATCTTTTTGTCAGGATTATCTGAAACCATACTGCGATAGTTTCTGATTACCTTGTACCATGTATCACAGATACTGATAAAAGATTCCATTTCTTTATAAAAGATTTCTGCATCCAAAGCTTTGCATGGCAGCACCTTGAACAGAGCAAAATGACCGTTATTACTATCTAAACTCAGGGTTGCTCCGAATGTGGAGCTGTAGTTATGATTAGCTTCAAGCATCAGTTTGTAGAGATGTTCAAGCTGTTCAGCAGGAGGAGTGCCAAGATCGCCGGAGATGACGATCTGGTCAATTTCTGACAGAGCAGTAATGGTCACAACAACATCATCGGCCTGGAAGGAGCAGGAATTTGCGTTATCCAGCTCCAGTTCTATTCCTAGTTTTTCACCGAAAGCCCTGATTATTTCAACACTTTCCATGTTACATATTCCGTTATAAACCTAAAATATCGTTATAGAGTTCTTCACCAATTCTATCAATATCCTCAGCTGTAATGGCTCTTTCAACAGGTTTACCGTCCTGTTTAACCTCAACATACTCTCTTCTGCCGCCTTCTACTTTTACCTCGATAACTGTAGCATATTTACCGACCAGTGTCTTCTTAAGCTCAGCAGCATAATCTTCCCATTCTCCTTCTGGATTTAAAGCTACCAGACGAGTGATTTCACTCTCAATCTGCTCTTTCTGAGTTTTTGCTACATTTCCGTTGATAACAGCGTTAAGGTTTGCCTCCAGCGCTCTATCCACAGGCCCCTCAAGGTGCCGCTGACGGAATTCAATAAATTTCTTACCCTTATCTTCCATGCAGGCACCGGCGTTGTTTACTACATGGTTATTAAATGCTTCAATCTTACCCTGGCGCTTTGATTCAAAATAAGAATCAATACTGTTTTTTACAAAAGATTTAATTGTTGAGGCAATATAATTCTTTAAAGGCTTGATACTCTCTGCTGTCTGAGGATTTATAAATACTCTCTCAACATGAATTGTCTCACCGCCCAGTCTTGGCCAGAGTATATTGTCTCTTAAGTTGCTCTTCTGTTCATCAGAGTGTTCGTAATTTACATACCTTCCGGTAGCAGGATCCTTCATCTCAAACTTATTCGTTGTTCCCTCTATAATCTTCTGTCTCTGAGCTTCCTCATCTTCAGCACCTTCTGTAAGTTCAAGCTCATACTCATATTTTCCATTATTCTTTAAAAGCTCATCAAGTTCGTTTTCAAGAAAATCCAGACTCTTCTGAACATCTGCAAAGATTCTTGCTGTACGGTTATTGGCAAACATCTGATCCAGCTGCTCTTTTGTCTTGCCCTTCACATCCGGCATACCAAGATCCTTCATTACAACTGCAAGCTTGCTCTTATAGGCATCTATAGAGAAATCCTTTGTTTCATAGGCTGAGGCCTGAGTCATAATTTGGTTAATTCTTCTCTGGGTTAAAGGCTTACCGGACTTTACAGCACCGCCCTCTGCAGGAACACCAAAGTCCTCGCGCTTGAAAGATGGGCCTAAAATTTTCTCAAGCTTATCCATAAAGTCTTTTGAGAAGGTAACCTCACCTTTAGGACCTGCTCCTATGCCCTGCTCCAGACCGAAAGCTTTTCCCAGGGATTTCAGAAGTTCTGTACGAACAAGATTGTTATTTGCCTGAGTTGAAGATGAGCGCATAAATCTGAAAATATTTGCCTTGGAGAAAGTGGTATTTGAAGTTAACTTGTTATCCTGATTTAGATTAACAATAGCGTTGTCGTTGCCTAAGTTGACGTTCTTGAAGGTATTTAGTGAAGTTAAATCAACCATGATACTGCCTCTTATCTTTCTCTAGGCCTTCTGCCAAATTGCTTAAGGTCTTATTCACCGATATTCATGTGCTATTACAAAGCTGTAATAACTTAATTCTGATTTAAGTATATATAGATTTTTGAGCTACGTGTAACTACTTTTGAATATCTTTACACAGCTCACAAATTTTTTTTTATTCACAAATTTTTTTTATTCAAAGAAGTTAAGGACGATATCAGCTCCAGTAATAAATAATTTACTGTAGTTATATTTTATAAAGAATAACAAGAAAAAGCTGACAGTTAGCTACACTGCAAAAGGTCTATTCAGTCTTATAGAAATCTCCTCCTGAATTCCTTAATTAAAAATTTACCTCTATATGGTCTCAGCAAAAATAAGATGTCAGAAATCAGAAAAAATTTTTTTTATTTTTTGAAGAGAGGAAAACTCATATTCGGCATGATCACAGCAATTCGCATAATTTATTATTCATTTTGGTTGAATATTGTGGATTTATATCGAGGATTTTATTTTTTGTGTTTTATGTCACAATTCAAACTGTAATTTACATCAGAGATTTATCTGATGATTTTATGGAGGACATAGATATGTACTTAGTTGAATTCACCACCTATACCAATCCTGCAGAAGTTAGCTACGAGTTTGGCTCAATTGATGATGTTAAGACATTCTTAGAGAAGAACAGAGAACTGCTGCAGTCTTACGTCGTCGTACACAAAAACGGCAATATAGTTAAGCTTTAATCCTTATTCCGAGGTGTTGTTTCCGGCCCCGAGCACTAATTTCATCGTTAAACTCCTAAACATTTTGATAGCAATTCACCTTTAGCTCTGGAGCACGGAACAACAGCCTCGCCTTTCACATCCGCCTTACTACATAGTATTGAGAAGCTATACGGCAAACTGCAGATTCTTTTTGAGATCAAACAGCGAAGAAAACAGTGAGAATGCCTTATGCTCAAGCTCATTAGCACTTTCAATGATTGAAGCATTTTCAAACAGCTTCAGAATCATCTCAGATCGAATAGAAATTCCATAGATTTCAATATGATGCTCCTTAGCGTACTCAAAACAGTTTTTCACATTGTTAACAGAATCCGGCATACCGTCGGTTATCACCAGCACGATATTACGCCTGAAGCCTATTTCCTGAAATTTATCAAAGGAATACCACAGAGCCTGAGCCAGCGGGGTTGAACCTCGAGGCTTCTGATCAAATCGCGGTGCCACCATGGAGGCGCGCTCATCAGCCTTCAAAGCTACATCATATTCTGAACACTGTCCTGGGAAATAGGTTGCCATGGTTTTAATCCCGTCAATTCCCTCAAGAGCTAAAGATAAGGTCAGAGCGACCTTGCAGGCATCCTCGCAGCGGGAGTTCTCTCCGCCATCTGAGGTCAGCATTGAACTTGAGACATCCACCAGGATATGAACTGCAGTTTCAAACTCCTTTTTAAAGATTTTATCCTTGAAGATTCTGGTCTCTCCCAAAGGTATAAACTGAGCTTTCATAGGATTAATCCTGTTTCCTGCAGCAGTACAGTTTCCGAGACTGTCAACATAGGCTCTAACTCTGTTGTGA
>Ga0310695_10012141_pt1 | contig 12134 bp, 6 predicted proteins | sample RumenRJG_04DNA_FD_203882 | JGI IMG/M metagenome (GOLD analysis project Ga0310695, IMG submission 203882) | Bovine rumen microbial communities from Lethbridge, Alberta, Canada - RJG_04 (v2) (version 2) | ecosystem: Host-associated > Mammals > Digestive system > Stomach > Rumen | place: Canada... | reverse complement strand
TCACTTCTCTATACCTGCAGAAAGTTCCCCGGACTTCTTCCTTACGCACTGCTGGCTGTAGCGATCATCCTTTCTGTGATGGGCGCGACATACTTTACAGTTCTGGCATTCCTTGCGCCGATCACTCTTTTGATCTGTGAGGAGTCCAGAATGGACAAGCTGACCGGCGCCATTGCAATCAACTGCGGAGCACTGGCGGGAGGCAATTTCCCGACTTCCAACCTCGGCGTTGTATTCAGAGGCCTGGCTGATACGGCTTATGAAAACAACCCCGACCTGCCCGCAATCGACACATTCAAGACCGAAATGCTGATTTTCCTGCTCGCAGTTCTGTTCTCTGTAATTCTGGTCACGATCGTGCGCTTTGGATTCAAATCCAACCGCAACATCGGCCAGGGAGTAGAGTTTAAGAAGCCGGAGGCATTCACACGGGTCCAGAAGACAACCCTCACTCTGATGATCGCCATGATGGTCATCGTGCTGATCTTCCCTCTGCTCAAGCTCTTCATGCCCGGAAACGAAGTGATCAAAATGATCGCCGGTAAGGTCGATGTAGGACTGGTAGCCATCATCTTTGCAGTGATCGCACTGCTTATGAAGCTGGCACCGCAGAAAGAAGCCATTGCAAGAATTCCCTGGAACACCATCATTATGATCGCAGGCGCAGGCATGCTGATCGCGGTCGCAGTGGAAGCTGGAACCATTCAGGCGCTGTCCAACTGGATCGGCGCGAACGTTCCCACTTTTCTGGTCCCTATCGCTTTCAGTATTGTAGGTGCGATCATGAGCTTCTTCAGCTCCACCACGGGCGTAGTTGCTCCCGCGCTGTTCCCTCTGATCCCCGGCCTTGCGGCATCCACAGGACTGTCTGCTACAGCGCTGTTTGCATGCACAGTCATAGGCGCGCAGTCTTCCGCGATCAGCCCCTTCTCTTCAGGCGGCTCGCTGATCCTCGGCTCCTGCGGCGATGAAGAAGAGCGCAACACTCTCTTCAACAGACTTCTTTTCACAGCAGTACCGCTCAGCGTCATCGTATGCGCCATTTTCAACTTTGCAGTCGCGATGATCCTGTAAGACAGAATGAAAAGCGGCGCCGGAAAACAGTTTCCCTGCGTCCGGCGCCGAAAATGACAAAAATGTCATAATTAAGTCACTTTAGATTAATTATGCATCTGTAGCATTATAGACATAAGGTCGTTAAGTGAAATGACAGATACACAACAAGAGGAGGTTAAGCAATGGTTAAATTGTATGACGGCGGTGTTTACCTTGTAAACGGCAATGAAATCGTCCCCGAGGCAGAGGCTGCCAGGGTAGAGCAGATGACCGGCAAAAAGGCTGATCCTGCAGAGGCCAAAAAAGGAACGATCGCATATTCGATCATGAAGGCACACAATATATCCGATAACATGGACAACCTTCGCATCAGGTTCGACGCGATGACATCCCATGACATCACTTTCGTAGGAATCATCCAGACAGCAAGAGCTTCCGGAATGGAAAAGTTCCCGCTGCCCTATGTTTTGACCAACTGCCACAACTCCCTGTGCGCGGTCGGCGGCACGATCAACGAAGATGACCACATGTTTGGCCTCACGGCTGCTAAGAAGTACGGCGGCATCTATGTTCCTCCGCACATCGGCGTTATCCATCAGTACATGCGTGAGATGATGGCCGGCTGCGGCAAGATGATCCTGGGCTCCGACTCCCACACCCGTTACGGCGCGCTCGGCACGATGGCCATCGGCGAAGGCGGCGGAGAGCTCGGCAAGCAGCTCCTCAGGGATACTTATGACGTCGCTTATCCCGGCGTAGTCGCGATCTACCTCGACGGCAAGCCCGCTCCTTACGTCGGACCGCAGGATATCGCTCTTGCGATCATCGGCGCAGTATTCAAGAAGGGCTATGTGAAGAATAAAGTAATGGAATTCGTAGGACCCGGCGTCTCCACCATGACCACGGATTACAGGAACGGCGTCGACGTCATGACGACTGAGACTACCTGCCTGTCCTCTGTATGGAGAACGGATGAGGATACGAAGGAGTTCCTGGCTTCCCACGGAAGACCGGACGACTATAGAGAACTGAATCCCGCAGATGTAGCGTATTATGACGGCTGCGTCTATGTGGACCTGAGCAGCGTCAAGCCCATGATCGCGCTTCCGTTCCATCCCAGCAACACCTATACGATCGATGAGCTGAACGCTAACCTCGAGGATATCCTCCGCACAGTGGAAGTTGAGGCTGACCGCATCGCACAGGGCAGGGCGAAGTTCACAATGCTCGACAAGATCAAAGACGGCAGGCTCCAGGTGCAGCAGGGTATCATCGCAGGCTGCGCGGGCGGCAACTACACGAACGTTGTTGAGGCCGCAAATATGCTGCGCGGCAAGAGCTGCGGCGCGGGCGAATTCTCCCTCGATGTCTATCCTTCCTCCCAGCCGGTCTTCATCGACCTGGCGAGAAAAGGCTACATCGCGGACCTCATGGGAGCAGGCGCGATCATCAAGACAGCATTCTGCGGACCTTGCTTCGGCGCAGGCGATACGCCTATGCACAACGGCTTCTCCATCCGCCACACGACAAGAAACTTCCCGAACCGAGAAGGTTCCAAGCCCGGCAACGGCCAGATGTCTGCATGTGCGCTCATGGATGCGAGATCCATCGCGGCGACAGCTGCAAACGGCGGCATCCTGACCTCCGCAGAGCAGTATGACTGCTGGGGCAACGTTCCCAAGCACGATTTTGACGATACAGTCTACAAAGCACGTGTCTATCAGGGCTTTGGCAAGGCAGATCCTTCCGTCGAGCTGTTCGACGGCCCGAACATCAAGCCCTGGCCTGAACTTGAGCCTTTGGCAGACAATATTTTGCTCAAGGTCTGCTCCAAGATCCTGGACGAAGTGACGACAACAGACGAACTCATTCCTTCGGGCGAGACCTCCTCCTACAGGTCCAACCCTCTTGGACTTGCGGAGTTCACTCTTTCCAGAAGAGATCCCGAGTATGTCGGCCGCTCCAAGGCTGTTGACCAGACCGAGCGCTTCCGCGTATCCGGCGGCAACGCAGCTGAGAAGGATCCCGCGCTGGCTTCCGTCTATGAAGTCATCGGCACGATCCCCGGTTCCGAGAATGTCAACGTACAGGATATCGAGATCGGTTCCATGGTCTATGCGAATAAGCCTGGCGACGGATCCGCACGTGAGCAGGCGGCTTCCTGCCAGAGAGTGATCGGCGGCCTTGCGAACATCACCAAAGAGTATGCTACCAAGCGCTATCGCTCCAACGTCATGAACTGGGGTATGATCCCGTTCCATCTTAAGGGCGAGCCTGTCGACTTCGAGGTCGGCGACTACATCTATGTGCCCGGCATCCGCGAGGCGCTGGACGGCGACCTGAAGGATATCAAGGGCTACGTGATCAAGGACGGCAATGAGGCTGGCGCAGCATCGGCGAAGCAGATCGACCTCTACATCATGGATATGACAAAGAACGAGAGAGAGATCGTAAAGGCCGGATGCCTGATCAACTTCAACAAGAACAGAAACGCGAAATAATGCGCTGATGAAAGCGGCCTGCCCGGAAGGGCGGGCCGTTTTTTTTGAACAAACTACCCCAGAGGTCGCATGTTTCAGATATGATAGTTATGTGGCTGGCATGAAGATTTTTTCGACGAGGGGATTATGATGAATAACTCTATTTCCGGCAGCATGTCTATAGGCTTGAGTAAGAATTCCGTAGATGAAGATCTGTTCAGTTGTTCGGACGCGATCTCAAATGAGTCCATCACAAAGGGGATTTCCATTTCGGGAATTTACGATGTGATCTCTGACCCGATAAAGGGCGGCATGGGAAGTGTCTGGAAAGTGCATCACAACGGATGGAATATGGACCTTGCGATGAAGCGTCCTCTGCCGAAGTACTTTGCGGAGGGCAGCGAGCGGCGCAAGGAAAACTTCATCCGCGAGTGTGAGGACTGGATCGATCTGGGACTGCACCCGAATATTGTCTCCTGTTTTTATGTCCGCGAAATCGGAGGAGTGCCTACTATCTTTTCTGAATGGATGGAAAACGGGAGCCTGGAGAGCAGGATCAAGGATCAGACGCTGTACAGCGGAACGTATAAGGCAGTACAGGAGAGACTGCTCGATATCGCGATCCAGTTTGCAAGGGGACTGCATTACGCTCATGAGTCCAAGAAAGGCTTGATCCATCAGGACGTCAAACCTGATAACTTGCTCCTGACGCTGGGGTGGGACGCGAAGGTGGCGGATTTCGGTCTCGCCCGCGCCCGCACAAAGCTTGAAGAGGATTCCGGGGACAGCGCCGCACAAGGAGCCGATTCCGGTGTTGCGCCGGGCGCCGAGCTTGGTACAACATCGGGCGCCGCGCTCATGGCGGCCTACAGCGGCTGCACACCAGCTTACTGTTCCTACGAACAGGACGCGAAGAAACCTGTTTCCCGTCAGACAGATATATACAGTTGGGCGCTTTCCGTGCTGGAGATGTATCTGGGAAGCCGGCCATGGGAAAGCGGCCCGGAAGCCGGAAACAGATTCAGGGACTATCTCAAAGAGGAGCGCTTCCGCGTGAAGATGCCGGATGGCATGATTGAGCTTCTCGGGCAATGCCTGGCAGAGGATCCAGGCGGGAGGCCTCAGGATTTTGGCGGGATCATCGCGAAGCTGCAAGATATTTACCAGGAAACGATAGGAGAAGTCTATCCGCGTCCTGAGCCAGATGCGGCGCCGGATACAGCAGACAGCCTGAATAACCGCGCGCTCAGCTATCTGGATCTCGGCAAAGATGACCAGGCCGAGGGATTGTGGGAACAAGCCCTTGAGAAGGATGCCGCGCTGGCGGACGCTGTTTTCAACCGCGCGCTCTTCCTCAGAAGAAGAAAGCGGATCAGTTATAACGAGGCGGAAGAACTTCTGCTATCTATTCCCAACTATTTAACCCGGGACGACTATCTTAAGGCGCTGATCAAGGAGAGAAGGCCCCTGGACCTCGATACCGGTTATTTCATCAGCAATAGAGATTATAAAGGGTTTAATTTTACCTCTTTTAGTGATGATCGCAGAAGAGGAGCGGGCATTAGGGCAGTCCGGGATCAGAATAATACTGCTGCAGGAACCCATTACGTTATGGAACTTGCGAGTGGAAAAATGATCTTTACAGATCCTGCTCCAACCAAAATATACTCAACCGCAGCGATTGATGAAAGAACGCTGCTGACAAGGGACGGGAAGTTCGTTCTCGTAAATCGTCACGGGAAATCTTATGGTGAGCCGGGTACATACGGGGATGATGTGCTCTATGAGGTGGATTCCGGTACAGAACTGTGGCGGCGCCGGAATCAGTGCGAGATGTTCATGCTGAGCCCGGATGACAGGTTTGCCGTCGGCAACCGTTTCATCAATAAAAAGGATGAAGACACGAAAATTGAAGTAGTGATCCTCAGTATGGAAAACGGTGAAATCCTGCAGGTTTTGAAAGATCAGGGAGGGCTGGCCGGCTTTACTCCTGATGGACGGATGCTGTTCGGAGGGAAGATCTATTATAATCCCGGCAGTTATATCAGAGGGGAGGAAGTCCTGACATTCGGCGGGCGGCCGGACGATTACATTGAAGAGGGCGTTCATGACGAGTCCGTTACACACGACAGCATGGCAGACAGAAATGTGCCGGTCAGATTCGAAGGCGTGGTCAGCCGAGCCCTTTGCGACAGATGCTGGATCCCGATGAAGAACGGCATGGCTGTCTTCTGCGGAGATTATGTGCTCTATATTTTGGATCCTGTTAAAGGGACCGTTGAGGCAAAATATGAATTCGGAAAAGGCGCCTACGGGAAGCTGGATTTTGCCGCGCTTCTTGATGACGAGAGTCTTTTGATAGGAATCTGGACTTACAGGGGCGAACAGACAGCGCTCATCTGGGATGTCGGGACGGGTGAACTTCTTGACCAGAGAGCGCTGGGGAGGATCCTGGATTTCAGGAACCTGGCCTGGATGAACCGTTCGTCGCAGCCCGTGTTCTTAAATCCGAGTATTCCCGCAGATTACAGGCTGAGCCTTGCGAGAGGACTGCGCGACCACGAAGAAACGCAGAAGCGCTACAGAGAGCTTTTGGACAAGGCCAAAAAAACATATGAAACCGGCGACCCTTTTCAGGCAATGCGCCTGGCTGAGGAAGCCGCGAATCTTCCGGGATTCATCGGCATAGATGAACCGCTGCGCCTTTGCGAGGAGTTCGCCAAAGGCTTTAATAAATTTGCGATTATCAGACTGCAGATGACGGAAGACGCCGTGTCCGAGAAACCACGGCGGCCGCTTCCTGATGAGGAGGACGAAAAGCGCTTTTCCCCGGGCATAAAGGCAATCAGGGATAAGCTTTACGCGGAACACGAATCAAATATTGATACGGAAGTCTACGCCTATACCAAACTGGGGGAATACAGCAGAGACCGCAGCAGGATCATCGTGCACACCGAATTGATAGAAGATGACGTCTCACCATTTCGGCCCGCCAGTCAGAATTACGGATGGTACGGAGCGGGAGTCCTGGATGCTCAGAGTGGGGAACTGGTATATTTTGACAGCAACCTTTACTACAGGGGCAGTACGGACAAGCAAAACGAATTGCATCATGGCGCGGTGCTTGACCACAGCGGGAGGCGTCTGCTGGATTACAGCTCGGGGCTGAGGGTCAGAAACATTACCGGAGAAAGTGACGTCAAGGAACTGGAAAAAGGCGAGTTTCTCTTTGCGGATTTCATGGATGATGACCGCTATGTGCTGTGCATGGATATTGATCATCGTTTACGGGTGATCGATTCAGTGAAAGGAAGGAGGATGATCCAGCAGGTCTACCCGGAGACGGAGTACGGTATTCCGTTCTGCCTGGAGGGGGAAAGCTTCGGCATTCCGCATTACGGGAAGGGATTCCGATGCAGGATCGTCTGGGACTATTACAGAAAAAGGCAGGAATCATCAGTTGCCGGCGGAACTGCTGACAGGAACTTAAATCAGGCAGGAACCGCAGATCAAAAACGTAAAATAGTTGAAGAGAACCTTGCAAAAAACAGGAAATTCTGGCTGGACGGCCTGCCCAAGCGCGTGCGGGCAGCAGTTAATTCCGCGAAAACACCTACAAAACCGATACTTGCGGAAAAGGCGAGTCCGGGAAGTCTCCTCAACGCTATAAATGCATATGCTCCAGGCGTTAAGCGAGAAGAGATCATCGCGATAGAAGATATCACCTTTTTCCGCAATGGCAAGAAAGGCTTCCTGTACACAGGAAAGGCTGTTTACAGCAGCTTCCTGCCCGGGCCGGAAGGAATCCGCTACGAGGACATCGCCCAGATGAGAAGGGAAGGGGACGACCACCTGTGGATCAGACTGTCGAATGGAAAACAAATCAAACTGGAACTTGGGCGATACCAGGACAGCGTGCTGCATATGCTGCGGATAATTCTGATGGCGTAGGAGGAGGGGCTGTTTCGGGTGATTCGGAAGCCGGGCTTAACCTAGACCGAGCCGGCCGCAGTGAATGAACTGCGACCGGCTCGGTCTCTTTCATTGATATTCAATTCTAAGCAATTCCATACTTTTTATATAATTCTCTGCGTTCCTCAGGAGAGGCGTTCAATGCTTTATTATAGTCCTCACTTCCGGGCGTGAGTTTTTTGAGCAGAGCAATTACCATATCTTCACCTTTCTCCATACCTCTGGCTTCCACTCTATCTAGCATTTCACACATATTCTTCGGTTTGCCTCCTTCTAAATTTAGAGTAAGTTCGTATCTGTCGTCATCAGTCAGTAAAGACATCAGTTTCAGGATCTCGTCTGTATGCACAAAGGCAGTTTTATCTGTGGACACATAATCAGGATCTGTCCGCTTGTGCGCCATAAAATCGGCGACGATCCGGAAATCACTGTGAAAACGGCTGATTTCCGCATCATTCATAAACGCGATTTCAAACAGATTTACTTTGTAATCATTAACAAATGGTCTCAGATCATCCGGAACACTGACCGCTTCATGCAGCGTCCGGTTACTTCCCCAGTGCGTATTGCCAAAGTACAGCACAAGCGTTATCACAGGATATCGCTCTTTGGCTGACAACTCTGCGCGATATGCAGCACCATCATAACCTATCACGCGCAGAGGCATGTCTTTGTCATATTGGGTCTGATGTTCAAACCCAAGAAATGCTATCCGGATCTCGTGTTCAGTATTCCCGTCTGTTTTAAGGAATTTGCTGACATCCCGTTCCTGTTCATGGATTCTCCCGTCTACCTTGTACATTGAATAAGGCGAAACGTCTGTCAGCGCATCAGGGTTAACAACAGGCCTGCCTTCAAACAGCAGCCCATTCACAATATCGGAGAAAACGTCGTTATAAGATGCCAGTGTTTTTTCAGTAATGTCTTTTTCTCCCAAATAGTACCTCCTCGTGATCATAGGTGGTGCAGGGAGAGTACAGGCAAATCCTGCATAAATACTTTTCCTTCTTGCATCCGGATCCGGCTAGGCTCCCCTGCAGGTTATAAAGTTCTCAAATGCAGGGATTATTCCGGTGAATACCGACTCGAATAGAACATAAGCCGTGAAAAGGGATGCGGCGAAGACATCGCCGCGAAATGCCTGCAATTTATAAAAGCATTATAGGCCTGATAACGTGGTAGGTCAAGGAAGATAGACTTCTGGAGTGGTTTGTCGTCAGAGGGGTCAGACTCCCAAGTTAGGTTGCAGTGCGCTAGTCTAACTTGTGGTCCTCGTCGTAACTAAACGACAGCGGCCCATATTTGACACTTACGATGCCATTCACACTGGCCTTATCGGTTGCGGCCAGGATACCCACAGTTTCTCCGGCGACCAGGTAATACAGAATCCCGATGATGGGCACAAAGCACAACAGCCACATGTTCCCGCAGATCGGATCTGCGCATTCAGGATTCCAGCCGTGTTCGGCAATGGGGCTTTTGCATTTTCTCCAGATCACAGCCAGGTACAGTGCCATGGCAGCGCCAAGAACCAAATTACACAGCAGAATGGTTAACAGTATTCTCATTAAACCCTCCTTTTGGCAGCACACAAAAGTGTGCGGATCAACTGTTCGCTAAAAATGACGAAAAAAGAGTAAAAAAGTGACGCGGAATACTTGAAAGGGATTGTGCTGGGCGTGTTTTTGACCACCTTTGCTTGCCGGTTCACGAATCGTGAGCCGTGGTAGTGAACTCCACGGTGCAGCCGGGTATAATAATAGTGTTGAATATTAATTGTTTGATATTTTGACATTGATGGAGTTGAGTTTGAAAGGTGGGGAGGAGAATGAGTGGGAAATATTCAAAAGCAGATATTAGCCGTATAGCCGAAAGTATAATTGAAGATCTTCGGGAATGTGAAGATGGAACAATCACGAGCACATCCAGACTGGCATATAAATTTAGATATATGGATTTGGAGACGGAGGATCTGTATGAATTGCATGATGCCATTTTCCGCGTTGCGAAGGCAAACAAGATTAAGCTTGATATGTCAGAGCATGACGGTAAACTTGAAGGACTTCCTTTCAATCTGACGTTTGTGGTGAAAAACAAAAAAGCGCAGATCAAATGTCCACGTTGCGGCAGTATAGACACCGCCAGATACATCTATGGATATCCAGCATTTAGCGAGGAGATGGAAAAGAAACTGAAGGAAGGGAAGTGGGCTCTTGGCGGATGCTGCATGAATGGCGTCGAAATAAACGGTCAATTTGTCGAAACAATGCCAAAGCGATACTGTAATAATTGCAAAAAGGATTTTGGCTCGGCACCAATTCTTATTACGCGTAAAACAGGGATGGCTGAAGATTACAGAGATATCGTTAAGGCTATTAAGTTTTCTGTCGGTGGCTATTTTGGTGGATATACAGTAGTAACTATAAGCCAAAATAGTGAGGGGGCAAATGTTAACGTGCAGAAGTTCCCTGATGGGTCGGACATAACGGAAAACAAGCAAATCACGAAGTCGAAATGGAATAAGATTGTTAATACACTTTATAGCCAGTTATACCTCAATGAGTGGAAGAAGAGATTTGTAGATCCGCAAGTGTTGGATGGCACACAGTGGAGTCTTGATATCAATCTCAGCAACAGAAGAGCACGCCATTACTATGGGAGTAATGACTACCCGCCGTATTGGCCGGAACTGAAAAAGATATTCGGGAAGTTTGCGAAGTTGTAGATACACAGTATTGATCAATTCTTAACCCGAATACAACTCGTTCTCCAGCCATTCAACCTCATTCTTCAGCATCTCTACCGAACTATGAGACTTGCCAAAAACTGACTCCAAAATAGAGAGTGCTTTCTGCTCGCAAGCCAGTGCTTTATTGAGCAAGGAGAGGGCGTCTCTCTTATGGTCCACGGAGGCAGCCGAGAATTCTTCTGGAGAAGAAAAAGGTTCCAGCGCCTCATCGATGTAGGACACACCGAGATTGTGCAGGATATCTGCACAATGAGGGTGATTGCTGCCAACCGCAGCGCTCTGTATTTCGAGAGCCTTGCGATAATGCTCGCGGGCTTTTTTATGGTTGCCTTCTATATCTTCAAGAATTCCAAGATTGCTGAGTGTGCAGGCATTGTCAGGGTAATCAGGCCCGTAAGCATTAGTGGTAATTTCCAGTGCTCTGATCAGGTAATGGCGCGACTCCGCAAGCCTGGCTTCCGCAGATGCGTCAGCTCCTGCGGAAGCATCAGTGGAAGCAGATTCATCGGCTTCCGCAGATTCGCCGCCTTCCACCGAATCAGAATCATTTTCTTCCTCATAACCCTCAACACTCTCACAACTGTGCATGAGCAGCTCTCCGAGATTAGCGTACATTATAGCTGTTTCAGGATGTCCTTCTTTGTAGTACTCCAAAGAGATACGAAGGGCATGGCGATAAAACATCTCCGCTGCATCATTGTCGCCCATGTCTGTGGAGATTAGGCCAAGATTGTTACAAGTGCTGATGGTTTCCGGACTGTCGGGACCGAACAGATCCTTTTGGATTTCCCATGCCTTCGTCAGGCAATCCATGGATTCTTCGAAGCGGCCCATTTCCTCTAAGAGGACTCCGTAATCATTAAGCGCGACAGCAAGTTCAGATTCCATATCCTCGGGAAGAAGTTCCAGTTCTTTCTCATAGTACTCGCAGGCTGTATCATACTCGCCCAATTTGGCATAGGCCCTTGCGGCACATTTAAGCGCTTCCGCCCGGTCCTTTACTAAAGCACGTCTATCAGCACTCAATTTAGGAGTATTTGATTCAAGCCTGTTCCAGCCCCCAAGTTCTGTGAAAGCCTGTTCGGCCCAGAATGCTGCAGACCCGAAACTGCCGAGCCTGTAGTCAATTCCCGAAATCGCAAGTGAAAGCCTGACCGTAACAGGCGCGTCCGCTGCGCTAAGCGTGTCACCTGCGCCAACCGAATCCGTATCACTTTTTTGCCCGATCAGGATCATGACGCACCGCTGGCACATCGCAGATACCTGTTCCAGATGTCTTGCGTCATAGCACTGCGCGCTGTCCTCGTCAAAATAGCGAACAGCATTAGCGATCATCTCACTGCAATTATCCGCGTCCGGCTTCAAGTCAGCAGTGGCGACGTCGGCCAGTACAGGATGCATGCTTATGTGCGACGTTCGGGGATCGATTGTCACGAGATGGAGATCCCGCAAGCGGAGCAAAACATCTCGGAAATCTTTATCATTGCCCTGCCCGATAAGCTGCCGGAGCGGTTCTCTGTCCATTCCCAGAGGGGACAGGAGTGAGAACTGCCGGATCATCTGTCTGACAGGCTCCTCATAGGAAGAGAAGCGGAAGATCCTGCGCATCAGTTCATATACACTGCTTTCGACAGAAGCGCTGCGCCTTGTCGTTACACTCCCCCCAATCTGCGGGAGCTGAAGGGACATCAACTTATCAAGCATTTCTTCGAGGGAAGAGAAACCGCTTTGCTGCTGGAGAGCGGCGCTGAGCAGCTCGACGAGCATGACATGCTTGCCCACAGTCAGAATGATCCGGGACATCAGAACTTCGTCGTACTCGGTCCAGGGACAGTCTGTATAGATGCTTTTGGCCAGTTGGAGAAGGGTGCTGAGCG
>Ga0310695_10012139_pt1 | contig 12135 bp, 10 predicted proteins | sample RumenRJG_04DNA_FD_203882 | JGI IMG/M metagenome (GOLD analysis project Ga0310695, IMG submission 203882) | Bovine rumen microbial communities from Lethbridge, Alberta, Canada - RJG_04 (v2) (version 2) | ecosystem: Host-associated > Mammals > Digestive system > Stomach > Rumen | place: Canada... | reverse complement strand
GCGAGAGGTCAACCGATGTTTTCACAACGTTTTGCGCCTTCTTCGAAAAGACCAGTGCAAGCACCATCACCACACCTGCAGCGAAGAGATAGAGTGGGGGAGTATGCGCACTCTCCATCAGCGATCGCATCATATAGTTCTGCGCTTCACAGTTGCCATTTACCATATAGTCCTGAAAAGCCTCAAGTCCTGTAAGAGGTACACCCACGAAGTTCACCAGGTCGTTGCCTGCAAAAGCCATCGCTAAGGCAAAAGTACCAAACAGTACGACGCATTTCAGTACTGGCAGTTTCATGGCACTAAGCAATGTCATCAGCACCGAGAACACTGCCATGCCGCCGCCAATAATCAACCATGTATGCTGACTGATAAACTCTTTCACCTCTGGCGTCATCAAAGAACTTCCCTTCAATCCGTTGATAAGCAGAAACCAAACAATGGCCGTTATAGATACTCCCCCAAAGATACCAATCTTTAATGACGATGCAACCAGGCTTCCCAGCTTGCCCGACTGATCTGTCGTTCTCCCGTTCACACGGTAGGTAAAACTGAAAACGATGCGTGCCACCCACTGTACCAGCATGCCGAGGACAAACGCAATGGCAACACTAAGGAAAATGCTAAGTATGACAGAAATGGCTTTCTCCGTGTTTAGCAGGTCTCCTAATGAGAGTAACGTGCCGTCTGTTGCCGTTGCTCCGTGGAATATCTGTAACAAGGCTATAGCAAAGGCTCCGCCCAGCAGTTCGAAAACCATCGAGACTGTGGTGGATGTCGGCATACCGAGCGTATTGAACACGTCGAGCAGTACCACGTCGGTAACCATTACAGCCAGGAATACACACATCACGTCGTAGAACGAGAAATACTGTGGCGTCATGATGCCGTGTCGCGCCACGTCCATCATGCCGTTGCTTAGTGCCGCCCCTGCAAACACACCGATGGATGCTATTGTCACGATGGTCCTGTAGCGTGCCACCTTCGCTCCAATAGCCGAATTAAGGAAGTTTACTGCATCATTGCTGACTCCGACTACTAGGTCAAAAACTGCCAGCACAATAAGGAATATAACTATTCCGAGAAATAATGTATTCATCTTTAATTAAAAGGTCGTTATGATAATCCGATGACAATAAATGTGAGAAACAACACTAGGATGACAAATCTCGCCCAATTAAAGATTCTCTGAATTCTTTTTGCTTTTTCTTTATCCATAAATGATTTAGCCAACCGTTAGTGATTGACATTGCAAAGGTAAACTGAGCATGTTACAAAAACATTTCATTCGTGTGATAGATAGGTTACATCGACGTTTGTAACAGAATTGTAACATGAGCGTAACAACAGCGTAATAAGATTGTAATATCTTTGCAGCAAAATTATAAAAAAATGGAATTGATTATCAACATTTTCTCGCTTGTGGGCTCGCTAGCATTGTTCCTCTTTGGAATGAAGACAATGTCGGAGGGCCTTGAAAAGTTTGCTGGCGATCGTCTGCGCAGCATATTGGCTGCTATGACGAAGAATCGTGTGATGGGCGTGCTGACAGGTATCCTGATAACAGCTCTCATCCAGTCGTCGAGTGCTACTACCGTAATGGTGGTGAGCTTTGTGAATGCCGGATTGATGACGCTGGCGCAGAGTATCGGCGTGATTATGGGTGCCAACATCGGTACTACGGTTACAGCCTGGATTATCTCGGCTGTTGGTTTTAAGGTAAACATCGCTGCCTTTGCCATCCCTTTGCTGGCTATCGGTATGCCATTGATATTCAGCGGCAAGGGTAACCGCAAAAGCATTGGTGAGTTCATCTTCGGTTTCTCGTTCCTCTTTATGGGACTTTCATTTCTGCAAGATGCAGCCACAGAGATGAACATTGGCGACATGGTGGCAGGTATGCTGGCCCACGTGCCGCAAGACTCGTTCTTTACCATTATCCTCTTCGTTATCGTAGGAGCTCTGGTGACGATGATTGTACAGGCTTCTGCCGCCACGATGGCTATCACCCTGATGCTTTTTGGTATGAACATCCCTGGTTTCGGATTCGAACAAGCAGCCGCACTGGCTATGGGACAAAACATCGGTACCACCATCACGGCGTTTATGGCTTCGCTGACAGCCAACACACAAGCCCGTCGTGCTGCCCTGGCACACATGTTCTTCAACGTGTTTGGCGTGGTGGCGTTCCTCATTGTGTTCTATCCCGCCTGCGATGCCGTTAGTTGGGTAGTAGAGAACTGTTTGGGAGGCGGCAACGACCTCTTTAAACTCTCCGCCTTCCACACCGCTTTCAATATCATCAACACCCTGTTGCTCATCGGTTTTGTGAAGCAGATAGAGATGCTCGTGTGTCGTGTGCTGCCTATGAAGGCCCAAGACGAAGACTATCGCCTGCGCTTCATCAGTGGTGGCCTGCTCTCTACAGCCGAGCTCAGTATCATGGAGGCACAGAAGGAGATTCACAGTTTCGCTGAGCGCTGCCAGCGCATGGCCGGTTTTGTGCCCACGCTTCTTGAAACGAAAGACGAAATGGAGTTTAATAAGCTCTTTGCTCGTATCGAGAAATACGAGAACATCACCGACTCGATGGAGATGGAGATTGCCAGCTATCTGAACAAGGTGAGCGAAGGACGCCTGTCGGATGCGTCGAAAACGCAGATACAGAAGATGCTTCGCCAGATCTCGGAACTGGAGTCTATCGGTGACTCGGTTTATAACCTCGGTCGTACGCTGAATCGCCATCGTATGCATTGTCAGGAGAGCTTTACTGCCGATCAGATGCAGCACATGATGACGATGCTGCAACTGGTAGATGCTGCCCTGACCGAGATGCTTAAACGCATAGACCTACCCACCACCAAAAATGGTGTCAAAGTGTCGCTCAACATCGAGCACGAAATCAACAACTACCGCACACAGCTGAAGAACCAGAATCTGCATGATGTGAATGCTGGACTTTACGATTATCAGCTCGGCGTGTTCTACGTTGATTTCATTTCTGAGTGCGAGAAGCTTGGTGACTACGTGATGAACGTGGTGCTGGCTGGTAAGGGGTTGAACAATGACTTTGGCGATGGTCCTATCAACGGCCAAGGCTAGCCGGGAAGTCGGTTGTCGTTCCGAAAGATAATCAGAAACGTGATAGGGTAAACCTGATAGTGAGTCCACCGCCAGGCGTGGAGAGTGCAGTTGCTTGGCCACCATGGGCGACAACTGCATTTTTTACGATGGCCAGTCCCAAACCCGTGCCACCCAGTTTGCGCGATCGCCCTTTATCTACACGGTAGAAACGCTCAAAGAGATGGGTAAGGTGTTGCGCTTCTACGCCTTGACCATTGTCGCTAACTATGAACTCGTAGAAATGGCGGCCCTCTTTCTCCACCTCAGCACAAGTGATGCTCAGAAGCGAAGCGCCTGTGGCATACGCAATAGCATTATCAATCAGGTTGCGGAAGATGCTGTATATCAAACTCTGATCGCCCAGCACCTCTACATGCTGAGGCAGTTGGAGCGAAGGAGCGATGCCCTTCTCCTGAAGTTGCAGCGCCGTATCGTCCAGCGCACTCTGTATGATTTGTAATACATCCACAGGGCGATAAGCCTGTCGTGCCTCAGAGCGGTCGTCGTCTATCTCGTCCAGTTTGGTGAGTGCACTCATGTCGAGCAGCAGTTTGTTCATACGTTCACTCTGGGCAAAGCAGCGCTCCAGGAAATGCTTCTTCTTGTCTTCCGGCATATCCGGATTGTCGATGATGCTCTCCAAATAGCCATGTATGCTGGCTGCAGGCGTCTTCAACTCGTGAGCGGCATTCTGGGTAAGCTGGCGCTTGATGCGCACCTTCTCTTCTTCCGAATGACGTAGTTTCCAATACAACATGATGATTGTATGACTGATATCGCCCAGCTCGTCGTCCGGCAACCGACGCTCCAGTTCGTGGTCCAGTTTCTCACCTTCCTCGGCCTTCACGGCAAATTCTCGCAGATAACCAATATGTCGGCTGATGCGATGCGTGATATAGTAGAGAACGATGCCCAGCAACAGGGTGAGAACGCCTGAATAATAAATATAGGTATTGTCTGCCTGTAATGAGCGCGTCAGCTCTGCAGAATATGGTACGGCAGCACGCACTATCACGTCGTCGAAACGCGTGGCAGAATAGAAATAGGTTTCGTGAGTGGATTGCGACATGCGTTTGATATCATAGCCACTACCTTCTCGCAAAGCCTGCTGAATCTCCGTACGCTGCAGATGGTTCCCCAATGCTTCCACATCCGTATCATAACTGTCAAAGATGACCCGTCCTTCCTTGTCAATCACCGACACTCGCAGTCCCTCCATCTGATGATGCACGACATAGTCGCGAAACCGTCGGCTACAGCTCATACTATCCTTGCCAACCGTCTGCACCATTTCGTAGTTGTACATCTGCAATCGAGAATGAAGAATATCAATCTTATACTCCTTCTCGCGCTTATACTGATATACGCTAAAACAAATAGCAAAGAGCAAGAACACACCGCCGATGCTCAACAGCAAATTACGCTGAAAGGATTTACTTTTCAAAGCAGTAGCCATAGCCCACACGTGTTTTTATCTGTTTACCGTAATGACCTATCTTCTTACGTAATCTGGTGATGTTCACATCTACCGTACGGTCGAGCACCAGCACATCCTGCGGCCAGCAATACTTCAGTAAGTCTTCTCGAGAGAACACCGTGTTGGGATGTTGTAGGAAGAAAGACAACAGTTCAAATTCCAGTTTGGTGAATTCCAGTTCCTTCCCGTCGCATACCACCGTCTTGGCATTCAAATCAACCATGATTCCTTCGTAAACAACAGTATTTTCTGCAGCAGCCGGAACCGTTTGCTGCAACTGAGTACGTCTGAGCACAGCCTTAACCCTGGCCTTCACCTCCTTCATTCCCAGCGGCTTAACAATATAGTCGTCGGCACCGATATTCAGTCCCTTTTCCAACTGATCCTCACTATCCAGAGCCGTAATGAAGATAATGGGAATCTGTGCAGTAGCAGGATTGGCTTTGAGCAGGCGCGTCATCTGAAACCCGGACATTTCTCCCATCATAACATCCAGCAGAATAAGCGAAAAATCCTGTAGAGGTAGTGTTAGTGCCTCCTCTGCAGAACAGGCAGTAGCTACCTCAAGACCTTCGTTCTCGAGGTTATAATGCAGTATCTCGCAGATATCCTGCTCATCGTCCACAACAAGTATCTTCATGATTCTTCTGAATTTCCATGGGCAAAGATACTGATTATTTCCGAAAAAAGAATAGGATTTATATTACAAAGTTATTAAATCTTGGAAATATAGCTGATTTGGCTGATTCCATAGAACACTTTTCCAATTTTTATTTGTAACTTTGCCGCCGATACTTATTTATAGATAAAACTAAACAACAATGGAAGTAATACAAAGTTTTACAATTGATCATACCCATCTGAAGCCGGGTATCTATGTGTCGCGTGTGGATAAGGGGTTTACAACCTACGACCTGCGTATCACCGAACCGAATAAGGAACCTGCGGTGGCTCCTGCTGCCATACATAGTATTGAGCATCTGATGGCTACGTGGTTTCGTAATTCACGCGCCAAGGAAGATGTGGTATATGTGGGTCCTATGGGCTGCCTCACGGGTATGTATATCATTATGACGGGTAACTACAGCGTAGAGGATATGCGTCAGTTGACCATGGAGTGTCTGGAGTGGATTCTGACTCAGGATGAAGTGCCCGCCACCCGTCCAGAGGCTTGTGGCAACTACCTGTTGCACGACCTGCCCATGTGTAAATGGGAATGTGCCCGCTATTTGGAGCGTCTGAGGAATGATTTTCATTCAGAGTACACCAAACTCCAGATAACGCTCCAGGACGGAAAGACCTTTGCAGACGCCTAAACGCGACGCTTCGTACGATTTAGCATGTCGAAACAGAATCTTTTTCAGCGCCCCTTGTGGGCAGCGCTCTTTGCCTTTACCGCAGCATTCCTGTGGGGATGGGCCTATCCGTTTATCAAACTGGGGTTTGATGAGTTTGAGATTACAGCCGATATGACGGGCAGCAAGATGCTGTTTGCTGGCATCCGCTTCTTTATCTCAGGTGTTATCATCCTCTCTATTGCCAAACTGACTCATCGCTCCTTTAGTTTTAAGGAGGAGGCAAGGGACAGCGTGCTGGCCAGCAGTTTGTTTCTGTTGGCCTTCACACTTCTGAACACCACATTGCATTATGCAGCCTTCTATATCGGTTTGTCGCATAGTCAGGGCAGTAGGGCGGCTATCCTGAACTCCTTGAGTGTGTTTGTGCTGGTGCTCCTGGCCTGCGCCTTTTTTAAAAGTGATAAACTGACGTTTCGCAAGATGGTGGGTTGTGCCATCGGTTTTGGCGGTATCCTTTCGCTGAACTTGGGAGGCGAGGGGAGTGGCTCGTTTACTTTCCTTGGCGACGGTATGATTATCCTGAATGCGCTCTGCGGCGCCTTCGCAGGACTGATGACAAGGGGTGTCAACAAGCGCGTGGATGTGTTTGTGGGAACGGGCTATAGCCTAGGCATCGGAGGCGCTTTGCTGGTGATTCCGGGACTGCTGCTTGGTGGCATCCTTCCGCACGTCACCCTGCTGGGACTCTTCTATCTGCTGATGCTGATAGCTATCTCTACGATAGGTTTTACGCTCTATAACAAGCTGCTGACGTGTAATCCTGTGGGAAAGATTGCCATCTGGAATTCGCTCATCCCTGTGGTGGGGGCTGTGACCTCCTGTCTGTGTCTGGCCGAGGAATTCCAGTGGAAGTATGCCGTTGCGGCCACATTGACCACAGCAGGAATATACATTATCAATAAAGGAAAGAAATAGGCATTTTCTTTTCGTGTTCTCGAAATTTTTGATTACCTTTGCGCTCTGTTAATAAAACATCAGTAATAAACCTATGGCAACAGTAAAACCATTTCGTGGCATTCGTCCACCAAAAGAACTTGTAGAACAAGTAGAGAGCCGTCCTTATGACGTACTGGATTCTGAGGAAGCCCGTGCTGAGGCAGGCGACAACGAGAAAAGTCTGTATCATATCATTAAGCCGGAGATTGATTTCCCTGTGGGTACATCGGAATATGATCCTCGCGTCTATGAAAAGGCTGCCGAGAACTTCCAGATGTTCCAGGACAAAGGCTGGCTGGTACAGGATGAGGACGACCACTATTATATCTACGCACAGACCATGAACGGTAAGACGCAGTATGGTCTGGTGGTAGGTGCTTTGGTTGACGACTATATGCAGGGACGTATCAAGAAGCACGAGCTGACGCGTCGCGACAAGGAGGAAGACCGCATGAAGCATGTCCGTGTGAACAATGCCAATATTGAGCCCGTATTCTTTGCATATCCTGATAACAGCACGCTCGATGCGCTGATTATGCGCTATGCGAAGACAGAGCCCATCTATGACTTCATTGCTCCTATTGACGGTTTCCGTCATCAGTTCTGGGTGATTAGCGATAAGGCTGATATGCAGACCATCACCGACGAGTTTGCCAAGATGCCTTCTCTCTATATCGCAGATGGTCACCACCGTTCAGCAGCTGCTGCCTTGGTTGGTGCCGAGAAACAGAAGCAGAACCCCAATCACACGGGTAAGGAAGAGTATAACTACTTCATGGCTGTATGTTTCCAGGCTTCACAGCTCACCATCCTGGATTATAACCGCGTGGTGAAAGACCTGAACGGTCTCAGTTCGGAGGAGTTCCTGAAGGCGTTGGACAAGAATTTCATCGTTGAGGATAAGGGTACGGAAATCTATAAGCCCGCCCAGCTCCATGAGTTCTCACTCTATCTGGATGAGCACTGGTATAGCTTGAAGGCTAAGGAGGGTACCTATGATAATAATGATCCTATCGGTGTGCTCGACGTGGATATCTCCAGTCGTCTGATTCTTGATGAGATCCTGAACATCGGCGACCTGCGCTCTTCAAAGCGTATCGACTTCGTTGGTGGTCTGCGCGGACTGGGCGAACTGAAGCGTCGTGTGGATAATGGCGAGATGCGTGCTGCCCTGGCGCTCTATCCTGTCTCTATGCAGCAAATCATGGATATTGCCGACAGCGGTAAAATTATGCCTCCAAAGGCAACCTGGTTTGAGCCAAAACTGCGCTCAGGACTGGTGATTCATAAATTGTCCTAATAACGTTATTACGTTATAACAGGAAAGAATGACAGACGAATTCAAGACGATAGCAACAACAAGCGAGGGATTTTACTCTGAGAAACGGAGTAAATTCCTCGCTTTTGCACATCATGTTGGGACGGTCGAGGAGGTAAAGGAGATTATTGCGCAGTATCGTAAGAAATACTATGATGCGCGCCATGTGTGCTATGCCTATATGTTGGGGCCCGAGCGTGAGGAATTTCGTGCGAATGATGATGGGGAACCGTCGTCAACGGCGGGAAAACCCATTCTGGGTCAGATAAACTCCAACGAACTGACAGACATCCTGGTTGTTGTGGTACGCTACTATGGTGGCGTGAACCTGGGTACCAGCGGACTGATTATTGCCTACCGTGAGGCGACTGCCGATGCGATAGCCCATGCAGAGGTAGTGACGCGTCAGGTGGAGGAACTGGTTACTTATTCCTTTGCCTATCCGCTGATGAACGACGTGATGCGAATCGTCAAGGATATGAACCCGCGTATCGTCAGTCAGACATACGATAATACCTGTCAGATTTGCCTGAGTATACGTAAAAGTGAAGCCGAACAGCTAAAAAGCAGATTGGCGAAACTTTCCTTTGAATAAATTTGGAGGTTTCGTTGAAACTTCGTACCTTTGCATCCGCAAAAAGCGAGAGTAAAACAGAACTCGTATGAAGTGAAAATTCGGAGAGTTGGCAGAGTGATCGATCGCGCTGGACTCGAAATCCGGTATACCCTTATGGGTATCGGGGGTTTGAATCCCTCACTCTCCGCAAAATGAAAGGGAACCAAGTCGGTTCCCTTTTTTCGTGTCGTTATTGATAGTCCTCTTTTTTGACTGTGATGTCTATGTAGGTCTTCTCCGGTTTGGCTGTAGAGCCGTAAATATAGCGGAAGCTGATGCCTTTGTTCATCAGGGCTTTGTAGGACGGCGTGTTCTTAAGTTCTTTGACCAGAGTGCCTTTTAAGTCGTTATTGCTGACGATATTCTCTACCGTACTGTCGTTGTCGCTATTGCCTGTAAAACGGAAATACTGTGTCTGGGTGAGGGTGGGGATGTCAAACACGATACTGTCAAGATACATGTTGTCGCCTATCGGCATGGGGCATTTTGATTCTGTCACTTCACGTGCCTCACGAGCAGCCTTTTCTTCCAATGATTCCTGACAAGCGGTCAGCAGGAGTAATGCTGTTGTAAAGAGTAAAATTTTCTTCATAAATGGTGTCAAATTGTTATTTTTGTGGCAAAGATACGAAAAAAAACTATAATAGGTGTTTTATTTCCGTTCTTTTTTATTAACTTTGCATCGAAAAGACACGTATACGTTAATGAAGAATATCAGAAATTTCTGTATAATAGCACATATTGATCACGGTAAGTCGACACTTGCCGATAGACTGTTGGAGCGCACCAAAACCATTCAAGTGACTGAGGGTCAGATGCTTGATGATATGGATTTGGAACGCGAGAGAGGTATTACAATTAAAAGTCACGCTATCCAGATGGAGTATGAGAAGGATGGCGAGAAATATATCCTGAATTTGATTGACACTCCGGGCCATGTGGACTTCTCGTACGAGGTATCAAGAAGTATTGCTGCCTGTGAGGGTGCTCTGCTGGTGGTCGATGCTACACAGGGTGTACAGGCTCAGACCATCTCAAATCTATATATGGCTATTGATAACAATCTGGAGATTATTCCTGTTATCAACAAGATTGACATGCCCAGCGCTATGCCCGACGAGGTGGAGGATGAAATCGTAGATCTGATTGGTTGCGACCCTGAGGATATCATCCGTGCATCAGGAAAGACGGGCGAGGGTGTTGACGACATACTGAATGCCGTGGTGGATCGTATCCCTCATCCCGTGGGCGACGAGGAGGCCCCGCTTCAGGCATTGATTTTCGACTCAGTATTCAATTCCTTCCGTGGTATTATTGCTTACTTCAAGGTAAATAATGGTGTCATCCGTAAAGGCGACAAGGTGAAGTTCTTTAATACTGGTATGGAATACGAGGCCGATGAGGTGGGTGTGCTGAAGATGGACATGATTCCCCGTAAGGAACTGCGTACTGGTGACGTAGGTTATATTATCAGCGGTATCAAGAACTCGAAGGAGGTGAAGGTGGGTGATACCATTACCCATATAGACCGTCCGTGTGAAAAGGCGATTGAGGGATTCCAGGAAGTGAAGCCTATGGTCTTCGCCGGTGTCTATCCTATTGATCCGGCCGACTATGAGAACTTGCGTGCGTCGCTTGAGAAACTGCAACTTAACGATGCCTCGCTGACCTTCCAGCCTGAGTCCTCTGTGGCTCTGGGCTTCGGTTTCCGTTGTGGTTTCCTTGGACTGCTCCACATGGAGATTGTCCAGGAACGCTTGGATCGTGAGTTCGATATGGATGTGATTACCACCGTCCCCAACGTATCGTATATGTGTTATACGAAGCAGGGTGAGGTGAAAGAGGTGCACAACCCCTCTGGTCTGCCTGATCAGACGATGATAGACCATATCGAGGAACCTTATATCCGTGCATCAATCATTACGGCAGCCGACTTTATCGGACCTATCATGACGCTCTGCCTGGACAAGCGTGGTGAACTCTTGGACCAGCAGTATGTCAGCGGAAACCGTGTGGAACTGCATTTCATGTTGCCGCTGGGAGAAATCGTGATTGACTTCTATGATAAGCTGAAGAGTATCTCTAAGGGCTATGCTTCGTTCGACTATCATATCGATTCGTTCCGTCCCTCAAAGCTTGTCAAACTGGATATCCTGCTCAATGGCGAACCTGTGGATGCTTTGTCTACGCTGACCCATCAGGACAATGCCGTGACCTTTGGCCGCAGGATGTGTGAGAAGTTGAAGGAACTGATTCCGCGTCAGCAGTTTGATATTGCTATTCAGGCTGCTATCGGTGCTAAGATTATAGCTCGCGAAACGGTGAAGCAGGTGCGTAAGGACGTGCTGGCCAAGTGTTATGGTGGTGACGTGAGTCGTAAGCGTAAACTGCTGGAGAAACAGAAGCGAGGCAAGAAGCGCATGAAGCAGATTGGTAATGTGGAGGTGCCACAGAAAGCCTTCCTTGCTGTGTTGAAACTTGATTAAGAATTTATTTTCTACTAACGTTATAAATACGTATAAATTATGCCAAACCTAAGTTTAACCCCGCGCGATGTGGCCCGCGAACTGGCCCGCAGATATAGTACAATGACACACGAGGAGCTCGATATCCTTGAGAGCGTGCTCGTGCCCATGAAGTTTGCCAAGAACGAAAAGATTCTGGGCGAAGGTGAAACATGTGAATATATTTACTGGGTAGTCAAGGGTTTGGTGCGACAGTATTACTTCAAGAACGGTAAGGAACTGACGGAGTATATGGCTACCGAGAACACCATCGTGATGAGTATCGAGAGTCTGTTTAAGGAAAAGCCCTCTTCGCAGATCATCCATGCGCTCGAGCCAACCATCGTATATGCGATGCCAAAGAAAGAACTTGAGGCAGTGGCTATGCGTAGCGTGAACATTCAGATTCTGTATCGTAAGATTCTGGAGGAGTCGCTGATTATCAGTCAGCAGCATGCAGATATGTTGCGCTTCGAGAGTGCTCAGGACCGTTATCAGAAACTGGTGAAGAGCAGTCCGCAGCTGGTGTTGCGTGCTCCCTTGGTATATATTGCCAGCTATCTGCAGATGACGCCAGAGACATTGAGTCGCGTGCGTACAGCGGTATTATTGAATTCATAAAAAATCTGTTTATAGTAATTTTAATTAAGGTTAATATAAGAAAAGGCTCTGCTGTGAAGCAGGGCCTTTTCATTTGTAGTTATATGATGGGGTTCCTTAGATTCCCAGTTTCTTGCGGATGTCCTTGGGGATAGCGTTCTTGTTGACGAGGAAGTCCATTGTGTTGGCTGCGATGAAGGTCTTGG
>Ga0310695_10012137_pt1 | contig 12136 bp, 5 predicted proteins | sample RumenRJG_04DNA_FD_203882 | JGI IMG/M metagenome (GOLD analysis project Ga0310695, IMG submission 203882) | Bovine rumen microbial communities from Lethbridge, Alberta, Canada - RJG_04 (v2) (version 2) | ecosystem: Host-associated > Mammals > Digestive system > Stomach > Rumen | place: Canada... | reverse complement strand
TGGTGCATCTTATGTCGCTCTTCGCCTTCGGGTGCTACAGAATGGCGTGGCGGAGGGTAGGCGTGCGCGACTTCCCCAGGTACCTTGGGGCGATGGCGGCGGCGTGCGCGGTGCTGATGGCGATCCGCGTCATGATGCCAGACATCGCGAAGTCCAGCATAAGGCCGCCGTACTCGATCACCCTGATGACGTTCTTCGTCGGCACGGTCGCGATACTTGGCGTTCGAGCGTTGTGGCGGGCGTACTGGGCGTCGCGGACTGGCGACGGCGGGCTTCTCGAGCGCGACGAGCGCACGTTCGACAACTCTGTCGCGGCTAGGTTCCTGGCGGGGCGCACGGTGATGGTGACGGGTGCGGGCGGCACGATAGGCTCGGAGCTCGTCCGGCAGGTCGCCGCCGCGGGCGCGGCGAAGGTGCTCATGGTGGAGAGGTGCGAGAACGCGCTCTACGAGATCGACAGGCAGATGAGGGGGCTGAAGGTCGCGTCCGCGACGGTGCCGCTGATGGCGGACGCCGGCGACGCCGTGAAGATGGGGGCGCTTCTCTCGGCGGAGAAGCCGTCGGTCGTGATCCACGCGGCGGCCTACAAGCACGTGCCGATGGTGGAGTTGAACCCCGAGGAGGGATGGCGCAACAACCTGGACGCGACGCGCACTCTCGCTGAGCTGGCCCTTGGACACGGCGTCGAGAGGTTCGTGCTGATATCGACGGACAAGGCGGTGAACCCGGTGTCGGTGATGGGGAAGACGAAGCTGTCGGCGGAGCAGGCCATAATGTCGCTGGGCGGCGGGCAGGAGGCGTCCTCCGCGGGCACGGCGACGTCGTTCTGCGCGGTGCGGTTCGGAAACGTGTTCGGGAGCTCCGGGTCGGTGGTGCCGCTCTTCCGCGAGCAGATAGCGTCCGGCGGCCCCGTGACGGTGACGCACCCCGACATGAAGAGGTACTTCATGACGGTGCAGGAGGCGGTGAGCCTCGTGCTGCAGGCGGCGTCGCGCAGGGAGCGCGCGATCTACACGCTGGACATGGGCGATCCGGTGAGGATACTCGACCTGGCGGAGAACATGATCTCGCAGGCGGGGTTCAGGCCGTACGTCGACATCCCGATAGTGTTCACGGGGGCGAGGCCGGGCGAGAAGCTCTTCGAGGAGATCGACGTCTCGGAGAAGTCCGCGTACCGCACGGACATGGCGAAGATATACATCACCCGCGCGGCGGAGTAAGGGCAGTTCGAAGACGAAGGAGGAAGACATGGTATCAGACCAGGTGAAGAAGGGACGGGAGCGCGCGCCGCACAGGTCGCTGCTCTTCGCGGCGGGCATGAGGCGCGCGGACATGAAGAAGCCGTTCATAGGGATATGCAACAGCTACGAGAGCTTCGTGCCGGGGCACTGCCACCTCAACGGAGTCGGCGCGTATCTGAAGAAGTGCGTCGAGGAGGCGGGCGGAGTCGCGCTCGAGTTCAACACGATAGCGGTGTGCGACGGGATCGCGATGGGCCATTCGGGGATGAAGTACTCGCTGCCGTCCCGCGAGCTGATCGCGGACAGCGTGGAGACGGTCGCGAAGGCGCACTGCTTCGACGCGATGATATGCGTCCCGAACTGCGACAAGATCGTCCCCGGCATGCTCCTGGGTGCGATCAGGGTCGGAATCCCGGTGGTGTTCGCGTCCGGCGGGCCGATGGCGCCGGGGAGGAACCCGCTCACGGGGGCGGACAGCGACCTCAACTCCGTGTTTGAGGCGGTGGGCGCGGAGTCCGTCGGCAAGATCACGGCGAAGGACCTTGAGCGCGTGGAGGAGACGAGCTGCCCTGGGTGCGGCAGCTGCTCCGGGATGTTCACCGCCAACTCGATGAACTGCCTCTACGAGGCGCTGGGGCTGGCGCTTCCCGGGAACGGCACGATCCTCGCGACCGACCCGCGCCGCATGGACCACTACCGGGAGTCGGCGAAGAGGGCGGTCGCGATGGCGAAGAGGGGCGGGCCGCTTCCGAAGGACCTGGTGACGAGGGACTCGCTGGACAACGCGCTTACGCTCGACATGGCGATGGGCGGTTCGACGAACACCGTCCTCCACACGCTGGCGATAGCGCGCGAGGCGGGCGTGGACTACTCGCTCAGGCGGATGAACGAGGTCTCCGCCGCGACGCCGTACGTGTGCAAGCTCGCTCCGTCGGGACACTACCACGTTAGCGACCTCGACCGCGCGGGCGGGGTGATGGCGGTGATGAAGCGCGTGTCGAAGGTGGCGAAGTTCTTCCACCCCGGGTGCCCGACGGTGTCCGGCAGGACGATCGGCGCGCAGGTGAAGGCGGCGAAGATCATGGACGCCGACGTCATACGCGAGGTCGCGGACGCCTATTCGCGGGACGGCGGACTGGCCGTCCTCTGGGGCAACCTTGCCGAGAGGGGCGCGGTGGTGAAGAAGGGCGGCGTTGCGCCGTCGATGATGAAGTTCACCGGCAAGGCGATATGCTTCGACTCGCAGGAGGAGGCGTGCGCGGGGATCCTCGGCGGGAAGGTGAAGCCCGGCCACGTGGTGGTCATCCGCCACGAGGGGCCGAAGGGCGGGCCGGGGATGCAGGAGATGCTCGCGCCTACGTCGTACATCATCGGACAGGGGCTGGGGGAGTCCGTCGCGCTCATAACCGACGGGCGCTTCTCCGGCGCGACGCACGGCGCGTGCGTCGGGCACGTCTCGCCGGAGGCGGCGGAGGGCGGCCTCATCGGGCTGCTCAGGAACGGCGACGAGATCACGATCGACATCCCGCGCCGCTCCATCACCGCGAAGGTCACGAAGGCGGAGGCGGCGGCGCGCGCCGCGAAGGCGAGGAAGTGGGCGCCGCGCGTGAAGGGCGGGTGGCTCGAGCGCTATTCGCGGCTTGTCGGAAACGCGTCGACCGGGGCAAGCCTCAAGGCGTGATTCCGGGATTTGTGATATAATAATGCACCGACCCCGGCGGCCGCAGTGGCCGCGCGGGATGGAAAATGGAAAGGCGAGGCGGATGGCGCTAGTCGAGTTCCGAGACGTAGTGAAGAGGTTCGGCGGGACGGCCGTGCTGGACGGGCTGTCCTTCTCCGTGGAGAAGGGCGAGGTCCTCTGCATAGTCGGCCCTTCGGGGACCGGCAAGTCCGTCACGCTCCGTCACCTCGTCAGGCTCACGACGCCAACCTCTGGGCAGGTGCTGGTCGACGGCGTGGACGTCGCGACGTGTGACGAGCGCACGCTCGCCGGCATTCGCCGCCGCGTCGGCTACCTCTTCCAGGGCGGCGCGCTCCTGGCGTGGATGACCGTCGCCGAGAACGTCGCGCTGCCGCTCAGGGAGACGACTGACCTGCCGGACGACGAGATCGACCGCCGCGTCGCGAAGGCGCTGGAGTCGGTGGAGCTGTCAGACGCCGCGGACAAGTACCCGTCGGAGATCTCCGGCGGGATGCAGAAGCGCGCCGGGCTCGCCAGGGCCGTCGTGAGGGAGTCCGACATCGTCCTCTACGACGAGCCGACGAGCGGGCTCGACCCCGTGACGTCGATAACGATCAACAGACTCATAAAGAAACTGAACAGGGCTATGGGAATAACATCTGTCGTCGTCACGCACGACCTCGCGAGCGCGCTGTCGTTCGCGGACCGCATCCTCCTCATGAAGGGCGGGCGCGTCGTGGAGTGCTCGGCGCCCGCCGCGTTCGCCAGGTCGGAGAACGCGGAGGTCAGGGAGTTCCTGTCCGCAATGAAAGGAGAGATGCAATGAGCTCAAGGCGCAAGGATTCGTTCTCGGAGGCCATAGTCGGGCTGTTCATGCTGGCGGTGCTGGCGCTCTTGGTCTATTTCACGATCGTCATATCGGGCGTCGACGTCCTGCACGGGCGCGAGAGGGTCAACGCGGTGGTGATGTTCAGGGACGTCGGGGGCCTCAAGGAGCGCGACAGCGTGATGTACCGCGGCATGAAGGTCGGCACGGTGGAGCATATGGAGCTCGGGCCGGACGGCATAAAGGTCTTCATGGAGATCAACCGCGACGTCGTGCTGCGCGAGAGGTGCAGGATATCGGTGTGCAGCCTGTCGATGCTCGGCGGGAACTACCTTCTCCTCGAGGAGGGCTCGGGCGAGGCGCTGCCGCTTGACTCGACCGTGTTCACCGGCGAGACGCCGACGGACTGGATGCGCGACCTGTCGTCGATCGCCAGCAGCGTCAAGGAAATCACCTCAGGCGGCGAGATCAAGTCGATCGTGACGAACATAGAGGCGGCTAGCGTCAGCATCCGAAAAGTGTCCGAGCGCGTCGAGAGAGGCGAGGGTACGCTCGGCAAGCTGCTGTCCAGCGAGGACTCCGTATACTCGGACCTGAAGACCGTGATGACGAATCTCGCGGCGGTTACGACGACGGTGAGGGAGGGCAAGGGGACTCTCGGCAAGCTGCTCTCCGATGACGAGACGGTGTACGCCGACTTGAAGACTGTGATGACGAACCTCGCGGCGGTTACGACTACGGTGAAGGAAGGCAAAGGGACTCTTGGCAAGCTGCTCTCCGAGGACGACAGCGTATACAAAGACCTGCAGAAGACGCTTGCCGACGCATCCGCGGTGACGGAGAGGCTGAAGAACGGCGAGGGCTTCATCGGGAGGCTGCTCGCGAAGGACGATCCGATCTACGGAGAGTTCGACTCGGCGGTGAAGGCGTTCCGCAAGGCCAGCGAGTCCTTCGACGCGAAGGAGGCGATGGACGGCGCGAACAGGCTCCTCGCGAGCCTGAACGCCGTGGCGGACAGGATCAACTCCGGGGAGGGCACGCTGGGCCGCCTCGTCAACGAGGAGGAGCTCTACAACGAGGTCAAGGGCCTCACGAAGGATGTCAGGCAGGTAGTGGACAACTTCCGCGACACGACGCCGATCTCCACGTTCGGCTCGCTAATAATGGGAGGCCTCTGATGCCGGTGCTCGCCGCAATCATGTGGTTTGCGCACCCCGCGCCGCTTGACATGCCGCGCGCGGAGGCGTACCTCGTCACTGAGGGCAATGGCACGATGCGGCTTGAGGACCGCTACGACGAGCTGGACCTCTGGACCGCGAACGCGGTGCTGGGGCGCTGGACGGACGACGACGGGCGGGTCCTGGAGCTGTCAAAGCTCGTGTACGCGCCGCCGAGGTTCGACGACGTCTCGTCCACGCGCACGCGCTACGCCGCGGACCTCGTCCGCATCGAGCGGGACGACGAGTTCGTCCGCGACGAGGCGATTTCGATGCTATCTCCGGTGGACATGCCGGATGACGAGCCGAAGTCGCCGCGGCAGAAGCCGCGCGGCTTCAGGAGCGTCCTCTACTACCAGGGGACGAACGAGAGCGCGGTGGTGTGCGCGTTCCTGCCGGAGAAGTCGAAGGTGTGGTACCTCGCGACGTGGACGCTCGCGGAGGGTGACCTGCTGAGCGAAAGGCTCGTCGACTTCGAGGAGGACTTCCTCGGGCGCTGGGACGAGATCGTCGAGGGCGTCCTCGTGTCGGAGCGCGGCGCTGACGACGAGGCGGACAGGCGGCGCGCACGGCGCGAGATGCGCCGTAGGGACAGGAGCGGCGGCAAGAAGGAGCGTCGTGACAGGCGGGAATCGGAGGTGGCGCGCGAGCGGGAGCTGCTGCGCGCGGACGTTCGCCACAGCGTGACGAACTACCCGAACTGGCATGTCGCGGAAGCCGAGGAGTTCTCCGTCATAGACGACCTCCCGCCGTCCGAGTCGTTCGTCGCGACGCTCACCAACGAGCTCGCCGTCATGCGGCGCCGCTACGCCGAGGTCGTGCCCTCGCCGATAGACGGATCCAACGTCTTGGCCGTGGCCAGGATATTCAAGAGCCGCGACGAGTACCTCGACGCGCTGGAGATCAACGACGTCGAGGGTATGGAGTGGAGCGCCGCGTACTGGAGTCCGCAGCGCCGAGAGCTTGTGGCGTACATGCCGCCCGGCGGCGGCGTGGAGCTGCTGAAGACGATACGCCACGAGGCGTTCCACCAGTACCTCTCGTACGCGACGTCGATGATCTCCGCGTCGCCGTGGCTGAACGAGGGCTACGCGCAGTACTTCGAGGACGAGGACAACGCCGACTGGGGGGTGGAGGTCGACCTCGACGCCGTGGCGGAGATGCTGGTCGCGGTTATGGCGATGGACTACAAGGCGTTCTACGACGGCACGCCGGAGGCGCGCCGGCTCAAGTACAAGATCGCCTGGTCGATCGCTTACTTCCTGGAGAAGGGCGCGCCGGAAGTGCGCTTCGCCCCGTTCAAGGACGTGAAGAAGAACTATGTCGCCGCGCTTCTGCGCCACCATGACATGTTCAGGGCGACGGCAGAGGCGTTTGGGAACAAGGAGACGATGGAGAAGTTCGTGGCGGAGTGGAAGAAGTACTGGAAAGATATGTAGGCAGGCTCGCGCCGAGCCCGACAGGCGCGCTGCATCTCGGAAACGTCCGCACCTTCATGGTGGCGTGGCTCAGGGCTAGGTCCCGCGGCGGGCGGATTCTCATGCGCATGGAGGACCTCGACCATCCGAGGGACAGGCCCGGCGCGGCCGCGCAGGCCATTGACGACCTCCGCTGGCTCGGTTTCGACTGGGACGAGTCGAGCGTCCAGTCCGAGCGCAGGGACGTATACCACGACGCGATCGAGTCGCTGTGCGAGAAGGGGCTCGCGTATCCGTGCGTGTGTTCGCGGCGCGACGTCGAGGCGGCGCAGTCCGCCCCGCACGACGGCGAGCAGCTGTTCTACCCGGGCACGTGCAGAGGGCGGTTCGCGACGTGGGACGCCGCGCAGAGGTTTCTCGACGCCCGCGCGGAGGGCGGACGGGCGCGCGTCCCGTGCTGGCGCTTTCTTGTCGAGCGCGGGACGAATGTGCGCTTCGTCGATGCGTTCGCTGGCGAATTCTCCCAGGACGTGTCGGCGACGCTCGGCGACTTTCCGCTCGCGCGCGACGCTGACGGCGCCGGGTACACGCTCGCTGCGACTGTCGACGACGTCCTCGCTGGCGTTACGGAGGTTGTGCGCGGCGACGACCTTCTTTGCGCGACGCCTGCGCAGATCCTCGTGGCGCGCGCGCTCTTCGGCGACGCGGCTCGGGTTTCGTACTGTCATGTCCCGCTTGTGGTGGGCGCTGACGGGCGCCGCCTGGCCAAGCGTCACGGCGACACTCGTGTCGCGTCATACCGCGCCGCAGGCGTCCGTCCGCAGGCGATAATCGGCAACCTTGCGGCGTCATGCGGCTGGTGCGAGGCCGGCGATGAGATGTCGCTGGCGGAGCTTGTTCCGCATTTTTCGCTTGACACGATTCCGCACAGGCCGTATTTCTGCGAAAATTTTTTTACACAAGAGGCGGATAATGTGATATAATCAAAATATGCAGAGATAGTGGAAGTTCGCGCCGAAGGGGTTCGACGCGAAATGTCCGTGTGTCTTAATGCGAAGAAAACAGTAAAAACACAGGGGAAAGTCAGATGTCGAAAGCGAGAACATACGCTGCAATGACACTGGCCGTCGCAATGGCGGCCATGCTGCCGCATTATGCTCGCGGGGCATCTGGAGCGCCCGCAGCGGCGGCGGACGGCCGCGCCAGGCTCGGCGCCGGCCCGACCGTCGAGGGGCTTCGGTACCATGCGACGCTTACAGTGACCGGCTACACCGGAGGGGAGACGCTTGCGAATTTCCCGATGCTCGTCAAGTTCGCCGAGGACATGCCGGCGGGGTTTCAGTACACCCAGGCGAAGGACGACGCGTCGGACCTGAGGTTCGTTGACGCCAACGGGAATCTTCTTGCGTTTGAGATTGACGAATGGAACCGCGACGGCGAGTCCTACGTCTGGGTGAGGGTCCCGGAGTACAAGAGCGGCGCGAAGGTGACTGCGTACTGGGGCGAGCTTGCGTCCGCGACTGTCCCGGCGGCGCCGGCGGCCACCGACACATGGACGGCGTACGACGGCGTCTGGCACATGAACGAGAATATCACTGCCGCCGATGCCGCGACCACGGCGTCCGGCGACTCCACGGCGGGCGCGCACGCCGCGACGCCGACGAAGGGCGACGCAGGCGACCTTGCGCAGATGGTCTCCACGGACGGCGCGATTGGCCGCGCCCGCGTCAACTCCTCGTCCGCGAGCGTTACGCACGGGAACAGGCTTCAGGTGTCAAACACATATCCGCACAACGGCGTGTTCACTTTTTCAGGATGGTACTTCATAACGGAGAAGGGCGGACGGCCGTGCTTTGCTGCTACAAAAAGCGGAATGACCGGCGACGGCTGGCTTTCGATAATCCGCGACAACAACAACGACACGGGCATCGTGCTGTTTGGCAATGGCGGTTCGACGACAGCCCGCTGGTACATCCCCGTGCCGCCGAATACGTCGCGTCCGCCGGACCTCAGCCTTTCCGGCAGCTGGCATCACCTTGCGTTCGTGTACAACGGGACGAAGGTCAATCTATATGTTGACGGTCGGGGCATGGCTGGAACGGGTGGAATAACAACCACCGTGGATGCCGGAACACTTGCATTCGGCGCTGATGCTGGCGGCGTGCAGGGTTCGTTGAACGGTTCATATGACGAACTTAGGCTCGCTCCCGTAGCTAGAAACGCGGCATGGATGAAGGCCGAGTATGAACAGGGCGCTGGCGGACATGGGACATGGGGCTCGATTTCCGGGCCTGACGCCTCGTACAGCGGTCTCGCAGGTACGGAGAGCAGCGCGACGCTTTCCGGGCGTGTCCTTTTGGCCAACAACGACTCCCGGTCGGACTGCCCAATTACGGACCAAGATTACGACCAGACAGATCCTTCTGCTGGTACATACTGGGTACATACGGGTACGGTCTCGGCAACACTTCGTTTTAAGACGGCGACAACAAACGAACTTGTGCATTCAACTCCCATATCAGAGTTATGTGATGCGAAGACCATTTGGCGCCTTGACAATGTACGTATTGGTAACAATTATAATTATAGCAAAGGTAACCGTACGACATCGATCCAGAGAAACCATTTGCCTGTGTCGGACACCGCATTGGGAGGGGCAACTAATGCCGCATCGCATATGGCGTTTCGTAACATTGAGGGCGCGGCGATATATTCCCCATGTTATACTAACGGCATTGGCACTGTGTATTTTGATATAATAAACGCGCAGGCGTATGACCCGGAATCTGGGTATGGCATAGCTTTGGAGTATGCCATAAACTGTACTGATGACGAAATGAAGATTCCGACGGACGAGAATGTCATGACAATTGATACATCTGTGTTGCCGGCTGTTACCAACTTTTATGCTAATGCAAAGTGGCGGCGTGCAACGCTTCTTCCTCTTCTGTCTGATGGGAGTGGTGTGTTTACCGCGCTTGAAACTAACGAGACATTTAATGTTGCAATGTCCCCTGCGGGGAGTATGAGCAGATTCTTTCGAGTCATCGCGAAGATAGATTATCGTGGCCCAGTTCGTTTTAGGATTATTCGAGTTGACTCTGCTTTTGGAAGTCCTGTCGACGGTGCGGCGTTCCTCTTGGTTGACAATGTGGTTGTTTCCTATCCTGCAATGCGTGTGGATATTGACACATACGGGGAATACGATTCCGCGAAGGGTGGCCATCAGGTTCTTGGTCAGGAGGCTGCCTGGAGTATCCCGTTCCCTGCCGTCGGCGACACCGACGTTTATGCGAGAGGCAAAGCGACGTTTTCAACGAATCCTGGCAAGGTCGACGCCGATATATCGTCTTTTGTCACCAGCGCGAAGATGCATTATCGTTGGAGGTATCTTAATCAGGTCACCAATGAATGGCGTTCTGTCAATCTAGACCCCGCCAACGGCTTTTTCGCAAGCAAGCCGCTTGATTTGAGTGGCATGGGAGAGGGTGACATCGAGTATTACTATGAAATGCTGCTGAGCGCCCCGCACTACGAGTACTGCGACTATTCCGGACTTAATCTCGGACTTGGCGACCTGTACACCGAGAACGTCAGCGTTGTCACCAACAGGGCGTCAGGGAATTGGCCTTCTGTCAGTCCGTCGTTGTGGCCTGATTATGATACGACTTACCAGAGTCGTGGAACGGACTGGTTTGTGCGCCTCAGAAACGGTCGAAGCAACTACGAGGCCGTCAACCTTCAGGTGTTCACCATTGACGAGTGGGGTGACTGCTCGCCTACGAACACCGTCGAGATGGAACTTGTGACGAACCACGTCTGGCGCGGCCTGCTGCCGACGAGGACGGCGAGTGCCGGCGGCATGAAGTTCCGCTTCGAGGCGCTGAACAGGCAGGAAGACGGCACGACTGAGGTCGTCACGAACAGGTTGCTCTGGGCTTCGCCAGTCGACATAGAGACGCTGCCCGTTAGCGCGGCGTATGTGGTCGAGTCTGGGGAGGAATCCTGGACTGCGGCCCCGTTTGATGCAGACGCCGGTTATCTGCTTTTCCAGGTCGACGACGAAAAGAAGACGCTCACGATAGTCCGCGCCGACTACCAGAACTTCGACTCGTGGAGCGATGCCAACATTGTAGGCGGGAAGTTCAAGGGCAATTCGGTGGAGAACGACAGCAAGTCCGGCACAAGCGCCAACGCCAGGCAGCTTTCGGAGACGTTCGACACGTGGAAGGACATGTCCGCCACCAACCAGTGGTGGTCAGAGGCGTTTGTGGCCGGCGCGGCGACTCTTGCGCTTCAAGACTATGAGCCCTGGGAATCAGCGGACTCTCCTAACGGCTGGGCGCTTGGCCCGGGTATGCTTGTATACGAAAAGTACAAGCACAAGGATTCCGGACGGTCGTTCCAAATGGAGGGGCAGGGCAGGGGCTACATTTCCTTCGTGAACGCGGCCGTCTCTCCTCGTGGTCTTGAGTCTATAACATTTTCCGGACGCCTCGCGCAGTTCATCGAGTTTGACGACTTTGCGTACTACGACGCGTACGACAAGATGTCTATGACAAATTACTCCATATTCGCCCGTGCTGCGTTCGACGATCAGAACGGGGCGAGTTTCACGGGCAATGCGTCTTTGTCGCTTGTCGCCTACTATACGCCAGATCTCGGATGTTACGAGTTCCGCGTGGAGCAGGCCATCGGCGCCAGCCTTCAGGCAAATGGACAGGTGTTTTCCCTCTACCGCTGGCGCTATGACGAAGAGGGGACGATGAATTCCGTTCTCCTTGGTGCCATTACGAACCTCAACTTCGATCTTCCCGTTAAAAGTAGTAGAACGGACTACATTCCAATGTACCTTTCTGTGTCGAATGATGCTGCCGGTGTTTCGTGTATAATGGCTGGTGTCAAGCGCTCTCGTATGACCCTTGACCAGTCAGTGATCGAATTGGCGAATGGAAACTACTTTAGTATCTGTTACCGTGACACGACAGAAGACAGGCTTACGGGTGGAACATACGGTGTCACGACGGCGAACAGCGAGGGACGGTTTATTAGGTTGACCCAGTTCACCGTTCCTGTTCCGTTTGTCAATAATTATACGACGGACAACAGGATTGACAAATATACGAACAACCCAATCACACTTCCTGCGTCTGACTCCTCGAAATACCGTGAACTTAAGGGGGACATTGCGGATGGACGATGGAGGGTTACGCCGGGTAGACTTCTGAAGTATGACACAGGTTCTATTAGTGCTGGATATGGCATCAAGGCAAGGATCCCGAACCAGGCGTTGAACCTCTACCTCACTGGCGCTGGCCGGAACACCGGCTGGACGCTCCACGCGACGACGAACTTCAACAGTTTCGGCTCGACCACTCAGCCGTTCAGCTTTGTCGTGCGCACGACGGAGGACTGCTCTGTGAAGCTTGCCGCAGGCGGCACGTCCCGCGACAGACGTACGGACGTTGCTGTTGACAATCTTGTGATTCGCCAGTGGCGCGGTACCGACTGGGCCCACGTGAACAACTCCCAGGAAACATGCGTTCCCAACTGGCGGAGCGAGTCCGACTACGACGCGCACACGAACTTCGTGTTCACCTCCGGGTGGATTCAGAACAAGTCGATGCTACTCTCCGCCCGCCGCACCACGCCGGGGACGCCGTGCTCCATCCGCTCCCCGCTTTTCGACGGCGAGTTCGGACGCGGCATAGGTCTCGGCATGATGTCCTTCGCCTACGAGAACGCCCAGACGA
>Ga0310695_10012136_pt1 | contig 12137 bp, 18 predicted proteins | sample RumenRJG_04DNA_FD_203882 | JGI IMG/M metagenome (GOLD analysis project Ga0310695, IMG submission 203882) | Bovine rumen microbial communities from Lethbridge, Alberta, Canada - RJG_04 (v2) (version 2) | ecosystem: Host-associated > Mammals > Digestive system > Stomach > Rumen | place: Canada... | reverse complement strand
CAACCTCCAAGGTCAAATTCAGGCATTGCATATTTGGCGTTGCAAGAGGAACTTGATCCTACCGGAGTGCAACTTTCATATCTGATAGCGGAACCCGTCCAGTACCAACTCACCCCGAATCAGCTTTCGTCCTTGCTTGGTCAGAACAACCTGTGGAGCAACTGCGGTAGCATCGAATCCGTAGTCTACTCTGCCGACACTAAGACCTATGTGGACGATGCTATCCCGGCTGTGCCTGTACAGGATGTGCAAGTTGACGGAGCTTCAGTGCTGAACAATGGAATTGCAGAAATACCAGTTATTGATGCAGTTAATAAATACGGGTTGACAAGAGTGCATCCTGACTATGGCGTGTCGTACTTGAACAAGACACTTATTATCAGCAGAGCAACTGATTCCATGCTGAAAGCCGGGGTAAATGGAAACAAGCCCATTGTACCGATCAATCAGCACACATCCGCTTTTTACGGGCTTGCCAAGGCGGCGGGGGATAGCACACAGTCAGCGTCCAGTAACGCAGTTGGAACCTACACCGATGCGGCAAAATCTGCCATTCACGAAATGCTCAACGGCTCCGTCAGCATCACCGGAACCACACCGACCATCACAGCCTTGCCCGGCATCCGCTATGTCTGCGGAGAGGTATCCACCCTGACAGTCAACCTCCCGGCATCGGGGATTATTGATGTAGTGTTTGAAAGCGGCTCGACTGCTACCGTGCTGACGGTTAATCCGGCATCGGGGCAGACGCTGAAGTGGGCGAACGGATTTGACCCGACTGCGTTGGATGCCAATACCACCTATGAAATCAATATATGCGATGGATTGGGGGTGGCGGTAGGATGGACTTGATGGTTAGGCGGCGGGAACTGATGGGGATGCAGAGTGTTCTCCCGCATGAATACAAACGTGTGGAATGGTTGGGGTGTGACGGTTCGATATGGATTAACACGAACATTTTTACTTCAACATCCGTGGAAACCGAATATAATGTCAAAGTCGGTTATTGGACGGTAATTTCAGGATTAAGGCAACTGACTGGTGCAGACTATGGTGCATACTTTGGCATTAACGGAAGCGGTGTATATGAGATAGGAACTGCATTGAGCATACAGGCGTCTACTACGGGGTTTGACGTTGTTCATTTTAGACAGGACATGGAAAACCAAAAACAAATTTTGACCGTAAATGGAGTAGAATTTACCCGTGCATATAGCGCATGGCGGTCACAAAGGATATCAATTTTTAATATACAAACGGTATCCGCTAATTATGTTTGTCGATGCAGAATTAAAAATCTTGAGGTAAAACAAGGTGGATTGATTGTTGGCAACTTCATTCCATGCATTCGCAAATCCGACAACAAGACCGGTATGTACGATACCGTTTCAAGGGCATTCTATACCAACGCAGGAACAGGCGAATTTATAGTTCCGAACTAAGAAAGGAGAAACAACCATGAGAAACATTTACACAGTCGAAGCCAAATAGATCGTAATCAGCGAAACCAACCCACAAGGCGTACTTTCCAATGTCAGCGGCTATCCAAAGCCCTTTGACAGCCGTGCCTACAAAGCCACGGAAGAGAATCCGAACGGGGACGAATCCATTGCATTGCTCGCCGCCCGTGCTGATTATTCTGCCGAGATCGTCACGCTTTCCACGGCAGACAGCCCTTCCCGTGTAGGTTGGACAGTTTCCATTATCCGGGCATCGGATGGCAAGCAGATTGATCTTTATGCAAGCGGTGGTTTCCCGGACATGACTCCCGCCCCGGCTCCCGAACCCGAACCCGAACCGGAACCCGAACCCGAACCGGAGCAGGAACCGGAAGGGAACTGATTTAAAGTAGGCTTTTAATCCATTGATGGACAGCGGTGTACACCGGAAGTATAATTGAGAGGGGGTGGTGCTAATGATTGTTGATGATTGCTTAATTGATCCTAACATTCAGTTGCACCGCCCCTCTAAGGAGGGGCAACAGATGAAGAAGACGATGACAAAAGATGAGGTTCTTGCTCTGCTACAGGATGCCATTGACCGGGATCGTAATTCCATATTGGCAAGAGTCCATGTCGGCGTTCTTGCCCACGCCAAAGAATATTTGAAGGAACAACCTGATGTTGTCCGGTGTAAAGACTGCATTTACCACGAAAATCAGGGTACTTCTTTCGGTTGGGTTCCGTGTATGGAAATCATGACCGGGGACAACTGGTTCTGCGGGAGTGGAAAGAGGAAAGAAAAATGACCATCTCCTTTGACGAACAGGGCAACACCAAATGGAACTTCTACCGGAAAACCTATAAGAAATCCCGGTGGAGGAAGACAGCGTTTCGTCTGTATAAACGTGTGCTTGCACATGGATACAGAAGCGGGTTGATCATTGTCACCTAAACCCGCATTTCACGGAGTGTTTGAAATGAGCGAAGCGGACATTACTTATCTCGTATGCTTGGTTTGCACACTTGTCGGAATGTTTGTGGGTTTTCGGATTGGCAGAACGTGGAAAGATTAAAAGACGGGGCTTAAAAGCCCCGCTTCTTGAGCCATTCATCCAAAGCCTTTTGGATGACCCAAGACCTGTTTCGATCTTCAGCCTGTTGGTACTTTTCCAACCGTTCAACAATGGAATTTGGAAGGGATACATGGTAGTCTTTGAACCCTGACATATCTTCGATTCCACGTAAATTCCTGCCGCCATTGATGCCCACGAACAACCACCTCCTAATATCAGTATAGAGTGGTTGTCAATGTGGGGTGGTGTAAGGCAATGTTCAACTTTGAGAGTAGGCTTTAAGTCAGAAGCGGCAACCACGCCGCCGTAGCTCAAGGCAGAGCAGTCGTCTTGTAATCGACAGGTTCCCGGTTCAAATCCGGGCGGCGGCTCATACGGTTGCAAAACATCAGATGACCGGAGGCAGAGCATGGAAGCAAAGAGCAAGTACTGCGGCATGGTCAACGGGTGCTTCATCTGTGACTTCCTGTTCTGCCCCGGATTAGGAGGTGACGCCGGTGGGAATGGAAAAAGCTATAGCACACGGGAAAGAGCACCGGAAACCGTACACCGGGAGCAAGGCTATTGCGTATTCCTGCCGGAATCACGGGTGGTGCGCATGGTGCAGGGAAAACAGGTTGCACAAGTTCCGGGACAAACACCCGGCGGATGAAAGCGGGCGGAATGCATGGAAATAGTAGTGGTGGTTTTACTTATAGCGGCGGTGGGGCTTGTTGGTGCCATTGCCGCTATTTTACAAGACGATGACCTGTAAAGGGGCATGTGAAAATGCGATGGTTGGACAATCTGAAAACGAGGTGGAAAAACGGCATGCAAAAACTTGGGGCGGAAACCGGCATTGCACGGGAGTATAGGAGCGTCTTTGACCTGAACGGCGTGCCCGCTTTCCAACAGTTCTACGATTTCGGCGTGTTTATTTGGAAATGGCTGTGGCGGGGCTTTTACAAAGCATGGCACATTGTGCCCGCCGGAACCATCGCAAACCCCAAAGCAACCCGGCAGATGTACAGGATGAACGTTGCAAAGGCAATCTGCGCCGAGATGGCTTCCCTTGTTTGGGGAGAGGAATGCACGGTCAACGTCAGTATCAACGGCAGGGAGTCGGATGAAAACAACCCTGACCCGCTGAATGAATACGTAAACAAGGTGCTTTGCGAAAATGCATTCCGGGAAAAGATGCAGGAAGCCATAGAAGAAGGGCTTGCATTGGGCGGGCAAGCGCTGAAAACGTGGGCGGAAACCCGGCATGATGCTGACGGCAACGAAATCCCCGACTCCCGGAAAATCATGATCGGTTACGCAATGGCAGACCAGTTTGTACCGATTTCGTGGGATAATGCCCGGGTAACAGAAGGGGTGTTTGTCAGCAGGATTGCAAAAAGCGGGTATTATTACACCCGGCTTGAATGGCACCGGTGGAACGGCGAAACTTATGTGATAACAAACGAACTGTACCGGTCAGAAATGCAGAAAGGTACCACGCCCGGCGAATCACAGGACATATTGGGCGTGCGGTACCCACTGGCGGAGATTTACCCGTACCTTGATGAAGAAACGGTTGTGCCGGTGGAGGAAAGCCTGTTCACTTACTGGCGCACGCCGATTGCGAACAACCTTGATGACAACAGCCCATTGGGCATGAGCATATACGGGAATGCCCTTGAAACCCTGCACGCCCTTGACATCTGCTATGATTCATTCGTGCGGGAATTCCGGCTTGGCAAAAAGCGCATCATTGTGCCTGCCCGGGCGGTGCGGTCAGTGGTTGACCCGCAGACGGGCGCATTGGTGCGGTATTTTGATGCGTCTGATGAAACGTATGAAGCGCTTGCGAGTGATGCGCCGGATGATCTGAAGATACAGGACAACAGCGTAGAATTGCGGGTGGAAGAACACGTTTCCGCCATCAATGCGTTCCTGTCCATCCTCTGCCTGCAAACCGGGTTCAGTGCGGGCACGTTTACGTTTGACCAACACACCGGGCTGAAAACCGCCACGGAGGTTGTCAGCGAAAACAGCAAAACATACAAAACCATCAAAACCATACAGAATCAGTTGCGCCCGGCTATCGAACACCTTGTGCGGAACATCATTGATGTTGCTATCCTGTACGGCATGACGGATGAAGACGGGCGCACGGTTGAAAGCCTTGCGGCACCCGGGTACACGGTTGCAGTCACGTTTGATGACGGGATCACGCAGGACAGGCAGACCAACATCAATGAAGGGGTCATGCTTGTTGGGGCGGGCTTGCTTTCCAAATACACCTTCCTGACTGATGCCAAATACGGGCAGGGATTGACGCCTGAACAGGCAGAAGAAGAACTTGCCCGGATCAAAGAGGAAGGTGGCGGCGGGGTGGTAGACCCGCTTGCGGTGTTCAACACGGCGGAATAGGAGGTTGACTGATGCGCCCGGCACTGATTGATTCCATGTCATGGGAAATGGCAGAGGTGTACGGGGCTATCACTGACCAAATCTTGATTAACATCGCACGCCGTTTCCCCTACTATGACGCACAAAGTTTCCCACGGTCAACCTTGACATATCAGGCGGGCATGCTTGCGCAGATGGGACAGGTAAACGCCGAAACGATGAACATCATACGGCGGAACCTGAAAGGCTGTGACAAATACCTTGCCGCATCACTGGAACAAGTGATCATTGACAGCGTAGCGCACGAAACGCCCGACCTGTGGAAAGCCGTCAAAAAAGGCATATTTATGCCGCCAACCACGCCGGTGCTTTCCCCTAATCAATACCGGGCGTATTCCCTGTATTACAGGCAGGCGGCGGATAAATTGAACCTTGTAAACACGGTTATGCTTGAAAGCACACAACAGGCGTATAGGGCAACCGTGGCGGACATCGTAAACCGGGTGCAACGCACGCAGACGGCGCTTGACATTGGTGCGGGCGAGGTGGTCACCGGCGTATCAGCGTGGAACTCTGCCACGGCGCACGCCATTAACCGCATGAAGCAGGGCGGCATTATAGGCTTTATTGATCACGCCGGGCACAGGTGGAGCGCTGAAGCCTATGTTGCCATGGACATCCGCACAACCATGTTCAACACCGGCAGGGCGGCAGTATGGGAAACCAATCAGGATTTCGGAAACGATCTGTATCAGGTTTCGTACCATAACGGCGCAAGACCGCTGTGCTACCCGTGGCAAAACAAGGTCATTTCGTCAACGGACACCGCCCGCACGGTCACTGATTTGGACGGCAACGAAATAGAAGTGATAGCGCAAAGCGCCACAAGCTACGGGGAAGCCGCCGGATTGTTCGGCATCAACTGCCGCCACTACCCTACCCCGTTTATACCGGGCGTTTCTGTTATCCGTGGACAGCCACAGGACAAAGAAGAAAATGACCGGGTGTATGAGGAAAGCCAACAACAGCGGGGGTTGGAAAGGAAAATCCGGGAAGAGCGCCGGGATTTGCTGATGCTACGGGAGCAGGGCGCACCGGATGACCTAATCAAAGCGCAGAAAGCAAAAATCCGGCAGACGGATGATGACATTGACGAATTCTGTGCACGCACCGGGCGCACCCGCAGACAAAACCGGGAAGCCGTTTACACCCGCCGGGAGTTCCCGTCATCAAAAACGTATGATGTGGCGCTGTTTGAGCAAACACAGCGTGACATGATGGAACAGTACTACAAGAGCGGCGGTGTACAGCAAACGTTTACGTTTGGGCAGATGGTGCCAAAGGTGCCCATTATCCCGCCCACTCCGCCTGCGCCACCCGCTCCGCCTGCGCCGGTTGCCCCTGCGCCCGTTGTCCCGCAAAATGTCGCCCCGCAGGCGACACCGGCAACGCCGAATGCGCTACAATCAAGGAGCGAGAGCGGAGAGAAACTTATAAAGCGGCTTGAAGCACAGAAAATCAAACGCCGCCCAGTTCAACGCTATACGGTACAACCTACGGAAGAAGAGATCATCAAGAAAATTGCAGGTGCAGACAAGACAAAGGGTTCTTGCTCTTCATGTGCCTTTGCATATGCGGGCAACAAAAACGGGCTTGACGTCAGGGACTTCCGGGGCGGAATGTCACAGTACGCATTTTCTTCCGTCCCGAACATCCGTGCGGTTCTCAAATTTGACGGCGTAGTTGGCACGGAAGTGACTGGCGGAAATGATTTCACCATAGCGCACAAGCTGTTGAAGAACGTGCAGGACGGCAAGGAATATTATTTTTCCGCAGGCAAACACGCCGCCGTTGTCCGCAAATCGGCGACCGGCGTTGAATACCTTGAATTGCAATCCGGGTGGCGGGAGCATACGTGGTACGAACTGACAGACGCAGAGCTAAAGCGGCGGTTTGGCTGTCAGCGTTCGCACACGGTTTACGGGATGAAATACGAATGCACCGATGTAATTATTGACATTGATTCACTGCGTGGGAACCGGGATTTTGAAGAAATGCTTGAGTTTATCAACACTGCGCCCGGTGAACAGATGAAGGGGGTTGGCGGCGGTGAAAAATAACTTTTACAAGGAAAACCCAACGGATGTTATTTGGTGGGTTGACAACCCGGATGTAAAAGGCGTATGGCTGTTTTCATTTGACCGCAAAACCGTGTTCAACATGTTTGAAGATTACCCGTGGAAGCTGACCCCGGAACAAAGGGAAATCTTTGACCGGGAAAACCCGTATTGGGCGGACTTTTTCAAAGACAGGAGGTGACAACAATGGCATGCAATCACGAAAGAATCAAAAGTGTGAACTGCCGTATTTTCTGTGTTCTTTGCGGTGCAGAACTGCCCGCAGAGTACCTGACCGGGAAAACGTACAACGGAGAGCATGAACAGCCCGAAAAGGCGCAGGAAACGGCAAAGAAACCCGCACGAAAGCGCAAGACGTAAAGCACACTGGTTGCAACGCATTTATAGCACATTGGTGTAACGGTAGCACACACGGCTTTGAACCGGGTAGCATAGGTTCGACCCCTATATGTGCCGCTTTGCGTTGCAACAAACGACAGCAAACCACAACAAACAGGAACAAAACTGGCGGCATCCGTGCGGGACTGAGGACGCACGGCACAGGCGCATTGCATGAGGTAGGCAAACAATGCGCAACAGATGAAACAGGCGGCGGGAAGCCGCTTTTTTCATACAAATTTGCCCGCCGGGGCGTTAAACACGGAGAACGGTCTATCTTCCAAAGACCGCAAAAAGGGGGAGAAAAATGGCGGGTATTTTTACACGCAAAGAGATTTCCAAAATCCTTGCAAACGATGAGCTGACCCCGGAGGAACGGACAGACCAAATTTTCAGCTTGTACGGGCGGGCACTTGATGACGGTTACGTGACAAAGGGAGCGGCACAGGCGGCACAGGATGCGGCAATCAAGACGGCGCAAGAAGCATGGGCAAAAGATCAAAAACCGGTGGATGTCAAAGAAACGCCCGAATACAAGGAACTTCAAGGGCAGTTTGACGGGTACAAGACAAAGCAGACCGCAAGGACAAGTGCGGAATATGCGGACGTCAAGCCCAAATTCTTTGACAGGGTTTATGACCTTATTGACCGTGCGGACGGGGCGAAACCCGTAACGGAACAACTTGCCGATTTGCGGAAGGATTATGAGGAATACTTCACCGCAAAGGCAGACCCCGCACCCAACAAGCCGCAGTTTGGTGCAAGGACGGAGGGCAATATGCCCAAAGGAGAAGAAGGGGCGGTTGCGGCGTTTCAGAATGCGTGGGGATTTCCCACAAAAAAATGATTTGAAAGGATGAACAAACATGGCAAATCTGAACTATGCGGTGCAGTATGGTAGAGCAATTCAAACCGCATACCCTTACCTGTCTTATTATTCCGACCTGTGGAATCAAGGCGAATCCTACCGATTCCGCCCGTTGAACGGCAAGACCGTTATGATTCCGATTGTCAGCACGTCCGGCGCACGGGCGGCGAACCGTAACAGCATTGATGGTTCTTTCAGCCGCAATTTTGACATTGATTGGCAAGCCATGACGCTGACGATGGATCGTGAGTGGGACACCCTTGTTGACCCGCTTGATGTCATCGAAACCAATGAAGTTGCGACCATTGCGAATGTCACCCGTGTTTTCAACGAACAGCAAAAAGTCCCGGAACAGGATGCCTACATGAGCATGAAACTTGCCGGGTTTGCGGGTGCGCATGGCGGCACGTCTACCGAAAGCCTTACATCTTCCACCATCCTTGCTGAGTGGGACAAGGCGCTTGAGTACATGACCAATCAGCGGGTCAACCGTGACCGGGTGCGTTGCAAGATTACCCCCGCCGCTTACAAACTGCTGAAACAGGCAACCGGAATGACACGGTTTATTGAAGTGACCAACGGCATCCGTGACGTTGACCGCAATATTGCCCGGCTTGACGGCGTGGAAATCATGGAAGTTCCTGCTGACATGATGAAAACCGCCTACATTTTTACCAATGGTTGGGCAATCGACAACAGCAACGCACAGCAGATCAACTTTGTTCTGTATGACCCGGACGCCATTGCCGCCCCTATCGTCTATGACGTTGCTATGATGTCCCCCGGTTCTGCTCAGACGAAGGGCAAAGACATTTACTATGAGCGGTATTACTATGATGTGTTCCAGTTGGCGCAGAGGGGTGCGGGCGTGTATGCGCATCTTGGTGCCGCTCCGTCCCTTGGCTCTCTGACCATCACTTCCGTTGCGGGCACTGGTGCTTCGGGTGATACCGTTGTAACCGCCGCCGGAAACGGCATCTTCGGAACGGGCGATGTGGCTGAAGGGCTTGCGCTGAAATACTCTGTCAATGATGCGGCTGTTACTCTGACCTACGGTGCCGCACCGGATACCACCAAAACGTGGGTTGCCATGAGTGCGAACCCGCTGACCATTGCGAGCATGACCGCCGGGAAGTACATCACCGTTGCCCTTGTCAACAAGCAGACCGGGTATGTTGTCAGCGGCGGCAATACCACCCTTGTGGTTAAATCCTAAGAGGTGACAGCATGGGCGTAGCAGACTATGGATTCTATTCCGTTGTCTACGGGGGAACGGACGCTGACGAAGCGTCCTTCCCCGCCCTTTGCGCCCGTGCGCTTGACGTGGTTGGTGCACTGACGCACTGGAAAGTAGACACGCAGAACATTGCGGCACTCCCCGCACTGCATCAAACGCTGTACCGCAAAGCAGTCTGTGCGCAGGTTGATTATTTCGCCGTCAACGGCACCGATTCCGTCAACGGTACCGGCTCCGCCGGGTTTACTGTCGGAAAGGTGACCGTGCAGGGTGGAAGAACAGCTACAGCGAGCGGCGGCAGGTTGGCGGAGAACGTTTCCCCGCTTGCCGTATCGTATTTGGAGCAGACCGGGCTGATGAACCCGCAGATACCAACGGCAGGGTGGTGGTGACATGCTGAAGCCTATTCCTCCGCAGATTTTGAAAACGACAGCGACCGTGCGAGTATGCACCGGCGTTGATCGGTATCAGAATCAGACCTATGCGGAATATACGGTGAAACGTGTACACCTGCAACCAACCAACGAAATCAGGAAAACACAGGCAGACACCGACTGCACACTGCGGTCAATCTTGTTTGTTGATGCCCGCATCAGCGCCCCGAAACTGGACTGGTGCGGGCTGTTTTCTACCTCCCACATCAACGCCGGTGATATGCGGGTGGTTGTGCGGGGCGTGGAATATACGGTGTTTTCCGTTGACGAACTGCGGGACGATACCGACCGGCTACACCATTGGGAAGTGGGGCTTGTCTGATGGCGGTACGAATCAATATAAGCGCCGACAAAATAACGGCAAAGATTGACAACGTATGGGAAACCGGGCGGGAAATGCTGTGTTCCCAAATCCTGAAAGACTGCAATAAGTACTGCAAGGAAGACACGGGAATGCTGATAATGTCTTCCCTTATCCACAGCAGGCTGAAGGACGGGTTGTTGATTTGGAACACGCCCTATGCCGCCCGGCAGTATTACGAAATCCGAACTGCGCACACGGACGTGAACAATGACGCAACGTGGCGGTGGTGCGATGTTGCAAAAAATAATCATCGCAAAGATTGGGAACGGATGGCGCAAGCTATTGTGAGGTTGTACAAATGAGCAAAATCAATGAAGCCGTTGAAGCGGTTATGGATTTGATTGACGCAATGGGGAACTTTGCGCAGATCACACGGGGCGCATTGGGCACTGGTAACGGCTTGTCGTGCGAAATAGCGCCGTCTGTCCCGTCTGAGGTGTATTACTCCAAAGAATCATACACCCCGCTTACACTGGCATTAAACGGCAAACACAGCAACTTGCAAACGCTGTCCGATACGCTGAACAACATTATTGACACACTGACCCGCCGAAAGACCTACCCTTCCGGGAACGGGTGGCAGATTGTTGACATAACAAGCGGCAACCTGCCCCGGGTGATCGGACGGGAGGAAAACAACGAATGGTTGATGGCGGGTGACCTGATTATTAAACTTTACAGAAAGGACGAAACCACATGAACGCAAACTGGGTAAACGAACTTTATGTTGGCACGGCATACACCCCCGGAACCGGGGGCGCCGCCGGTACTTGGACTTATGCAAAACTGTGCAAGGGCATTGAAAGCATGGAGTTCAACGAAAATGAACAGAATCAGCAGTATTTTTTCCTCTGCGGCGAAGGATTCGCCCACAATGAAACCACCGGTGCGGCTCCCGAACTGGTAGTTTCCGGGCGGCGTATTTCCGGCGACACGGCGCAGGATTATATTGCCGGGTTGCAGTATGCGCTCGGCACTGACCGCAATACTTCCGTGAAGATCATTGCGGAAGGAAAACAGATCATTTGTGACGCCACCGTGGGCGCTATCACCACTTTCGGCGGTTCCACGCTTGATGTGAATACTTTCGGTTGCACCCTGCGGCTGAACGGGAAACCCACGGTCACGAACGCAACCTGACAACACACGGGGCGGGCACTCCCCGCCCCGGTTTTCTTGCATAGGGGGTAAAACATGGGATTTTTCCATCGTGGCTATGAAGTGACGTTGAACCGGGTGCATGACCGGGTAGTTATCCGGGAAGGGGAAGAAAAATTGACCTTGACGGTCAACGGGGACGCAATGCGCATGGTTGCCGGGCTGAACAAGGCACAGGCAAAAATGCGGGAGATCACAGAAGATTCCCCGGACGAAGCGGTACGGGATGCCGGTGAATACTTTGCGGCGGTTATTTTCGGCAAGGAACAGGCAGAAAAGCTGATGGCGTTTTACGCTGATGACCCCGGCAGTGTGATTTCCGTATGCGGCAAGTATTTCCGGGAAAGACTGGCGGACAAAATCACGGCGGTGCAGAAGAAGATGAAGCCGGATGCTTAAATTACATGAGCGCCTGCCGGACAGCATCACGGTTGACGGGAAAACGTACCGGTGCGATTTCGATTTCCGCAACGTACTGCGGATGTTGGATATCATGCAACGGGAGGACATATACCCGGATGCCCGTGACTACCTATGCGCAAAATGCGTCTGTAATGCCCCGAAAAACGCTTCCGCTGTGTACATGGCACTGTGTTCGTTGTTGTTCCCACATGCGGCTGAAACGGGCGGAAAACGGCTGACAAGCTATGAACAGGATGCGGCGCTGAT
>Ga0310695_10012135_pt1 | contig 12137 bp, 23 predicted proteins | sample RumenRJG_04DNA_FD_203882 | JGI IMG/M metagenome (GOLD analysis project Ga0310695, IMG submission 203882) | Bovine rumen microbial communities from Lethbridge, Alberta, Canada - RJG_04 (v2) (version 2) | ecosystem: Host-associated > Mammals > Digestive system > Stomach > Rumen | place: Canada... | reverse complement strand
TCGTTTTCTTCGTATTCCTCGGTGATGCCGTCCGGGCCGAGGAGGTCGATAAGTTCCTTGGTGACATCATTCACGCCGAAGAACAGCTCGAACTGGGTCTCGGAATCCAGGACAACCGGGTACACCTTGATGCCGTCGAAGGAGAACGCATCGACGATTTCCCTGGTCGCATCGACCATGGCATCGTACTCCGCGAGGTCCCCGCCGACAAGTATATGTCCACCCGACACGGCATTGGCGACACTACGGGCCATTTCACCGAGCTCCCCGGTAGAGGAATACTTGTCGTCGAACTTTTCATAGGCTTCGCTGAATGCGCGGTACTTGTACGGGTACTGGTGGGCGATGTTGGAAAGGTTAAGTCTAGTAATCATGGTTAGTCCTCCTTGACGCAGACGATTGCGTAGGTTGCCTTGTCACCGCCCACTTCCACTTCCACATGGTCGTGGCGATAAATTTCCAGGCAGATGCGGAGCTGCCCCAGGTTGGCATCCGGGTGCTCTTCATCGAAGACCGTCTTGGAGAAGGTCATGTTGGAGTCGATGTTTCCGAACGGGGTACCGGTCTGGCTGTAGGTGTAAAGCACCACATCGTCTTCGGCATTCATCACGATGTCTTCCAGACGCTTGATAAGGTCATTGACGGCATCCTGGCGTTCCTCGAAGCGGGAAGCACAGGTAATGAGGGGGAATGCCTTGTGGGCCGAACCGTTCATTTCCCTGCGCGGAACTTCGCTGAAACCGGAACCGATTACTGCATAAATGCTCATGATTGTCTCCTTTGTTGAGTTGTTTTTGTTTCGTTGCCGATACGATGTGCCATCGGGTGCCCGAGATCGGGACACCTCGATTACACGGTAGTCTTCCGGCGACGCTTGGCACCTGTACGGACAGTCCCTTCGGGCATGGTCCACAGCAGGTTGTTCTGCGCCTTGGCCAAACGGTTCGCCTCGTAGATGGCGTCATCGACACTACCCTCGGTCACGAACATCACGGACGGTGCGGCGATTGCGGAGAAACGCTTCGCGACATCCTTCTCGGTGAACGAAACGACCACCTTATAACCCAACCGCAGTTCGGTCTTGGTTCGCGAAACGATTACCGGGCTAATCCCTACGGAGTGATGCTCATGCGCGAAAGTATCACTCAAAGTGAACAGGGCGAAATCCGTCTTGTTCCCCTCGATGACCTTCTTACGGGTGCATTTCCAGGAAAGGTACTTCTTGGCGTTAATCTGTTTCAGTTCACCTTCCGAGAACTTGCGTTCAGCGAGTTTCTTCTTTGCCATGTCGGCCTCCAAAATTTGAAAAATTATTTTGACAGTCGTTCGGCCAATTCAGCCGAGACCATATTGTCCGCAAGCGCTTGGAGCATGTGGATTGCCGCATAGATGGATTCCTTGGTGTCGGAATGCAGTCCATGTGGGAAGAAGGTTTGGTCATTTGCCAGGATGGATGCTTTATTTCTAAACTCAGCGACCAGTCGAGAAAATTCCCATTGTGCACAGTTGTGTTCTTTGGTGAGACGCTCTGCATCCTCAACGGCCTTGTCGTATGACGCGAACGACTTCTTACCGCGCTCAACAAAGACCTTCTTGCATTTTGCCTGTTCCACCTGGGTGACATTGAATTGGGTGGAGTACATGGAACGCACCGCACACCATTTTACCTGATTATCTGCCATGGTTAATTCCCCCTTTTTAAGATTTGTTCAAGGAACCGTTCGTTCAGTATTTTGGTCCATACTGGCGTGCTGCCTGTTTCATCGAGCCATTCGGCATCGTCGCTTCCGAAGGTGAAACCAAAGTGGTGTCCGCACCATTCTATTGTTCCGCCTTCATTCCCGAAAAGCACCTTGGCCCCGGTCTCATGCCCGACCTCGTACATGGGACACTTCTTGTTGAGAATTGCTAGAAGTTTGGTAAAGGTCATAGGTTGTCTCCTTACAGACTGATATCCAACCTGTCGCTAATGTTATTGAAAGTCCCGGCTAGTTCATCGGCACAGCGTGCTCCCCTTGCCAGGGCAAAGTACGGGTCCCCGATGGTGCGCTTTCTTCTGAACAGTTCTGCACCGAACATAACGCCGATGACAACTGCCTTGTCGCTCACCACCGCGTAAATGTGCTTGTCCTTGGTGACATAGCGATATGCGGGAGCATCGTCCGACATGCAGAACTCATAGTGCCACCCGGTCAATTCCATTTGTTCAAGGGCATACTTCCATGCCTTATTGGTTGTCTGTGTCATGATTGTCTCCTTTGTTTGAGTGATGACCATACGATGAAGCACCGGGTCCCCCCGATCGGGGAACGCCTGGCGCACGGTAGGTTAAATGTGATGGATAGGTCAGGGGGTGCAACGGCCTTCCCTGCTTGCGGAGTCTTGCCCGTAGTTAGCGTCCTCCAACCACCATGCCCATGCCCGATACCTATTCTACGATTACCTCTCGGGGGCACCTATCCAAATGTGTTTATTCTTCAAAATTCGTCATGTAGCCGTCATGGCAGAAACCGTATTCGTCCGAGAGCCAGTCACCGACTTCGTCATCGGCAACATCGTCCGGGATGACCACGGAGCGCGGAAGGCCACATTCCTTCAAGGTGGCACCATCGGTGTCCCACTTGATGTTGTAGGCCTTGCGGACCTTTTTCTTCTCGGGGGCTTCCATCGCCTTGACGAAAGTGTCGATGGCACGGGAGAGCGACTTGGCGTTTGCCTTCGCGGCCTTCTTGTAGTTCGGGAAGGTTTCGCAGATGGCAACATCGGACGGGTTCCACCCGGCGAGAGCCAACTTGAGGACATCAAGCGCGGCAATTTCCGGGGCTTCATTGTTGCTCATGGTGTAGTACAGGCTACCCTTGCCGACCGCGATGCCGAAGGACAATCGGAGTACCGCAACGAAGCGGTGGGTCTTCCTGGTGTACTGGGAATATCCATTCACCTTTGCCCAGGTTGCCCAGAACTTATCCTTCTTCATGACGGTAAATTCCTTGATGCACTTGCACTTCTTCACGGTCGCTTCACAAGCCTTCACGGCCTTGGCGAACTGTTTTTCCATGTATTCCTTTTCAATCTTGGTCATAAGTGTCTCCTTGTTGTTTGTTGAGCGTACGATGTGCCATCGGGTGCCTGTCACCGGGATAGATCCGCTACACGGTAGGGTTGAAGTCCAGGGAACGGAGGGCCCTGGAGATGCTCCCCAGGAACTCTGCCTCGGCCTTGTTGCCGCGGGTAGTGCATACGGCGTGCATGACCTGGACTGCGCCAATGATGGCATCCTCGGCCTTGTCGCTGAACAGGTACTCCCAGATAGACGGGTAGTCCAGTTTCTTTTTCAGCGTCTCGGAACACTTGATACGGATGTACCCTGCGTAGCCGCCCTTGTGGGGTTCCGCGTTCTTCTTTGCCCAGGAAGGAAGGTCCTTGCCCAGGGTCTCGAAGAATGTATCGACCCCCATCACGCCGATGTCGATGATGCCGGGGTGCTGTTCCTTGAAATTGTTAAGCACCTTGGTCATGCGGAGGATGGTTTCAAGTTTCGTTTCCTTCATGGTCGCCTCCCGAAAAATTAAAGATTTTTTGTGAGTTCTACCTTGGTCGGGACAACGGAGATTATACCGTCAATTCCACGAGCCCTGTAGGCCTCGGCCAATGCCTTGATTGCTTCTTCCTTCGCTTCCTTCTCGGTGGTGGCCTTGGTGACAAGAGAAGCCTTGAAGGTCAGTTCACAGGTGACCTTCATTTCCTTTGCCTTGGCCTTGGGAGACACGGCCTTACCGTCCCACTCGCCGAAAAGTTCAAGGAAATTTTCCTGGTCATCGCACTTGAACTCGGTGCGCTTGCCGTTCTTGTCCTCGAACCAACAGGTCACCGGAACATAGTCGATGCCGTCATCCATGTTCACATGGGGTTCACCATCTTCCAGGTGGCATCCGTAGATGGAGGCGAAAAGTCCCGCACCGTCATCCGGCCCGCCGAACTCGTCCTTATCCATGACATTGATGTCAAAGTCGCAACCCTCGAACTTGCCGTTGCCCCATTGACCACCGCTCCAGGCGTCAGTCAGCTCGGCAGGATATCCACCTGCCTTGTATTTCATATCGTCGAGGATGAACGGCTTGGTGCCGTCCGCGCTAATTTCATAGGCGTAGGTATCCTTGCCGCGGGCGCGGGTCTTGATTATCTTGATTTCCGCGTTCTTCAAGCACTTGTCGATGCCACGCGGGAACTTTTTAACTTTAATCTTGCTCATGGGTTGTCTCCTTGTTTGTTATGCCCTTACGATGTACCGCCGGGTGCCGTGGCATCCGGCACCCGGCCCACACGGTAGGCCTAGTGTTCGGCCAGGTACTGAATAGTGTCTGCGTACTTCGCGATTTCAACGCTGTCGTACATAATGTCCTTGTCCGCGAGCCACGAAACGAGCTTCGAGAACTTGTCGCTCGAAATGCGGTCGGGTTCGTAGCACGGGTGAGAAGGTTTGAGGAAGATGATTTCCGGGCTTTCATCCAAAGCCACACCCTTCATGTCCGAAAGGATTGCGGTGAACTTGACGGAATGCGGGTAGGCCGTAATCACGCCGTAGTCAATCTGCTTGGACGGAAGGTTCAACTTGTCCACGGTAGCCGCGCTCGGCTCCGCATATTCCCAACCATCGGCGGTGAAATACGGTTGGTCCATGAAGCCGCACTGGTCGATGATGTCGCGCAACAGTTCAAGCGGGTCCTCCGGGTTGCGGGTCACGACAAATGAGCCCTCGTCATATATGTCCGGGTCGGTCTGCTTGAAAACGGCAGTCATCGTGTCCTTGTCATCGGACACTTCGATTTCGAGAATGGCATCGCCGTTAGTAAGTACATGGGTAATCATTGTTGGTCTCCTTGTTTGTTCGTTGTCCATACGATGTGACGCCGGGTGCCCTCGATCGGGACACACCGGGAACACGGTTGGCTATGCCTCACCCTTCTTCTTGCAGGCATCGAGCATCATCGACACCGCCATCGGGAGGGCAAACGGGATACCCTTGATTTCGGCTTCCCCGATACGGTTATCGTCAATCACCTTGCCTTCATCGTCCTGGGCCAGGGTCTGCATGTAGAAGTCGATTTTGTCCGGGGCGGTGCAGATGGTGAGGCGCAACTTGATAACGCCGGGGAAATTGCCCGTGAGCATGAAGATGTAGTCAAGCCAACGGGTGCCTTCATCGGCAGACTTGCCCACCTCGAACTTGCTGTCCTCCACGCCGATGTCATCGTCCTTGGAAAGGCCGGAAAGGTTCTGCTCCATGGCATGAGCCAGTTCCGCGTCAATGACGGTCGCGAAAAGGGGCGCGAGGGTGGAAAGCAAGGTACGGCTTTCGTCCTGCTTGCCGATAATCTTGGATGCTTCGTCCATGCGGACGGTGTTTGTGGCCAACTGGGCCAGTTTTGCGAAATTGGACTGCATAATTGTCTCCTTTTGAAGTGATGCCCATACGATGTGCCGCCGGGTCCCCTTGAACGGGGAACACCAGGAACACAGTAGGATGGGTGAATGGCGAGCTAGGCTTCGAACCTGCAACTGCTAACTGGGCGTACCATGAACGGGCCGTGAAGGCCCCGCCTCTATCCTATTGGGCTACCGCCACCCCCATCACACTACCTTGTAAAGGTCGATGAAATTGTCCTCGGATGCAAGGTTCTTCTTGTTGATGGACTTCCTCACATACCACTTTTCCTTGCCGATGATTACCGGGCGGCAACCCTGGATAGGGGCATAGTCCGGGTCACCGGAGGACCACAGGTTTCCCTGGTTCTTCTTGTAATACTTGACGATGCTCTTGGCATCCTTGTCCATCAGTTCCTTGATGTCCTGTGGGTCGTTGAAATATCCGATGTGCTGTACCATGTTTGTCTCCTTGTTGATTGTTGCCCATACGATGTGCCACCGGGTCCCCTCGATCGGGGGACACCCGGCACACGGTTGGCATTAGAACTCGTAGTCGGCCAGTTCCTTCGCCGCATCGTCGATGGCCTTGTCGAGCTTGTCGGCCACACCCGCCACCTTGCGGAGAACGATTTCGCTGTCCTGCTTGAAGTCATCGGTATAACTGTAATCACGGTCATCCAGGATGGCGTAATTGTCGCAGTCGCGGATAATCTTGACGAAGTGGTCGCTCGATGTGCCGATTTCTGCCCTTACATGTTCGTTCTTCGCCATGTACACCAGTTTCGGGTTGAGGTCGAGAATGTCGCGCCTGAACTCGAACCCTTCCTTGGCCAGTTTTTTGAGCATGGCGTCCGGGAATGTAATATGGCTCTCGATGTAGGCGATGGCATCGTAGAACTCGACCCTGGGCTTGCGGTCGAGACCGTTGCCCACAAGTTCCACGCCGTCCATGATGCAGGACTTGACCGTGGCCTCGTTCTCGGGACACACGCGGCACTCGTTGTACCAGTCCTTCATGAGTTCGAAAGCGTCCATGTCAATGACTGGCCAGGTAGTCTTGCCGTCATCGGTGATGCGGCAGTAGGTAAGTTTCACATTCTTCATGGTTGTCTCCTTGTTGATTGTTGTCCTTACGATGTGCCACCGGGTCCCCTCGATCGGGGGACACACGGCACACGGTTGGCTACAAGTCGGCGTAGTCCAGGGCTTCTTCCGGGAAATCTGCCCAGTCGTACCAGTTGATGTCTACCCATTCGATGTCGTAGTCATCACCTTCCTCGGCGCATTCCGCAGTACGGGCCATGCATTCGTCATAGTAGCGATTTGCGGACTTCTTGTCATCGAAGATGCGGTATTCCTGACCGGACCAGACACCCTTGAAATCGACAACCCAACGGCCACCTCCCTTCATCATGGAACGGAGTTCCTTGCCGGAAATGTGGTGCGCGATGTCGTTCACATGGAGCCAAATGCCACCATTGGAATCCGGCACGACCGCAGTCACATCGGATATTGAAGCGTTCACAAGTTTCCCGGTCACGATTGCGGCAACGATTACCGAACGCTCGAAATCATTGACCTTCTCCTTGCACTCGCGATATTCCTTCATCGTAATCATGTTGCCTCCTAGTCAGTTAGACGCTCGATATCTTCGTTGAAATCCTCGATGGACTGGTCAAGGTCCCCGGCGCATTCCGCGACCGTGTAGAGAAGGTCTTTGAGGAGTATCTTCTCCGGGTCAAATTCCTTCTCGATGACTTTGCGCCCATTGAGGTAGATTTCGTAATTCGGCTTGCCGTCCTTGCCACCCTCATGCACATACGCTTCCGTGTGGTCATAGTTGGAACGGTAGTGGATGTTGATGTCGGGGGACTTGTCGCAGGTGACCGTGAACACGATGCCTTCCGCGGCAAGTTGCTTGACTACGGTCTCGACTGTTTCGATATTGAATGACATGGTTGTCTCCTTTTTCAAAAAATTTATTCTTCGGGTTCGTAAAATTCTTCACCTTCCTCGAAGATGCGCTCGATATCTGCTCGGAGTTCTTCCTTGTTCGTGTAGCGGGCCTGGAGACCATCGACCACGGTATCGCGGTAATCGTCAATGACCCTCGCGTTCTCGAACTTTTCATCGAGGTAGCGCAGGACGGTAGCCTTGATTTGTTCAACGGTCGGCTTCTCGATGCGTTCCTCGATGCGGTAGTCGGTCTGGTCGGACATGTGGCGACCGGACCATGCGTCATCGTAGTAGCCCATCGAGGTAATCTTGTCGATGCCGTGTTCCTTCTTGAAGGCTTCCATGCCTTCCTCGCGCAGTTCCTCGATGCTCTCGTCATCGCCAACAATGTCATAATCCCAGTCATTCACGAACAGACGCTGTTCGTAGCCACCGGAAATCTCGTTGAGAACCATGTCCCACAGTTCCTGTTCCGGGTTTTCACCCTTCACCATGATGCTGCTGCACTTGGTTTCTTCGCCGGAGCGTTCGTCCTGTCCACCGCGGATGCTGTATTCCTGGATGTAAGTATGCTTCTTCATGTTGTTGTCTCCTTGTTGCTTGATGCCCATACGATGTGTCACCGGGTCCCCTCGATCGGGGGACCACCGGGACACGGTAGGGCTAAAAACACGGGTCCCAGTATTTCTCAGCCTGGCCGACATACCACTCGCTACTTTCGAGCCTGCGGCTAGGCTTGCGGCTCACCTCGATAAGGTTGCCGTTCTCGTCCTTCTTGGGCCTGCCGTTCGCATCCATCGCGTAGGTGATGTCCCATTGGCACTCGCGCCAACGACCGTTGCGGAACACCAGGGGCTTCTTGGCACCGCGCAGGTTGCTGCTGAACTTGTATTCCTGGATTTCGCTCATGCCGTTATGGTCGGTGCGTTCCGCTGAAAGTTCGCGGATAATGATGTGCGTGGAATCCTTGACCTCGATGACCTCATAGGGGTGGCGGTCGCTCCACATCAGTTCAGTGACACCCATGCCCACCTCGGGCATAATCTTCGGTGCCATGGCCTTCAGCCTGTTGGAAATGCTTCCGTAAATTCGTCTTGACATTGTTGCCTCCTTGGCTGATTGTTATGCCCATACGATGTGTCACCGGGTCCCCCCGATCGGGGGACCACCGGGACACGGTAGGAGACAACATTCGGCTAAGGGTGAAATTTCAAAAAGGTTATGTATTAAAACTGGGCCCTATACCCCGGCACCAGTCAGTTTGATTACAAGGTCGGTTGTGACACACTTGTGGTGCATACTGATATATGTCCTGTACACTTCTTTGCTACGGTAATGAAGGCCCTTCCGTTTGAGGTGCCTGGACAGTATAGACTTTACATATTGAAGCGAAAGGCCAGTATAGTTGGACTCGCTGACGAGCCTGATGACAATGCCCCTTTTCGGATTGTATCTTGCCAACATACGGTTCAGCTTCTTTTCAAAATAATCAACGGCATCATAATAGGTGAGCATATTCATTTCTCCTTTTTCAAAATTTATTTTCCGTTGATGCGCTTGTAGAACTTCTTGAGAAGGATGTTGAGAGCACGGGACTGTTCGGCAAATGCGCTCGGCTCGAACACCTTGGCGCAGTTGGCCACAAGCGGCTTTCCTGCATCGTCCTTGATGGCTTCCCATTCGTCAAAGGCCGGGAGTTCGTCCGGGAGGGGACAATAGCGACCGTCCTTGTCGTACTTGGAAAACTTGTTCTTCGCGAGCTTCACCTTCTTGCAGTCCGCGCTGAACACCACGGCCATGCCAAGTTCATCACGGTACCTCTGGAAACGCTTCGCGCTCACGCCCTTCTTGTTGTTCTTGCGGTAGAAGATTTCGCGGAGTTCCCACCACCAGAAATAGTCCGGGATTTCATCGTAGTTGTAGTGGGTCAATGAACTCGCCTGGTAGTGCGCCAGGGCCATGATGGAGGTTTCGCCGTGGGTGAACGCTTCGTGGCAGTCGCGGTCCATCACATAGTAGGATGTGCCGAGGTCGCCCCTCTCGCCCACGAGGTACTGGTTGTCGCCGAGGGCGATTTCTTCCGATTCGCCTTCCGTGTCCACTTCGACTTCAAGGTCGCTGAAACCGAGGGCGCGGAGGATTTTGAGGTCTGCCGCGACAAAAAACTTGCTGTCTTTGATATCCATGTCGTTGTCTCCTTTGGTTGAATTGTTATGCCCATACGATGTGCCACCGGGTCCCCTCGAACGGGGGACACCAGGCACACGGTCGGCTATGCTTCCTCGATGGAGTTGGTCTCGACCCATGCCTCGCCATTCTGAAGGCCTTCCTGGCTATAAATGTCCATGGTTTCAAACTTCTCTTCCGCTTCTTCCTTGCTCACCGCCTCGATGTAGATTTCCGAGCGGAAAGTGATGCGAAACTTCTTGGTCGGCTGAACCACTTCCAGGGCCGGGCCGATTACCTGCTTCCAACCCGTCTTTTCGAGGTCGAGTTCTTCCATCACGGCATCGAAATGCTCCGGCTTGTCGTAATCATCCATGTCCTTCATGAGGACCATCGAACTGTTGTTGGCAGACACGCTGTCCCCGGCGTAGTCGATGTCGCCATCGTACACTTCTTCAAGGTCGGACACCCTGAACGAGCAGTCCGGCAGGTCCTCGATGTTGTAGACGGACGGGAGCGAGTAGGCACCGTAGCCATTCTCGTAATCTTCCGGCAGGAGGTTGTCGCCCGTTCCCATCATGTCGGTCACGACCTTGCCCAGTTCCTTGTTCACCCATACGCGGACGGATGCGTCACTCTCGATAATCGGTAATTTCTTCTTTGTCATGGTTGTCTCCTTTGTTGAATTGTTATGCACATACGATGTGCCACCAGGTCCCCTTCTCCGGGGGACACCTGGCACACGGTTGGAAAATTACAGGGCGAGGTGGAAATGTGCCGCGACTTCTTCCCTAGCCTTCAATGCACATGAAATGTCCACGCTGTCCCCCTTCGGCCACTCCGTCACGGACATGGACACTTCGTCAGTATAGGTGCCGCACTTTCCCGCCATGCGGAAATAGTCGTAGAAGTCCCTGCTCGTAGTCCACCAGAAGTCACGGCCCATGAGTGTAAAGCGCACCGATATGCACACATGCTCATAGTCATCGCACCCAGCCTCCGACTCGGTTATCTCCGCTTCCGGCAGGCAGGCAAGTACCAGTGCCTCCGCATTCTCGATAACCGAATGCGGAATGGCTATGCTCATACGCAACTTCTTTTCCAATGCAGAAATGCCTGCATTGTCCTTGACTGTATTCCTTTTTGCCTTCATCATGTTCTTGTCTCCCTTGGTTGATTGTTGCCCATACGATGTGACATCGGGTCCCTCTCTCCGGGACACCCCGGTCACACGGTCGGCTAGGGCTGTCCCGCGATTGCTCGGACCGCCTTGAACATGGCCACCATGGCTTCCTTCTCGCTCTCGGTGAGGCCGTCCCAAAACGCATCCGCTTCGGTTCCCTGCGTAAACGATGCGATGTCGTAGTCCTTCACGAACGGGTTGATGAAGGTAGCGAGAAGCATCTTCTCGGTCGGGTTCATGAAGGCGTCCACAGCCGCGTTCTTACCGAAATAGTCCCAGGTGGATTTCCCGTAGGCTTCCACATAGGGCATGTCCGGGATGGCATACTGGGTGGTGCAGTTGAACACCTTGCCGTCGATTTCGCGGGTAATCACGCAGTTCTCACGCGCTTCCGCAGGCATGCCGTCATACCCCGCGAGCTTCGGGTTGTAGTGAAGCACATACTTCACCCCGTTCACCGTGAACCAACACTCGATGTCCCCGTGGGAGCCGACATGGCACTTCTCCACGGATTCCTTGTTGGGAGCGAAAATCTTCGTAATCTTGATGACTGGCTTCTTGGTCTGCTTTGCCATAGTTGTCTCCTTTTCAAATTGTTATGCCCCTACGATGTGACACCGGGTCCCTCCGATCGGGGACACCCGGTCACACGGTTGGCTACATGGGCTCCAACCTGAACTTCTCCGAGAACGACCTGCCCTCGCGCACCACCTGGTACCGCTTCCGCTTGAAGGTGATGTACTGCGGCCCGTCCCATCCATCGGTCGCCCTTGGTACGGCAGGCCTTCTCGTCCACCCCGTCAGTCACCAAAAGCACACCGTAGGGCATCACATGGTTGTTCCCGAAATAGGGGTAGGTCCAGGACACTATCCCCTTGACACGGACTTCGTTTGCCATATAGTCCTCCCTAGTTCCAATCGCATATCCTTTCGCGATAACGGTCATATTCGATGGAGTACGGGCAATAATACTGGTTGAAATAGGCCACGGGGATATGATAATCGCCATCCCCATATACGCACACCTTGGAGCTATATACTGAACCGTTGTTAAAGGTACGGCTTGAAGTATATTCTCCCGACTTGGACATATATTGGCAGAAGGCACATGCCATTGTGGCACATGCGATAATAAGGCCAATCATTTTCTTCATAAGGTTGTCTCCTTGGTTTGTTGTTTGTTTCGTTATGCACCTACGATATACCACCGGGTACCTCCCGGTGGGACACCCCAGGCACACGGTAGGCACCAAAGGGCCCGAATGTTCCATGTGAAACACGCCAATTCATATAATTGATAGAATTGATATAATTGCCTCAATTCATATACTGCTCAACTGCACACCTGCTCAAAGGTTCCCACTCTCCACCACTACGCACCATTATACCCCACGATACACAAAAT
>Ga0310695_10012133_pt1 | contig 12139 bp, 9 predicted proteins | sample RumenRJG_04DNA_FD_203882 | JGI IMG/M metagenome (GOLD analysis project Ga0310695, IMG submission 203882) | Bovine rumen microbial communities from Lethbridge, Alberta, Canada - RJG_04 (v2) (version 2) | ecosystem: Host-associated > Mammals > Digestive system > Stomach > Rumen | place: Canada... | reverse complement strand
CTGCCGCTGGCCTGATGGGTGGCAAGGATCAGCACTTCTGCAATCTGTACGTGCTCAGGGGCATTGGCGGCAAAGACGGCAACGTCGGCAATGTCATCACCAGTAAGGGGTTTGATGCCTTTATAGACATTGGCTGCACGATCGTTGTCGCCACGGAAACGAATGTTGCTGAAGTTGGTCTCCACAAGTCCGGGTTTCAGATTCGTTACGCGGACAGCAGTGTTGGCTACGTCAATACGCAGACCATCTGACAGCGCTTTTACAGCAGCCTTCGTAGCACAATAGACGTTGCCGCCAGCGTAGGCGGCATCGCCAGCTACTGAACCCACGTTGATGATATGCCCACTATTACGCTCCACCATGCCGGGAACTATCAGTCGTGTCATTGTAAGCAGGCCCATGATGTTCGTATCGATCATTGTTTCCCACTCTTCGAGATTGCCCTCGTATTCGGGTTCCAGACCCAGTGCCAGACCAGCGTTATTAACCAGCACGTCTATCTTCTGCCATTCAGCCGGCAGTTCCTGGATGTACTTCGATGCCTTCTCGCGGTCTCTCACGTCGAAAGCCAGCGTCAACACGTCGGTATCCTTTTCTGTTAATTCCTTTTTGATTTCATTCAGACGCTGTTCGTTTCTTCCCGTCAGAATGAGTTTGTCGCCGTTCTCAGCGAACTTTCTTGCACAAGCCAGTCCAATACCACTTGTTGCACCTGTTATCAATACGATTTTGTTCATACTATAGTTCTGTTATTGCTGTTTCTTATTGATTATCCTTGACTGCCTTTTCGATAGTCAGGACATTTTTCTGATCCACAAAATCATAGCTGACATGATCCATCTTCTTGAGGACGAGGAAGATGCCGAGTCCACCAATGCTACGTAGCTTCCACGATAGTTTTGTGTTGGGCATTTTATGCTCCAAAGGGTTGAAAGGCACGCCACCATCCTCGAAACGGATGGAGATCCGATCGGCTTTCTGGATAGTTATATCCAAAAAGCCATCTGTCTCCTCAGGATAAGCATAGGACGTCACATTCATGACTATCTCTTCGCATGCCAGTCGGAGAAGCATGGCATCCTTTCTGCCACACGAAGTCACCTCGGGTGTCTGAAGGATGGCTTTGAGTATCTCCTGAGCCCTTCCTTTGACGGGTTGAAAATGCAGTTCGCTCACTTCTTTACTTTCCTATTAGAATGATGATGGAACGCGGACCTACCAATATCTCGCCCTGATTGTCGATCAGGGGCTCCTTGCCAGGCTCGGCAATATCATCGGGAGCCTCCATTCCGGTATTGGCAAAGACGTGCCAAGCCATACCTTCGGGCAAATGAGGCAATTCAAAGCCGTGCATCTCCCAATGCATGTTCATAGCCACATAGATGAAGTTGTCGGCAATGCCATCAGTCTCGGCATAGCGTCCGTTCAGCATGAAAGCTATCGTGAGGTTGTTGTAACCGGCATCGGGTTGCCAAGCCTTTACACCATGCCATGAGAAGTCGGGATAGCCCAGGTTGCGATAGTCGCTATGACTCAGGTGATCCTCGTAGCGAAGCACCTTGTGCATACGGCGGAACTTGATCATCTGTTTGAAATAGCGGAAGATATCGGCATTCTTCTCCAGATTGTTCCAATCGAGCCATGCTATTTCGTTATCCTGGCAATAGGCGTTGTTGTTGCCTTGCTGAGAGTTACCCATCTCATCGCCAGAGAGCACCATGGGGATACCCTGACTGACCATCAGCATTGAGATGGCATTCTTTACCTGCCGGTGACGAAGACGGTTGATCTCCGGATCATCACATTCTCCTTCAAAGCCACAGTTCCAACTGTTATTATGATTCTCGCCGTCACGATTGTCCTCACCGTTAGCCTCATTGTGTTTGTTGTTATAGGAGAAGAGATCCATCAGTGTGAAACCGTCGTGGGCAGTGACGAAGTTCACGCTTGCCTTGATGCCGCGCTTTTGTGAAGCGTAGAGATCGGGGGATCCGATGATACGCTCCTTCACATCGCCCAGCACCTGCTCGTCGCTTTTCAGGAAGCGCCGGATGCTATCGCGGAACTTTCCGTTCCACTCTGCCCATCGTCCCCATGAGGGGAAGGCTCCCACCTGATAGAGTCCGCCCGCATCCCAGGCCTCAGCTATCAGTTTGGTCTTGCCGAGAATCGGGTCGTGTGCCAGCGATTCAAGCAGTGGCGGATTCGCCATGGGATTGCCGTTCTGGTCGCGTCCGAGGATGGCAGCCAGATCGAAACGGAAACCGTCGATATGATAGTCGGTGACCCAATAGCGGAGACTTTCCACAATCATGTCGCGCACATTCGGGTTGTTGCAGTTCAACGTATTGCCACAGCCGCTGAAGTTGAAATAACTGCCATCGGGCGTCAGCATGTAATAGGTCTTGTTGTCGATGCCGCGATAGGAGATATAAGGTCCTCGCTGGTCGCCCTCAGCGGTATGGTTAAACACCACGTCGAGTATCACCTCAATACCATTGGCATGCAGTCGCTTCACCAGATTCTTCAACTCGTCAACCTGCATGCTGAATTTACCAGAAGAGGCGTATGCAGCTTTGGGGGCAAAGAATCCCACGTTGCTGTAGCCCCACAGGTTGTATAACATGTGCCCGTCAACGGGTGAGGGTCTGGAGTTCTCAAACTCGTCAAACTCATGGATAGGCATCAGCTCCACACAGTTCACACCCAGTTCCTGCAGGTAGGGAATCTTCTCTATGATGCCTGCAAACGTACCTTTATGCTTGACGCCAGAGGCAGCTCCGCACGTGAAGTTACGTACGTGCATCTCATAAATAATAAGGTCGTTGACGGGCGTTTCCAAAGGCAGGTCGTCTTCCCAGTCAAAGTCATCGAACACCACACGGGCCCGATATTGGTAAAGGCTGTCCCAGTTGGGCTGTTTCCCCCATACATCACGACCCACAATCAGCTTGGCATAGGGGTCGAGTAGGATTTTCGACTTGTCGAAGCGATGGCCTTCTTCCGGACAGAACGGACCGTCCATCCTGAAACCGTATTCTATGTTCTCATAATCAAGGTCGAAGACAATCATCGAGAACACATTGCCAAGACGGAATTCCTTGAAGAAGGGGATCTCTACAAATGGTTTCTCTTCGCGGTTATGGAAGAGGACTAGCGTGCAGTCGGTAGCATAGCGGGAATAAACCGAAAAGTTAACCATATTACCAACAACCGTTGCACCAAAGGGATAAGGTCTGCCTGGGCGCAACTTCAATCCCTTGTACTCATGGGTGGGAAATAAATCGACTCTATGCATAATCGAAGAAATTTTGGAAGCCTGTCACTTCCATGATGTCTTTCACCTCTTCGCTCACACCCCTCAGAGAAAAGTTCAGCCCTTTGGAGGCTGCCACTTTCTTGGAATAGAGCAAAACGCGCAAGCCCGTACTGGAGATGTATTTGCAGTCAGTCATGTCGAGTAACACACTACTGCCTTTCTCCAGAATGGCCAAAATACCTTCTTGTACTTCCTTGTTGTTAAAGGAGTCCAACGCTCCATCTAATTTGTAAGTTTCTGTATTCATATTCTTTTCTTTTCTTAGTTCTCAATATATCTGATGGCCAGCATCGTGAGGTCGTCGCTTTGTGGAGCGTCGCCTACAAACTGATGCACTGCCTGAGTCATCTTTTCTATCTGAGCCTTACTGTTGGTCCCAGTATTCAGTTGTTCTGTGAGCCGTTGGAGCCCGAACTGTTCCTGCTGCACATTCATAGCCTCCGTCAGTCCGTCAGTATAGAGGAACAGCATGGAGCCTGGCGGGATATCATACTCCCTCATCACATAGGGTATAGTATCTTCGATGCCCAGAGGCAGGCCAGGCTTTGCTGGCAGCTCTATGACACGATCGCTCACAATGAACGGTTTGTTATGCCCGGCATTGACGTAGTTCAGTCGTCCGGAAGTCAGGTCGAGCACACCAGCGAAGAAGGTCACGAACATCATGGAGTCGTTGCCTTTGCACATGATCCGGTTGATATACGTGATAACCTTCTCAATATCATCCACATGACTGGCAGCGATGCGAAACTCGCATAACGTGGTAGCCATGACCAGGGCAGCTGGCACACCTTTGCCTGACACGTCGCCGATGCAGAAGAACAATTTCCCGTCGCGTACAAAGAAGTCGTACAAGTCGCCGCCCACCTCATGAGCAGGTGTCAAAGAACCGCTGATGTCCCAACGGCTGTCGGTAGCAGGGGTATAAGCCTCCGGCAACATGGATAACTGAATATCCCTGGCCGCATTCAGTTCTCCTTCTAAACGGCCTTTTTCCTCGTTCACCTGTTTGAGCTCCTCCATCTGGCGGGCCAGTGATTGCTGCATGAGGCTAAACGAACGGTGCAGTCGCCGCATCTCGTCCTTTGACTGGATAACAGGCAATTCGGCTTGCAGGTTGCCCCTTGCTACCTCATCCACAGCTTGGGTGAATGTGGTCAGTGGTGCAATGAGCTTGTGTATAGACCGCCGCAACAGGTATGTAAGTATACCCAGTGTCAACAAGAACAGCAAGGTCATCACCAACCTCATCCGCCGGACACCAATCACATAAAGAATACCGTTCTCCTCGATGTCCCTAACAATTCTCAATATGAAATAGTTGCCCAGAACAGCAGAAATGATAAGCGTCACGACTACATACAGCACCACCCACAAGGTGATACGGCTTGCGAGCGACTGGCGGATGCGTAATAATCGGGGCGTCTTCATTGGCGTCTGTTATTATTTCTTCGACCAATCCATGCAGTTGCGCACACGGAGGTCGGCATAGGGCTCAGCGTTGAAGATGGTAGGATTGTTGGTCATCAGCTGCTCTGTTCCATAGAGGAAGGAGAATGGTCTGGGCAGTTCCTTCGTGAAATCGATAGCATCTTGCAATAGAGTCGTATCGTCGTGACAGTCGAACAGGAATCTGTCTGTATCGTGATTGTCTAGGAACAAGACTAACTTGAAGTTCTCAGGATACTTGGCGAAATGGTCTGCCACCTTGCTACGTAAGGTCTGATTGCCTTTGATGCCCCGGCCTGCATGGATCTCTTCCAAGAGAATGTCACGATAGGCAAAGTCAAGAACACCATCCAGCGTATCTACATAGTCGGTCTGGAGATTGTCCTGATCAAAGGGCTTCGTGTCCTGCGTCAGGAACTCGTTCAGCCTGCTGTCTGTCTTGAAGTACAGCTGACTGGCCAGTTGCGGTCTGATGCCAAAGGCCCACACCTCACCGAATACCACGATGTCGCTGCGGATGGCCTGCATACTTTCACGGAAACGTTTCAGGAAGCTTAAAGGCTGTCCTAACGCATGATCGATGCGGAAAGCATCCACCCCCATGCGGACGAGTTTTTCGGCTTTATCAATCATGAAGTCTGCCACTTCGGGGTTCGTCAGATTGAACTTAGGCAGGTCGCCGAAACCTAAGAACGATACAAACTCATCGCTGCTATCGTTTTTATAGAAGAACCAGTCGCGTTGCTTACCTCCGTTTTTCAGTAGTGATGCCTCAAAGAGCGGCGCCTGATACCAGCAATGGTTGGGCACGAAGTCGCAGATAATCCGCATATCCTTGTTGTGAGCCAGGTCGAGCAGTCGCTGATAATCCTCCCACGTACCATAGTGAGGATCCACCTCCTCAAAATTCAGGGTGTGGTAGCCGTGATAGTTAGCTGTCTTGAATATGGGCGAGAGCATGATGGCGTTGAAGCCAAGATCTTTGATGTAGTCTAGTTTGTCAATGACTCCTTGCAGATTTCCCCCGCAAAATACGTTCTCACTCTTTGGTGGCGTCTGCCATCCTCCGTTGAATCTGTCAATCAGCAGATGATAGATCCTGATACTGTCAAACCATGAAGCGTTATTCATATTCTCTAATATTATAGCAATTTAATTCTTTTGCAAAAATACTCAATTTGGTCCACCTTTTCATCATTTTCCCCCTAAGTTTACAATTCTTTAAGATTTAAGGGAATGAGGAGGAGGAAACCAACAAATGTTAAATCCTGAGGCATACTCATTTAGCTTTGGGATTTTTTGCTTATTTTTGCAACAGATAATTTGCTATCCTAAATGACAATGAAAAAAATTCTTATTTCCACACTCGTCCTGTTGTTTACAGGATGGAGTTCAGCTACCGCTGACAATGAGGACGGTAGCCGTCTGTGGCTGCGCCTTGAGACCACTAATGCCGCAAAGGCTATTAAGGGGGTAAAGGGCACGGCTATGACTGAGTTGCAGACCTATTGGAAGGGTGGCTCTGTCGAGCTGAAAAAAGAAAAAGGTATCGCTGGCGATGGCTACACCATCAAGAGTAACGGCGGAAAGATTGTGATCTCTGCTGCCTGTGATGCAGGTCTGCTCTATGGTGCCTATCATCTGCTGCGCCTACAACAGATGGAAGCGTCAACGGCTTCGCTCGACATCAGCGAGAAACCTGCCTACGACCTGCGCATCCTGAACCACTGGGACAATCCCAATGGCACGGTGGAGCGTGGCTTTGCAGGAAAGAGTATCTTCCAGTATCCCGATCCTGCACGAATGAAGATGTACGCACGCGCTTGTGCCTCTGTGGGCATCAATGGCTCTGTGCTTAACAATGTGAACGCAAAGCCTGAGGCGCTGACAACGGACAACCTGCATCAAGTGAGGCGCATTGCCGACATGCTGCGCCCATATGGCATCCGCGTCTATCTCTCTATCAATTTCGCATCCCCCATCAAGGTTGGCGGTTTGGATACGGCTGATCCCATCGATGCCGATGTGGTGAAATGGTGGAAGGAAAAGGCGAAGGAGATCTATGGATTGATTCCCGATTTCGGTGGTTTCCTCGTGAAAGCCAATTCCGAGGGAGAGCCTGGTCCGCAGGACTTCGGACGAACCCATGCCGATGGAGCCAACATGCTGGCCAACGTGCTGAAACCCTATAAGGGTATCGTGATGTGGCGTGCCTTCGTGTATAACCCTCAGAGCAGCGATCGTGCCAACCAGGCCTATGAGGAGTTTATGCCCCTCGACGGACAGTTTGCTGATAATGTGATTATCCAGATCAAGAACGGTCCTATCGATTTCCAGCCGCGTGAGCCCTACAGCCCCCTGTTTACTGCGTTGCAGAAGACACCGATGATGGTGGAGTTCCAGATCACACAGGAGTATCTGGGTGCCTCAAACCATCTGGTTTATCTTGCACCGATGTGGAAGGAGTTCTTCGACTCAGTGAAACCTGCAAGTCTGAAGGCAATGGCTGGTGTGGCTAATATTGGTGACGATGTGAACTGGTGCGGGCATCACTTCGCACAGTCTAACTGGTATGCCTTCGGTCGTCTGGCTTGGAATCCTTCACTCACCTCTGAGCAGATTGCCGACGAGTGGCTGCGCCAGACCTTTACGGGTGAGCAGAAGTTTGTGGATCCGATGAAGCAGGTGATGCTCGACAGTCGTGAGGCTTGTGTGAACTATATGATGCCGCTGGGTATCCATCATATCTTTGCAGGTGGGCACCATTATGGTCCAGAGCCCTGGTATGCGCCGAAGGGGTTGCGTGCCGACTGGACACCGCCTTACTACCATAAGGCTGACAGCATCGGAATGGGCTTCGATCGTACCACGAATGGCAGCGGCAACGTGAAACAGTATCCAGAATCGCTCTGTAATACCCTCAACGACATCAAGACCTGTCCTGAGAATGTGATCACCTGGTTCCATCATGTGCCCTGGGATTACAAGATGAAGAGTGGCCGCACCTTCTGGAACGAGCTGTGCCATAAGTATAACGACGGTGTGATTCAGGCGCGCCAGTTCCTCACAACCTGGGATGGCATGCAGCCTTATGTCGATTGTCAGCGTTTCAATGAGGTGCAGCGCCGACTGCGCGTCCAGGCACGCGATGCCGAGTGGTGGCGTTCAGCCTGTCTGCTCTATTTCCAGACATTCTCAAAGCGTCCGATCCCGCAGGATGTGGAGCATCCCGTTCATAATCTCGATGAGATGATGAAGTTCCGTATCCCCATCACGATGTATGAGAACCCCGCTCAGGGCTATACGAAATAGAAAACAATAATCCCCGCCAACGTGGCGGGGATTATTGTTGTTACCTTAATCGTTCCTTGGCTTTGGCGTAAGCCTTGTAGGATGTAAAACCACTGGCCTCTGCGGCGGCTTCTTCCGTAGAATTCGGATGCTGTGTCCTGTAGCGTTCGTAATAGTCGATACGTAACCCGTTGACATAATCTGCAAATCCGCCGTAACGCTCGATAAACACTTTTGTGACGTACTTACGGCTGAAACTGCAACGCTCCACCACCTGTTCCAGTTTCAGGTGAGGATCCAGATAGGCAGCTTCCGTGTTGACAAACTGATCTATCTCAGATGCAATCCTGTTGGTGCGCTCCTCCGCCAGTTCTGCTGGGGCGTCTAATTCTACTTCCATTTCTTCCTCTTCAATACCCGAGAGGATGGCAGCACGCCGCCAGACTGGCATCACGTTGAGCAGCAGCGCGATGTTGAATAATGCCAGGGGCACACACATCCAAGCCATCACCGTCTGTGAGTCGGTGATGTAGCCAGGCCACAGAAAGGGGGTGAGGATAATCGGGGCTATCCACATGCGGTGGGCATACTCTGTTGGGAAGTCTTCCGGATTAGAGTAATTCACATCGCGTGCCAACTGCATCCACTTCCATACCTGCCACATGGCGATACCAGCGTAGATCATCGCCAGACAACTGGTCACCATCAGGATGATACTACACACTTTGACTCCGTTAGGCGTCAGCAGACCTGACGGCAACCAGGCATGAAGCACGAGCGGGAACATGGCCAGGAAGGTGACAAGGGCTGCAACCAGGTTGGTCGTCTTCCACATCTTCCATTGCTTCACCGTTCCGAAGAAACAGAAAATCAGTGCGCCACAATAGAAATAATAGGTACCGGGGAAGTACGACTTGAAAAGGATCCATGCTGCCTCACTCTTAGGGTTCAGAACGTAGGGCAGGAGCACTGTGGCACTCGCGTAAACAGCCACCTGCATCTTACGGTCAGGCCAGATGTAGGCCCGGCGCTCTTTCGGGGTACCACAGTTGTGGACTGCTCTCACGATGGAGAAAACCCAGCAGGTCACAATATAGACCGCAGCAGCTATGCCATACCAATAAAACTTATCTTCTATCATATTTCCATGCTGTTTTTATTGGTGCAAAAATACACTTTTTTTTTGATTTAAGTCGTTATGTGGTTGTTTTTTAGCAAATTCTTGTCGTTTACTTGACTCATTTTAATATTTTATTCGTAATTTTGCAACCAAATAAATAATCAATGATGAAGCTTACCAGAACGATAATCCTGCTTGTAGCACTGACAGCGGTACTGTTCATGTCCTGCAAGGAACACCATGTTACACATCATCATGTGGCAGTTGACAGTCTGATAAACATCGCTTATCAGACACGTAACTATGATTCGATATTGAGTCTGGCCGACTTGCACCAGCAGGAAGGTACACTCTCCAGCATCGAAGCCTGTTATTGGCGTGGCTATGCCTATTCCCGTCTTCGCAAGATCCGTATGGCCGAGATAGAATGGAAGAAAGCTGTCGCACACACGATAGAGACAGATGAAGATCTGGTCTTTTATGCCCAGTCGGCCAATCGTCTTGCCGGTCTGCTCTATCTGAAGGCAGAGTATGGTCAAGTCATCAAGGTGGCATTGCCAGCCATCCAGCTACTGAAAGAGAAAGACTATACCACGAACAATGATTACTTTAACCTGTTGACCTTCATGGGTTGTTGTGAGTTGAAGTTGGATCACGCGAGTGGAGCCGCCCATAACTTCTCACAGGTCTCGAAAGGCTATCAGCAGATCACACAAGCCAACCACCATATCGACAGCTACACCAGTTCCATCGTCGGACTGGTCACTATTGTTGATGCCTATATACAGACAGGGCATTACAGCGAGGCCTTGGAATGGATCGACCATCTGGACAGTATGCTGCAGGAATGTCGTCAGTTGCCAGGTGTGCGTGAGTCGTATGTTGACAAGCAGTGGGCGAGAATCTGTCTGTACCGTGCTTCCGCTTTAGAGGGATTAGGCAAGAAGGCAGAGGCGGCAAAAGCCTATCAAGCAGCTTTGAAGACCCAATATGCCAAGACGGGCGATGGAAAGGTTGAGGCTTCGAGTTACCTGATGACAGCCCATCGTTGGAACGAGGCTGCCGACAATCTTCAGGTGCTGGCGGCACAGTTGGCGACCTATGACTTCAGGATGACCCAGGAAACGATCCATACCTATCTGTTGCCGAAATACTTTGCCAATGTGAAGGCCAACCGCCTCGACAGTGCCATTGCCGTGGGTACATGGATCTGCCAGGCACTCGACTCTGCCATCGTCTGGCAGAAACATGACGATGCGGCTGAGCTGGCCACCATTTACGAAACTCAGCAGAAGGAGAACGAACTGATGGAGCAGCGCTCTAATCTTTCCGATATGCGTCTTCTGACAGTCTATATCACACTGGTGCTCGTCATTCTGGGTTTTGGACTCTTCATCTTCTTCCGCCACCGTGCGGCTGTGCGGCTGGAGAAAGCCTATTACGACCTCGAACGTGCCAATATGCGTGCTGAGGAGTCTTCCCGCATGAAGAGTGACTTCATCCAGCAGATCTCTCACGAAATCCGTACACCGCTCAATATCCTCTCAGGCTATACCCAGTTGCTGGCGATGCCCGATATGACATACGACAAAGCCACACTCGACAACATCAAGGAACAGATCACGGAGAATACCGACCGTATCACCAATCTGGTCAATAAGATGCTTGAACTCTCAGAGGCAAAGAACCGTTCCGACATCGAGTGCAATGATGATGTCACCCCATTGCAGATAGCCGTAGAGGCCATCGGTATTTCAGGTGTTGACAATGCGTCACATCTCACGTTCAGTATGATTGCTTCTCCAGAGTGCGAGGAGGTTCATGTCCAGACCAATCTCCAGGCCGCAGCCCGTGCGTTGTCGCAAGTGCTTGACAATGCACGTAAGTTCACGATACCATCAGAATCTCGTCAGCATGAGAAGCCTACTGACCATCAGCAGAAGGTTGTCTTGCGTATCTCCGTATCTTCCAGCCGCTTGTTCTTCTCGGTTGAGGATACAGGCATCGGCATTCCTCACAAGGAAGCAGAACGCATCTTTGATGAGTTTGTACAGTTGGATGAATTCTATGAGGGTACAGGTATCGGACTAACTGTCGCCCGTTCTCTGGCACGTCGTATAGGTGGAGACATCATGCTTGACACCGCCTATATCGGAGGCTCCCGCTTTGTCTTGACCCTGCCCGTCAACAAATAATAGTGTTGAGAAAATACGCATGAATCCTCGTGTCGCTGTCGAGCTCGGGGTGGAAGGAGGTGGCAAGCTGCTTGCCTTGCCGGGCAGCAACGATGTGACCATCTACGGTGGCGATGGACTGACAGTCGTTGGCGGTAATCGTCTCGATGTAGGGAGCACGGATGAAGGTCATAGGGACTTCCTCACCCACGCCAGCGACGGCACCAGAGGTGTGGAAACTGCCCAGCTGACGCCCATAGGCATTACGGCGCACCTGAATGTGCATCGTACCCAGACGACCTTCTGAGAGCAGGATCATACCGGCACAGGTGCCGAAAACAGGCATGCCGTCGAGAATGGCCTGACGGATGGGTTCGAAAAGATCCAGTTCGTTGAGAAGGCGCATCTGAACGGTGCTCTCACCACCAGGCAAAATCAATCCATCCTTTGGTTGCTGCCAGTCGCGCAGCTGGCGCACCTCGAAGGTCTCCACCCCGAGGCGCTGCAGCATCTGCTCATGTTCGATGAACGCCCCTTGTAGGGCGAGTACTGCGATTCTCATTTTCCGCGTTCAGCCATTAAGAGTTCGATTTCTTGTTCATTGATGCCTACCATAGCCTCACCCAGATCCTCTGAGAGCTCAGCCTGCAGTTTGGCATCCTTGTAGTTGGTGACAGCCTGTACGATGGCGGCAGCACGCTTGGCAGGATTGCCGCTCTTGAAGATACCGCTGCCCACGAATACGCCCTCAGCACCGAGTTGCATCATCAGGGCGGCATCGGCTGG
>Ga0310695_10012132_pt1 | contig 12139 bp, 11 predicted proteins | sample RumenRJG_04DNA_FD_203882 | JGI IMG/M metagenome (GOLD analysis project Ga0310695, IMG submission 203882) | Bovine rumen microbial communities from Lethbridge, Alberta, Canada - RJG_04 (v2) (version 2) | ecosystem: Host-associated > Mammals > Digestive system > Stomach > Rumen | place: Canada... | reverse complement strand
AGGGGCGTGTACAGCAACGACCTGCTGTGTTAAGGCGGCAGGTCTTTTTTTCTGTTATTGACGGCATTGACTGCCTTGCCTATAATTCTTACCAACACGTGTTGAACAGGCAGCTATGGGACATCAGAAGTGTTGATTAAGAGGTTGAAATGGATAAATCGGAAAACAAACGAGTTGTATTGACAAAGCAGCTGCTCAGGTCGGCGTTATTGGAAATGCTGAAGGAAGTGCCGATCCGGGATGTTTCTATTCGCGAATTATGTAATCGGGCCGGCATCAACCGGACAACTTTTTACAATCATTACGCAAGCCAGTACATTCTGTTTGACGATATATGTCAGCAGTTTCTGAACGCCATATCGAAAAGGCTGAAAGATGTAAAGGCAGAGGACGTTGAACTGGTGCATAAACGGGTTTCTGCAGTTTTGGAATATTTTGAAGAAAACAGAGAGTGCTCTGTACTGCTTTTGAACAATAACAGTGAATCGAATTTTGCAGAACGTATCTTTGACCTGCCGGAGATCGGAGATCTTCTGGATGAGACTCTGGCGGACTTCAAAGATCAGAGAAAAAAGGAGGCCGTCAGATCTTTTACGATTTTCGGGAGCCGGCGGCTTCTGCAGGAGTGGATCAACCAGGATGAGCATATCAGTCCCGAAGAGGAGGCTGCACTGATACTGGAGATCGGGAGACAGGTCTGTGCGGACTCTCAGGGAGCGGAAGAGACATGAAAACGATACGAGTGACAGCTGCCGTGATCCGGAAAGATGACCGCGTCTTTGCGACGGCACGGGGATATGGCGATTACAAGGGAGGATGGGAATTTCCCGGGGGCAAGATTGAGCCCGGTGAGACGCCGCGGGAGGCTCTGGCGCGGGAAATCCGCGAAGAACTGGATACGGATATCCTTGTGGGAGATCTCATCGAAACGATCGAATATGATTACCCCTCTTTTCATCTGTCTATGGATTGCTTCTGGTGCAGTATCCGGAGCGGAAGCCTCACACTCAGGGAGGCGGAGGCTGCAAGGTGGCTGACAGCGGATTCACTGGACAGCGTGAACTGGCTGCCTGCGGACCGCAGTCTGATCGGGAAGATCCGACAGGGACTGATGGATAGATAATGGACAGATAAGGGCGGCGGGAGGCACAGACACCCTGAGCTTTGGCGGGAGCGCCAAAGCTCAGAGCAATACGCAGGTTATTCAAAGGTATCTGCGGGCGCCGGACCATAGCCGCAAGTACAGGAAAGGGCAAAAAATGAGTTTGGCAGTGAACTATATGTCGGTCACCTATATTCTGATCGGGATCAATCTTCTTGTCTTTGCGGCGGAGACCCTGGCAGGAGGCTCCCTGAACAGGGAGACCGCCCTGAAATTCGGCGCTATGTACCCGCCTTATATAAAGAGGGGACAGTGGTACAGGATGTTCACATCCATGTTCCTGCATTTCGGATTTTTACATCTGATCTGCAATATGTACTCCCTCTACAATCTGGGACCGGGACTGGAGCATTTCCTGGGACTGCCCCTGTTTCTTCTGCTCTATGTGATCTCCGGACTGTCCGGGAATATGCTGAGCTATCTGGCGGAGACCCGGAGCGGCAGCTATAAACTTTCCGCCGGTGCTTCGGGCGCGATCTTCGGACTTCTGGGCGCTTATCTGCTCTTCGCCATTCTGCCCGGATACGGCGGGGTTTCTCTGTACGGGATCCTGCGCGTGCTTGCGGTCAATGCCGTATATACAATGTCGAACCGGAGCATCAATGCCATGGCCCATCTGGGCGGTCTGATCGGAGGTATCCTTACCACACTGGTCATTCTGTTTATTTTTTGATTTATCTGGTCTGTCTGATAAACCATGATTTGAAGATCAATTGAAGATCGATGGATGATCATTTGAGGATCACGCCTTGTTGGTGGAGCGCATTATATCTGCTGCGGAAGAGGTTGAGGTCAAAGAGGCGGATCGTTCCGGTATCGGGATCGGCGATCTTGACCTTGCCGTTGGGAAATCCCAGCAGGACCATGCAGTGCTCCGGGGAAATCCAGACGAGTTTTTCCCCGTTTATATACCAGGTCGCGCTTACATAAGGCGTTCTGCAGTCAATGGTTCCCCAGACTATGACCGGAATGTCTGCATTGGTATAGGCAGAAAGGGCTTTGAGTTCTTTGCCGGAAATGTCGGAAGCTTTCATTTTTGATTTCTGCGCGGCAAGATAGCTGTTAGCTGTTTTCACAATAGCCGGCGCCCAGCAGCCGCGGGACCAGCTGTTGCGGGGATCGCCGAGAAATGCCTTGCGGAAGTCGGTGCTGCCGACAGGACCCTTGGGGAGGTATTTGTTGGCAAGGTCGAGCTTTTTTGCCAGAAAGCCGTAATAATTGAGGACCATGGTCAGGGAAGTGACTTCACAGCCTGTCGGGAGCTCGGGGTGCTGATGGATGACGACAAAGTCAGCCAGTGAACGGGAGTAGCCGGGTTTGGCGCTGTCTGCCACCGTGCCCAGAAGCCTGCCGCTGGAGTCGAAGCGGTAGAACTTCTGACCGATTTTCTGGACCCCGGTCAGCAGGGCGCCGTAATGTCTCTTCTTGTTGCAGCTCGCGTAATAAGTGCTGCTGCCGGCCTTGAACCAGCCTGTGACCATATGGCCTTTCTGGTCAAAATAATAGCGTCTTCCGGATGCCTTCTGAAAGCCGGTGCAGATAGCGCCCGGACAGGGAGAGGAAGCCGGATCCATGAAATAATAGAGCCCGTTGACATAGACGATCCCTGTCAGGATCTGTCCTTTCCCCATAGCTCCTTTGACATTGCTGGCAAACCAGGTTTTTCCTTTGGCAGTGAAAAAACCGGTCTTCATATTGCCTTTGGAATCAAAATAGTAGTATTTGCCGTCCTTTTTCACAAAACCGGTCTTGTACTTTCCGTTTGAACCCATCAGACGGATCTGGCTGCCGACCTTTTCCCAGGTGGATCCTGATGTGCCGGCCGGTATCTGCTCCAGACGGTTTTTGTCCACCAGAGCGCCTGCGCCCCTGGCGGGTTGGGTGATCGTGCCTGCCGCTGCATATGCGGGCACAGCCCATGCACCTGCCAGAAGAACGAGTATCAGAACACGGGCAAGAGCCTGCCGGATCCGGAGTGTGAAGATCGTTTTTTCTGAATACATGATTTCCCCCTTATGTTGTTGATTTTATCTTATTCTTTACCTTATTTATGAAGCTTGACAAGTGATTATATTTCATTGACTCAGCCGGAAGAGGCCGGCGGACGGTATTTTTTTACTATTTTATATTCTAACAGAAATGGAGAAAAACAGATATGGAGTATTTGTTTTATGGGAGCGAAAATGCGAATGTCACTGCGGTCAGTCAGGAGTATCCCGGAATCCGCACGCCCCTGGATCTCTATGATGTGCTCTCCGGTGTTTGGTGCGAATATACTTGTGCCCCCCGCCTTCGCCTGAACTATCCCCTTAAGCACGTCACCTGGGGACAGTGCTCGATCACATCCTTCCTGGTGCAGGATATTTTCGGCGGAAAGGTTTACGGCGTCCCGCGTCCGGGCGGTACATTCCACTGTTATAATGATGTGGACGGACATGTTTTCGATATCACAAGTGAGCAGTTCGCAGGCGAAGAGCTCTGCTATGAGGGAAATCCCGAGCAGTTCAGGGAAGTGCACTTTGCAAAGACGGAGAAATACGAGCGTTATCAATACCTCTGCAAGGCACTGAGGCGCGCCTGCGGTGTAAAGCCTGACTACAGATACATTTATTTTGACCTGGACGGGACCCTGACGCAGTCGGAGTTCGGTATCGTGGACTCTGTCATTTATGCGTTGGAAAAATTCGGTATAGCAGGGGAAGACCGTGAAAAACTGAAAAAATTTATCGGTCCGGCTTTGTTCGAGTCTTTTCAGAAGTATTATCATTTTAACAAGGAAGACGCGGACCGGGCAGTTGCATATTACAGGGAATATTATGAGAGTGAGGGGATCTACAGGGCGCCGCTTTACGACGGCGTCGGGAAGATGCTCCATGATCTGAAAGACATGGGCAAAAAGCTCTATGTTGTCACGGCGAAGCCCCTGGAAATGGCCGAGAAGGTTCTGCGCCATACGGGTATAGACGGATATTTTGAGGCCGTTGTGGGCCCGGACCGGTCTGCGAGACAGACGGACAAGGCATCTCTTATCCGCCGGGCTATGCAGTTTGCGGCAGAAGCGGAAAATAAGAAAGAGCTGAAATCTGCGAAAGGATCTTTTGCAGACAGTCGGTCGGAAGAGGCTGAAGATGCAGAGAGGATCCGGGAAATTGCAGCCCATTCTCTCATGGTCGGCGACAGGCATTTTGATATGGAAGGAGCGGTGCAGACCGGGGTGGATTCACTGGGAGTTCTGTATGGATACGGAGACCGGCAGGAGCTTTGTTGGGCGGGCGCGGCGTATTTGGCATGTTCCCCTGCGGAGGCTGCGGAGCTGATCGGGAAAATGTAGGAGAAGGAGGATAGATGTGAGTGCGCAAGGTGTAAACACCTGCCGTGAAAATACACGCTGCAGGATCGCGGGGACAGTCCGCCATTCCAGCGTGGATGGTCCCGGCGTACGATACGTGGTCTTTTTTCAGGGATGTCCCCATCACTGTCCCGGCTGTCAGAATCCGGAGACCTGGGATCCCGCAGGCGGAGAGGAGACCACGGCGGAGGAACTGGCCGAAGAGATGCGCTCGACACGCTATCTGGACGGCATCACGCTCTCGGGCGGCGACCCCCTTCTGCAGCCCTCGGCTGTGATCGTCATGGCCGACGCGGCCCATGAAAAAGGACTTTCTGTCTGGTGTTATACGGGCTGGACATTTGAGGCTCTTTTGAAGGGGGCGGCGGGCGAGAGTGCTCTGGAGGCTCTGCGGCATATCGATGTCCTTGTGGACGGTCCCTTTGTGCAGGACCTGCTCTCCAAAGAGCATATTTTCCGCGGCAGCAGCAACCAGCGCCTGATCGACGTGCCCGCCAGCCTTGCAGCCGGAGCGGCAGTCGAGGCCATAATCTGAACTCGTAATCTGATCCCGTAATCTGATCCCGGGTATACATCATGTAGATCAGGCCATACAGGATATGGTAGGCGGGATAGCTGTTAAAGACCCCGAAAAGAGCCTTAATAAAGCCGGAAAAGATCCGGAACGGGGCCCCGAAGACGTTAGTATTTCAAAACTGTCAAACAAATACAGACAAAAACAGGAAAGTATCAGAGAGAAAATTATTTTCTGAGATACTTTCCTGTTTTTTATACACATAAAGACCACACAATATATTGTATTTGGATATTGCATTTTCATCTAAATATGGGTATAGTAGTAGTGCACGCGAAAAACGTGCTGTTTTTTACCCTGCGTTCTGCCTTCCGGCTGCAATGAAAATGGCGGTCGGGCCGGCGGAAAACAGCGGTGCAGTATTTCGATTTTTAACATCGTCAATATAGATTGAATGTTTAAAATTCAGATATCAGACAATTAAGACAATAAACTTGTACAGACTGTACGGAAAGAAAGGGAGTAAGATGGGAATCACAAAGATCAGGAAACGCGACGGGCGCATCGTGGAATTTGACATTACAAAGATCGAGAATGCGATCGCAAAGGCATTCATCGCGTCCGGAGAGGTCGACGCCAGAGACGTGTCGGCAGTCTCACGCGCCATCGGTCTGCTGCTGATGAGCGGCCGTGAGGACGTGGACAAGATGCCTGAGGTTGAGGAGATCCAGGACCGCGTCGAGAGCGCGCTGATGAAGGCGGGCTATCCCAAGACCGCCAAGAGCTACATCCTCTACCGCAGCCAGCACCAGAAGGTCCGCGAGACCAAGCAGACCCTGCTGGACTACAAGAAGCTGGTGGACGGCTATATCGGCGCTGAGAAGGACTGGCGTGTAAAGGAAAACTCCACGGTCACCCTGAGTGTCGGCGGCCTCATCCTGTCCAACTCCGGTGCCATCACAGCCAACTACTGGCTGACAGAGGTCTATGATGACGAGATCGCCCAGGCCCACCGCAAGTGCTTCATCCACCTGCATGATCTGTCCATGCTGACCGGCTACTGCGCGGGCTGGAGCCTGAAGCAGCTGATCCAGGAAGGTCTAGGCGGTATCCCCGGAAGGATCACATCCGCCCCCGCCAAGCATCTGTGCACCCTGTGCAACCAGATGGTCAACTTCCTCGGCATCATGCAGAACGAGTGGGCAGGCGCACAGGCTTTCTCTTCCTTTGATACCTATCTCGCGCCTTTCGTAAAGGTCGATAACCTTTCCTATAACGAGGTTCTGCAGTGTGTGCAGTCCTTTATCTACGGTGTCAATACACCCTCCAGATGGGGCACACAGGCTCCCTTCACCAATGTCACCCTGGACTGGACTGTCCCCTCTGACATGAAGGATATGCCCGCCATTGTCGGCGGCAAGCCTCAGGATTTCACCTACGGCGACTGCAAGAAGGAAATGGACATGGTCAACAAGGCCTTCATCGAGACCATGATCCAGGGCGATGCCAACGGCCGCGGCTTCCAGTACCCTATCCCCACCTATTCCATCACCAAGGATTTCGACTGGAGCGAGACGGAGAACAACAAGCTTCTCTTCGAGATGACCGCCAAATACGGCACCCCTTATTTCTCCAATTACGTAAACTCCGACATGGAGCCCTCGGATGTCCGCTCCATGTGCTGCCGTCTCCGCCTCGACCTGCGTGAGCTGCGCAAAAAGGGCGGCGGCTACTTCGGTTCCGGCGAGAGCACCGGCTCCATCGGTGTTGTCACCCTGAACCTGCCCCGCATGGCTTACATGTCCAACAACGTGGATGAGTTCTATGCCATGCTGGACCGCTACATGGACATTGCGGCCAGATCCCTGCACGTCAAGCGCCAGGTCATCACCCGCCTCATGAACGAGGGCCTGTATCCCTATACACAGCGTTACCTGGGTTCCTTCGAAAACCACTTCTCCACCATCGGGATTGTGGGCATGAACGAAGCCATCGAGAACGCCTCCTGGGTCCCCGGCGATATCACAGGCCGTCAGGGCCGTGCTTTTGCCATGGAAGTCCTGCAGCACATGCGCGACCGTCTCTCCGACTATCAGGAGACATACGGTGACCTCTACAATCTGGAGGCGACACCTGCAGAGTCCACGACCTATCGTTTTGCCAAGCACGATACAGAGGAATTCCCCAGGATCATCACTGCGGAGAAGAACGGCGGAGCTCCCTACTACACAAACAGCACCCACCTTCCCGTCGGCTATACGGACGACATCTTTGACGCCCTGGAGATGGAGGACGACATGCAGACCATGTACACCTCCGGCACTGTATTCCACGGCTTCCTGGGCCAGGAGCTTCCGGACTGGCGCGCAGCGAGCGCTCTGGTCAGGAAGATCGCAGAGAACTTCCGTCTGCCCTATTACACGCTGTCCCCCACTTATTCGGTCTGCGTGAACCACGGCTACATTTCCGGCAAGCACTTCGAGTGCCCTTACTGCGGTAAGGACGCGGAAGTCTACTCCCGCATCACCGGCTACTATCGCCCGGTCCGCAACTGGAACGACGGCAAGGTCTCCGAATTCAAGAACCGCCGCACCTATGCGGAGAAGAAGATGTCCAAGCCCATCCGCGGCCTTGCCGGCAAGGGCGGGATCAGCGGACAGGCATGGGCTGCTCAGGAGCGTCAGATGGCCAAATCCTTTGCCACAGCCCCTGTGACAGGAACAGAGGCGGCAAAGGCCTCGATCGAAGCGGCCGCAACGAAAAAAGCAGCCGGGATCTCTGCCGATGATATGGCTGTTCTCGTAGCTACAAAGACCTGCCCCAACTGCGGCATGGCCAAAAAGATGCTTGATAAGGCAGGCATCAGCTACCAGGTGATCTATGCGGATGACGCCAGGGGCGCCGCGTTTGCCGAACAGAACAATATCCTGCAGGCACCTACCCTGCTGATTCCTGATGAGGAAGGCTATCACAAATACACCAATATCGGTGAGATCTCTGCTTTCACAAAGAAGAGGACCCTGATGATGGCCTGAGTACAGTGAAATTGTCCAGTATTATATTGATCGGCATTATAAATTTTTTTGATCAGCATTATAATAAAGGAAAAAACAGAGACCCGGAGCAGCCTGGCTCCGGGCCTCTGTTTTTTCTGTTTTATGGATTTTCGGAAAATTTGATCTGCCGTTTCCGGGATCCGTGCCGGATCACATGGGGTTAATGGATTTCCATATAAAGCGTGCCCATGGTCACGGAGATAATGACATCTCCCTGGCTCTTGACAAATTTTTTGATCATCCTGTAGTCGAGGTCTTCCTTGCGGCGGATGACTATGTCATATTCCGCTGTTCCGTCTTTTTTGTTGAGCTTGATCCTGCTCTGTGTCACCTGAGCATTCCATTTTTTGATCTGCCTGTCCAGGATATTATCAAAATTGGCATCGCTCCTGACCACGAAGAGGAGATGATTTCCGCCGTTGTTATCGGAATAGAAGGGGAAGTAGGAGATCAAATGCTGAAGGATATACAGCAGAAACAGCATGAAGACGGAGGGAATATACATTCCTGCGCCGATTGCCAGTCCCAGTCCGGATGTCAGCCAGATTCCGGCGGCGGTGGTCAGACCCTTGATACTGCTGCCTACTTTAAAAATAACACCTGCACATAGGAAGCTTATGCCGCTGACGACCTGGGCCGCGACACGGGCGGAGTCAGCGCCGCGCGCACCGAAGCGGGCAGCGCCTTCACCCCATGTCAGATCCGCGAAGCCGTATTTGGAGATCAGCATGATCAGTGCCGCTGTACAGCAGACTATGATGTGCGTCCGGATACCGGCCTCCTTCAGACGGTGGCTCCGCTCGATACCGATCAGGGCTCCGACGATGAAGGCGGCGAGGAGACGTATGCAGAAGTCAAGGTTCATTCCCAGGGTGATCTGCTGATGATAGAATTGTGTCAGAATAAAAGGATTCACAGGGCTACCTCACATTTCTGAAAGAGAGTGTTGATGCAGCTGACAAACATTGATCATGAATATGCAGACTGACAGGACAGGCACCTTGCTTGTCCGGCATTTGACAGGGTGCGTGCAGGAAATTGGTATCTACAGTTCATGTTCGCTCCAGTCGTCGTTGAGGACGAGTTCCCGCCAGCTGACACTTTTGTCTGCCGCTTTCTGGCGGTGGAGTTCGCCGACCATATGGCGTATAAGCTTTTTCTGATCTTCCGTGTGGAAACGCCTCAGATAGGGAACATCTCCCTGGATGTCTGTGAAATAGTAGAGGACATCCGGACGCTGGACGGAGGTGTAGACCGCCAGCTTGCCCATCAGGTTATCTTCCTGGTAGATGTTGTATCCCCGCACAAGCTCTGACGCATCTGCCTGAAGAAGGACTGCCGCCTTTTCTCCCTCCACTTCCTCGGCACTCGTATCCATCCGGTCAAGGTTGAAATTGAGATTTTCCGCAATGAGGGCGTTGATATCTGTGCGGCCGCCGGCTGCTGCCCGGATGGCCTGCAAGGTCACGCGCTCTCCGTTTTTGCGGCAGAGGATCTGCTTTACGGACGGGCTGACCTCCATGCCTTCCGCAGCCAGGGAAAGGCAATAGCCCAGAAGATGTTCGTCATGTTCGGACTGCACCAGATTGAGCAGCGTTCCGCCTTCACGCAGATTCCTCCGCAGAATCCCCGCGGTTTTTTCGAAGTATTCCATGAATAGGGATGCGCGGTGAAGATAGAAAGCGCCCCTGTTAAACTGCGGACAGGGAATATCTGCCTGTATCCATTTGTGGGAAGAAGCGGAAGAACTGTCCGGATCTTTGTCGGCGGGACTGAGGAGCCGGGGCGTAACGGCGATCACTGTGTCAAACATGCCGCCGTCATAGTCTTCGAGATCTGTCTGGATCACAAGAGGCTGAACGAGGCCGCTTTGAGCCTCCGCGGGAGTCTCTTTGGTCAGAACTACGATTGAAGCGTCAGGGAAAACATGCGCGATATGCGCTGCGGCCTTCATGTCGAGACAGACACAGAGGATTTTGCGTCCGAAAGCATCCCGGTTTTTGTCCAGCCAGTTGATGATTTTTTCGTTGGCGTTGTCCATGTGCGGGTTTTCAGAAGTCATTTTTTTCCTTTCTTGGACAGGACGTTACAGTACAGACCCACCTGAAATTCGAGGAGTTTTGCGCGTGTTTTCCGCGCAAAACCCGAGTTGTACGGGGCACGGCGGCGCATATGCGCATTGGAATCGCTGCGCGCAGCGTTACATGTAACAACCAGATTCCTTTTGACGGAATCCGGACATATTGTATCTCCCAATATAGCATAGTCTGTCTTATCTGTCACGATAAGCGGCGGCAATTCATGCACGATCCGGGCATGTCTGCCGTGAACTGCCGGATTTGTACAAGTTAGTTAACGGTAATTGGGGAAAATTGCACATTTTTACACACATTACAATAAAAAACTAAAATGAAGGGTAAAAATACACAAATCTGAGATTACGGGAATTGAAGAATTTGTAAAAAAGTTATATAATTTTGAGTAATATATACTATTGTTAACCGTCGGGGAATTCGGTGAATTATGAATGATTTAAAGAAGAAACAGTAATCACCGAAGGAGGTAGTGGTAACAGAAAGGAGTGAGCTGTATGAGTACAACGGATGCGCTGTATGAACGTTTCAAAGCGAACCTGGAAGCGGTCAACGGAGAATGTTCATTGGCAGCCAAAGCAGACGCAGGAAAAGTGGTAGCAGATCTTTTCCAGGCAAAAGGCATCAAGACAGCCTGCGTGGCAGAGACTGATTTTCTCCGTGAGATTGGAATTGTTCCTGCACTGAGAGAGGCAGGTGTTGAGGTCTTCACGGATCACATCCGTCTTCATGCGGAAACTGCGCAGGGAGGAATCTCGGAAGCGCAGTATGGCGTTGCAGATCTGGGAAGCATTCTGCAGGTCGGAGACGAGATTGATGCGAGGATCGTTGCGACCATGTCTGCAGATTATTTCGGCATCCTCAAGGAGTCAACGATCGTCGATGATTATGATGCCATGTTTGATGTGATCTGCGCGCTGCCGGAAATGCCGAATTTTGTCGGATTTGTAACCGGACCCAGCAGAACTGCCGATATCGAGTGTGTCAGTACAGTCGGTGTCCACGGTCCCCTCAGACTCAGCATCGTTATCATTCAGGATGCCTGATGACGGGTACGGACAGAGAATGCGGTGCATGAGTTCATGGCACTGCTGACTGCGCACCGGTTTTTAGGAAAGGAGAGAATCAATCATGGCTAGTCTGGAGCTGAAGCAGGAAATTCAGGAAGCTTTGAAGAATCAGACTCTCAGCAGAACACTGGGAACATTCTGTGCGACATATCCTGCGAAGAGAGAAAAATCATATGCCGGTGTCGATTTCGAGTCGACACGTGACAGCATTAAAAAAGTTAAGAGCTATGCAGCAGACCACATCGATGAGATGATCGATGATTTCACAAAGAACTGCACAGCCCGCGGCGGACATGTTTTCCACGCGAAGAGCGGCGAAGAGGCTATGGAGTATATCCGTAATCTCGTAAAGGAAAAAGGTGTCAAGACCATCGTCAAGTCCAAATCCATGGCTTCTGAGGAAATCCACATGAACCATGTCCTGGGCGATGACGGCGTACAGGTACAGGAGACCGACCTCGGCGAGTTCATCATCGCTCTTGAGGGCAACACTCCCGTCCACATGGTCATGCCTGCCCTGCATCTGAACAAGGAGCAGGTCGCCGACTATTTCACAGAATATACAAAAGAGAAGAACGAGCCCATCATCGCCGAGGAAGTCAAGACCGCCAGGAAGATCATGCGCGACAAGTTCATCCATGCTGACATGGGTGTTTCCGGCGCAAACGTGGCTGTCGCCGATACGGGCACCGTTTTCACAATGAGTAACGAAGGCAACGGCCGTATGGTCGGTACACTGCCCAAGATCCATCTGTATATCTTCGGTATCGAGAAGTTCGTCAAGAGCCTGTCTGATGCCCGTTACATCTTTAAGGCCCTTCCCCGCAATGGCACGGGCCAGCGTATCACTTCTTATATTTCCATGTACACAGGCGCTTCTGAGGTGACCGTGGAC
>Ga0310695_10012131_pt1 | contig 12139 bp, 6 predicted proteins | sample RumenRJG_04DNA_FD_203882 | JGI IMG/M metagenome (GOLD analysis project Ga0310695, IMG submission 203882) | Bovine rumen microbial communities from Lethbridge, Alberta, Canada - RJG_04 (v2) (version 2) | ecosystem: Host-associated > Mammals > Digestive system > Stomach > Rumen | place: Canada... | reverse complement strand
TGTCATAGTCAAAATCACGCAGATTAATGAACTTACGTCGATGTTCAACGATGGAACGATAGAGTTGTTCATTGTCTAAAGCACGCTCAGCGATATCCGTGTGCAGCATGCAATAGATGTCATACAGATGGCGAGACATGCGGCTCGTACGAATATCCGTTTGCGGTTTTGCAAACTCCTCGTGCAGCAACATGACTTTCTCCAAGAACGTGCGTTCGGGAACTACTACGCTGACATTAAAAGCAGGCTGTACAATGGCTGATTGCGGTAGAATAGTATCTATCTGCGATTGCAGCGCGACCGTTTGCACAGGGTCGTGCATGCTGCGACCGCTCACTTCCACTTTGACGGTGTGCGCGATATATTCTGAGTTCGGCAAGACAGATTGGTAGTCCACATAGATGACTTCCGGATCCGTGGTCGAAATAGGCGTGATATTTACATGTACACTAAACTTATCCGGAGCAATACCCATCGCAATCAAGCCTTCACGCACGTCGTTCTGCATTTTCTCGCGCACGAATGAGCAAGCTGCACGACGCAGTTTGTCACTCACCTGCGTACGGCTGAGTTCACCGGCAAACCCTAAATACTCACGGCTTATAGCGATGTCGATATCTTCGGAAAAGCGCTCAATGAGATTCCACGCCTTGCTTAACGACGTGCCACCTTTGAACGACAGGTGTTCGGCATACGGCCGAAAGAAAAGAACACGTAATACCTGCGTTACCCACCAATCTTTCTCAATGGTCTGCTGATCTGAGTTGGTCCGACCATTCACTTGGTCAAGAATTTGTACCATTCCTTGATCCGACAAGTCCGTAAAAATCATAGTCCTCTCAGTATTGTTTGTGCCCAAATCGGGGCTAATTTCAAATCGTGTATAAAGTCTCGCTCTGAAACCAGTGCCAATTGTTCTTTAAGTTTGGAGCGTACTTCCTCTGTGATGCCGGATTCTCCTAATTCCGTCATAGCTTGAATAATCAATATCATTCGATACGATTTGTAATCAAAAAGCCGCTGTGAAGAAGAATGGAAGAACTTGATACATCGCCCTTCTCCAAGATCTATCTGCCGTGCCCGACCATTGGTCAGAAAAGCGACCACTGTTTGTACTTGCGTCGTCAGCCCAAGCGCATTGAGTGCAAAAGCACCGGTTGGTGCGACTTTCAGTCCCGCATGTTTAGCGATAGCAAGAGCAGTACTTTCTTTAGAAGGGAGCAATACGCCAAGCCCCAATTCACGGTCAATCTTTGGGTAATAATAAACGCCATTACTAATGCGCAACAGCATGTGCTCGTTGGTGAGTTGCTGAAGAGCTTTTTTTACCGATGCATAATTTCCACATGCCACAAAATCATCAACGAACCAATAGGTGGCACGTCCGCGCTTAATTATCAGACGTTTAACAATATTTACAACGCTATTTTCCATCTTAATTTTGTCCCCAATTTGTTACATTTTGGGGAAATCCGCTGCAAAGATACTGTTTTTTTTTGAATTGTGCAAATAAAATCTACTTTAAATAATATTTTTAATAAATTTGCACTATCCCGCAAATTTTAGAAGCAAAAACTTGCACTATCCCCAGAATGTTTAGAGGCGAAATATACACTGAGCGTAAAATTGGTAGGAGCGAAATATACTCTGAGCGTAAAATTTGCTTATATTCTATTATTTTTGTACCTTTGTAACAAAAACGATGATTTATGGTTATATCCGCGTAAGTTCTGACAAGCAGACGGTCGAGAACCAGCGGTTTGAGATTGAACGGTTCTGCAAAGTGAATAATCTGCACATTGACGGTTGGATTGAAGAAACGATCTCCGGCACAAAAGCTTACAACAAACGGCAGTTAGGTGTGTTGCTAAAGAAAGTAGAGAAAGAAGATGTGATCATCTGCTCAGAGTTGTCACGGCTTGGACGATCGCTATTTATGATTATGGAGATACTGAGTATCTGCATGAAGAAAGAGTGCCGTGTATGGACAATCAAGGATAACTATCGGTTGGGGGATGATATACAGAGCAAAGTGTTAGCTTTTGCGTTTGGGCTGTCAGCAGAGATAGAAAGAAATCTAATTAGTCAAAGGACGAAAGAAGCATTGGCAAGAAAACGTGCTGAAGGTGGTAAGTGGTGGCACGATAGAGGGCAACGTTTGCGGTTGAATCCGAAGTGTGTATCTCGGCATAAGTGGATAGAGGAGCAATTATACAAAGGTACATCCAAAACAATCATCGCAAAGCGTTTACGTATCAGCACATGCACTTTGTATCGCTATCTAACCTACACGGGGCTGTATGTGCCTCAACATTGTATTCGGGAGTGTTGGGCAAAATACGGCATCTTTCGTTGACCCTCAAAGCAAGGCTTCGATATTGTCATCGGCAATCCGCCGTATATTGGAGAGAAAGGGCACAAGGAACTATTTACTCCTATTAAACAAGATGCTTCTTTGAAAAAGTTTTATCTTGGAAAAATGGATTATTTCTATTTCTTCTTCCACCTTGCTCTTAATAACTTACGCGTCAAGGGAGTTTGCGCTCTGATTACAACAAATTATTATCCTACTGCGAAAGGAGCAAAAAAATTAAGACAAGATTTTGAAGAAAGAGCTAACATCTTACAACTTATCAACTTTAATGAATACAAGATTTTTGAGTCAGCATTAGGTCAGCATAATCTAATCACTATATTAGAAAAGAGTACCACGCACAATACAAGGTGCAAATTATTGAACACATCCAAGAAAGGATATGTTCGTAGAGATCATGTGCAATCAATATTGGACGGAACAGATGAAAGTGTTAGAATCTCTTATATAGATCAATCCGATTTATATGAAGGAGTAGAAAAGTATGTACGATTATTGGCAGAAGAAGGAGCAAATAGTCCCTTAACGAGCGTATTTCATAAATTATCCAACAAAAACGATATTCTTGGAAATATAGCAAATGTAAATGCAGGTATTATGGGCGGTTGTGATAGTTTGACCAATCACAACCTAAAATACATATCCACAGATTATATTATTGAAAATGATTTGCAAAAAGATGATGGAGTTATTGTATTAGATAGCGCAAACGAACGAGACTTAGTTCGCTACAATGCTCTATTAGATAAATCTTTCTTCCAAGATTTTTACAAAAATTCAGATATTCGAAAATATTATACCAGTTGTTCTACTACAAAGAAAATAATTTTCTCTTCTTCTGCCAACTCAGAACAAGTGAAGAATGAGATTAAAATTGCATTGGCACGGTTTAAACCTATATTAAAAAAGATAAGGGAGATTAACAATGAAAAGTTAGAAGATTGGTATCTAATTAGACGAGGTGCAGCGCATCCACAAATTTTTAACGCTCCTAAAATTGTTGCTCCACAACGAAGCAAAACTAATACTTTTGGCTATAATGAAATTCCTTGGTATGCCAGTGCGGATGTATATTTCATTACCGAACCAAAAGAAGGATACCAAATCAAATATATACTTGGATTACTCAATTCCAAATTATATTATGTATGGCTTTATAATAAAGGTAAACGGAAAGGAGATAGTTTGGAACTATACCAAAAACCATTGTCTGAAATACCAATAAAACAAGCCTCTTTTGCTCAGCAGCAACCTATAATAAGTTTGGTTGACAAAATTCTTGCAGCAAAACAAGTGGATCCAGAAACAGATACATCTGAATGGGAACGTCAGATAGACAAACTTGTCTATGATCTTTATGGATTAGACGATACAGAGCGTAAACTAATAGAGGGAGAATAAGTTATTCTTTCTCAATCTGTTTAATCTCATCTTCAGATAATCCGTACAATTGATATACCAATTTATCTATCTCCTTTTCTTCTACAGATGTATCGGCTTGTGGATTATTGCGTTTAGCTGCAATGATTACTTCTACAATTTTCTTGATTCTATCCTGTTTCTCTTTCTCTGCAAGAATAATTGGAAGTGGGCGGAGTTTTTCTAATTTTACTTGAGGAAAGACGCGCCCAGTTTCTTTGACGTTGTGAGTGTATAGGTGCCTAAGATATGAAGAATTTAATAAACCACACAGATACTCATATGAGATAGAATCTTTATATTCTTCTTTTATAACACCAGCCTGTATGGTATTACCGAAGAATATAGGTTCACTTAAAATAGTACCTATAAAGAAAGGTGCTGTTTGCCGCCATATAAGTTTAATAGGAGCAGCCATGATTTCCTTGTTGTAATATGTTCCCTCATTTTCTCTAAGGAGATCATTATAGTTATGGCGAAGTTTCTTACTTGGTGATTCTAAATGATAATATGCATTGATATCTTTTCCAATAAGAATGGGCTTATCTTCGTTATTCTCTAATTCTCCAACATAAAATATTCTATCAGCCAAATCATTCTTACCTTTTTGAGAAAGTCCGACATTTGAACGTTGATACTTGAACCCGCAATCCTTCATCTCAAGAACATCTGTCAATAACTTTGTTTTCGCTCCTAATTTTATAGGTTCTACAAATATATTGTTAATTGTATCATTAAAAACAGATTGACTAACTTTTATGTATTTTATCTGTTCTATTGCATTCTGAATATTAGTTTCTTTAGTTAGGTCGGACATCAATACATTATCTCCTATATTTTTCTGTAACAATGAAATTGCAACAGGAACAACCGCATTGAATACATTTTCTCCTAAATCAACTATCTTTACGATGTTGTATTTAAGCATTAATCTGCGCACATCACCATATCTTGGTTGTCGAATAAAGGTACTAGGTGTAATATATGATAATATACCTCCAGAACAAAGGATTCTTAGACCTTGATCGAAGAAGTATTTATAAATATCTTTGAAACCATGTGAGGTATCAGGATATACTTTCGCATATACCTTTACCAAAGCATCAATATTAGCTCCATACGGAGGATTACCTATTACTATGTCGAAGCCTTGCTTTGAGGGTCGATTGAACACATCGGCAAACCAAGTGTGCCATAAGAAGAAATCCGTATTAGCGGCAATATCATATTGCTCAGGAAAATCTACTCGGATATGCTGCTCGTGGAGTTGCTGATTTACATTATCTTTTATTTGCTGACGCAAACGAGTTTTGATTTGATGATCAGTAGTCAAGAAATAGTCATCCAGATACTTGCGTAACGTCTTTCTGAGAATATCCAATTGATCATCAAACATAGAAACCTGTAATGCTTCGTGCTGCTCTTTTTTGTTTTGTGTGAGCGTAGATAAATCGACTCCTTGGTATTGCTCCAAGAGAGAGTTGCCTTGCATGAACTTATAATCAAAGTTTGGCAATGCCTCCGGTTCTTCCAAATCAACAACAATACTCAGCCAGAAACGCAAACGGGCAATGTCTATTGCTCCTTTCTCTATATCTACTCCATAGATATTGTTTTGGATGATTTCTTTCTTAAGCAAATAACGCGGTTCGCCCTTACGCAAGGCATCATTGACAGCTGTACGACAAGCCATCAATAAGTTAAGTAATCCCATTGGAAAAGCTCCTGAACCGATTGCAGGGTCGCATATCTTGACATCACGAAGTGACTCGTCCAAGTCAATCAGTTGCTTATCGTCGTACTGCTGAATGCGTTTGACCGTCATTTCAGGATCGTTCACAAATGCTCTAATTGCATCCTCAAAATTCTCTTGACGTTGTTTATTGACTTCACTTTTCTTGCGGGCTTCATCAATCAAATATGCAGTAAGAGCCTCCTTACACATGTAATCGACAATCTCTTTGGGTGTATAGAAAGCACCTTTATCCTTGTTATCCTCCAGCAGGTTCTCGAAGATTTTGCCAAGCATTTCGGGGTCAACTCCAATCTCTCGATCTAATGGGTCGGATTCATCTATGGTGAAATTGTATCTATCGAAGAAGTCAAAGATACCACATGCATCGCTATAAAACTCATCGTTTGGTTTGCGGACTTTATCTTCTTTTCCCGGATTAGAGAAGAAATATGAAGGTAGTGGCAGACTGAGCTTATCCAACTCATCACACTCAAACAATCCTCCGTTCAGATATGGGAAATCCTTCCATTCATTATAGAGATTCATATCCCAATGCTCCTGATGGAATAGTACTTCACGGGCATCTTTTGGAGTATTAAAGACACCAAAGAAAAGCGGTTCAAGCACATTATCCAAGAAATCGTATTTCTGTTCTTCCGTGCAGGAGTTAAATAACGTATGGGTATAGTGAATATCCTCTTTGAGCCATGCTTTATTTTGGAGGAACTGGATGAAGACAAGTCGTCCCATCAGTTTCTTGATATAGTCGCGTGCGTATTTCTCTGCCAATTCCTTATCGCCTTTTGCATACTCTACAAAACCATCTATCAGATTGTCCTCATACTTAACAAAGTTCACAAGGTCTTGATAGAAATTGCGATATTCATTAAAGAACTCATCAGAAAGCGTTTCTACGGAGAATGCTTTTTCCAGATTGATTGCAGTTAGATCCTGCTTTTGTAATCCTTCAAACCGCTCAGCCAAAGTGCGACACGGATATTGCTTTCCGCAAAGATAGGTATAGCGTTTCGCATTCGTAGAAGCCACATTGGACTCGCGTTTCTCCAGATACGAGAAACGCCATGAGCGATTTGCAGGGTCTTCATAGTGGAATACGATAAATGCACCTTCAAATTTCTCCACATACTGACGAATCAACATCTGGATACCTTTGCGTGCACGGTGGATATGACATCTGCTATCAAGCGTTACATCAAAAACCTTAATGTCCAAGCCCATTGCAGGCAAGGTTGCAACATGCTTGATCTTTTTGATGCGTGATTGTGCTGCTTTCTCTTTTGCGTCTCTTGAGAGAGTAATCTCATCAAAACCGGGATCAAAGGAACCGAAAATAGGCACAAGCACATCATTCAGCAATGAGTCAATGTCGCGGAAATCAGCATTGAAATAATCTTGGATAAATTGTTTTTCAAGCATATTGTGTTATTATTTAGATTCTTTGTTAAGACCGAAATAGATATATGGTTTTCCATGACGCTCAATCATCTGACGGTTGAGAGCCTTAAGTTCTTCTTCAATAATGGCATTCACACGCGCCATTTTCTCCTCATCAGAGGACTCAAAGAGGGAAAGCTGAATATCTTTATACTGCTGTTCCAGACGACATACTTTGCGCGCAAGAGCTACGTCGCCTTTGCCGATGACGGTTGAAGCGATATTCAGACGCTGTTTCGCTTCTGGTGACAAACCGGCTGTGCTAATAAAAGTGCGAATAAAGCCTCTTGCCGCAGTAATGAATTTATTCTGCGAAGCGGCTGCTTTTGTCAACTTATGGGTATATAGATTATATGCGTCTAAAGCTATTTGTTCTTTGGCTTCGTTACGAGCTATATTAGCAGATGCCGTTTTCGGAGTACATGCACATTGCTGGAACATCTCCAAACAGGGAATAATTATTCCTTGCGGAGCGTCAGAGGAAATACGCACATACTGACTGCTCGCCATATTCAAATCGGTCTTGACTACAAACAACGAGTCGCTGACTTCCGATTGGAACGAGGAATATATAGGAGCCTCCACGGAATTGATGTATTCAAAACGCTCAGGATATTCCTGTTTATAGGTATGAAGTTCAGTGATGTACTTGGTGAATGGAGTTTCTTGTCCGTCAATCAACTTCATATACGCTACATGAGAGATTTGTTCTTCGTCCGAGTAAATGCGGTTATCTTCGCCAAACAGCGTGTGGAATGACTGTAACTTCGTAAACGCACGCTGAACGAGATTCAAAGTGTCATTACCTTCTGAGGACGGGAAGAAATTATATACATATACTTCTTTCTCCATTGAGCCGATTCGGTTGACACGTCCGATGCGCTGAATAAGGCGAGTAGAGTTCCACGGTGTGTCGTAGTTAAGAATGGTGTTTGCCCTATGCAAGTTTACACCTTCAGCCAAAACCTCGGTAGTGACAATCGCATCATAATCGTTCTGCCACTCTCCCTCATAATTGGCATCGAAATTAGCACGAATGGTCTTCTCTTTCTCATTGCGGTTCGCCGCCGTAATCTTTAGCACACGTTTACCGGCATCTTCCAGTGCATCTGCTATCTCATTAACAGTAGCGATGGCTTCCGAGAAGACTACGAGTTTTTGCGGACGGTTGTTCTCTTTATCAAATAACTCAGTATAGATAGCTAGTTTGAATCGATCTAATTTCGGATCGGTGTGCTCATCTTTCCAACGCATAACCAATTCATCAATATAACGGACATCTTCTACCAACAAGTCGTAATACTTTTGGTTGAAATCAGAACGTCTGTACTCTGCATTTTGATGCTTGGCATTGCGTCCTTCTTTGGTCAGTTTGGCTATCTTCTTGCGGATGTCCTCATAGCATTGCTCTTTTGTGTAATGAGCATTTCCTGACCGTTTCTGCTTTGCTTTCAAGTTTAATTCAGCATTTACATCAATGCTCGGACAGATAAAGATACAATCATCATCCCACATCTGAATCATGTTACGAGTATAGCGTTGCAGGTTTTCCAGAGACTCTCGGAATGCAGTAATACTACTCTCCAAACGCTTGACAAGCAACATCTGCATAATACGCGCCAAATGAGAGGATGATTTTTCCGGACTCATATTGCGACCGGAATAACGTTTCTGCAATTCCGAATTGAGATACTCAGTAGCGCGATAACGCATATACACAATGCCCGGTTCGCCCAAGTTTATTGCTTCCGGTTTGGGAGCAATCAATTCCATGGAATCATAAAACAACTGCGAGAGCCTGCGATTCATCTTGTACTCAAGCTTTACCGGCCCCTTAATAACAGGAAAGTCCAAGTCTTCTTTGTAGTCGTTCTTTATATCAGTCCTTGTACGACGAACTAACAACTCTGCCAAGACTTTGTCATGGATATTCTGTGAGAGATAAATCAAAGCATTTTGGTTGGTTTGCTTCTCTTGTTCTCCTGTAGGGTGCTCGGAGATAATTTTGCGATAACGGTCACAGGCTTGGACAAAGAAATAATCCAGATTATGCCCCTCTACAGCTAATGTACTCTCTTTCGGATGCCGTTGGAAGAGGTATATCTGATTACGCAAATCTTCTGGTGAGTTATTCTGTATCGTTGCAGAAAGAAGCCCTATGTAAGGATAATATCCGGCTTGGAGATTAATCTCCTCAATCAAATCTTCAAGCATCTCATATTTCTGTGTACCTCTATTGCGGAAATTGTGGCTCTCGTCTATGATAATTAAACCATAAGGCTCATGCTTCAGCTCCTCGGAGAAGTCTTCGGATTCTTCCTCTACGTCATCATCGCCCTCTTCTACCAACTTGCCAATACTACCGGTTGTGACAAAATCGACATATTGCGCAATCTTGTCTTCCTTATCTTCGTCAAATTGCGCAATCGTTTTCTCCCAAGAAGACTTGATTGCAGGTGGAACAATTATAAGCGCCTTGCGTGCGCGTCCTTCGTCTTCAGCCGTATCTAAATAGTATTTGAGCACAAGTACACCCACAATTGTTTTTCCAAGACCGACAACATCACCCAGCAAGAAACCTCCGTGTTGATGCATCACTTGATGACAAAGGATGGCTGCGTCCATTTGGAACTTGAAAGGCTTAATCTTCTTTGGCAGATAGCTTTCAAGAACTGCCTCCATGTCATCATTAGTAAGCGCGCCAAACTTATCATTCAACAAACGAATATATGCTTCATACGGAGAAAGGGAGGATGCTTTGACCTCATGCTCTTCTTGCTCTTTCTTCACTTCCTGGGCTATCGGAGTTGGGTCAAGTACTTGCTCTATGAACTGCTGTGACCAGGATTCCGATTGCGCCCATTTCTCATTGAACCATTCAACAAAACTCTTAAAATGTGCGTTCGGAGAAATGCCGGCTATCTTAATGTAATCATCCTCTATGTAATTCAGCTCGGAATTTTCTTCCAACCCTTTCTTTGTAAAGTTACTGCTACCTATGATAGCACGTGCACCACCATTCCCTGAGCTCTCGAAAATATAGCATTTGGAATGCAGGAATTGAGCCTCCTCTTGGTTGGATGTATAAATATGGATGTCAAACTTGGGTTCTTCTGCTTGGCAGTACTCCAACAGCAACGCGACCACCTCTTTGCAGGCGGCGTCTGCTACATCCAAATCTTCTATATCTGTACGGATGAAGTCATTCGGATAATCCTTGTTCTTGTATTTCGGATTAGTTATCTGACTGGCATAAATATAGGGATCTTTGCCAATCAGCAACTGCAACTGAGTACCGTCTTTCTCCAGAAACGTACGTAAATCATCCTTCACTAGCACCAATCCCTTCAGATCCCAATAACCTGTAGCGATACGAACCGTCTGCAACTCCGGCAGATTGAAGAAATCATGCAGAGCTCTCTGCATCGTCCTCTGTTCCGAATTGTCAATCAATGTCTTTTCCATTTTCTTCCTTACTTGCAGGTCTTTTTTCTTTCTGCACGCATCCAGCGTGCAAAGTTACAATATTTTTCGCACATATACAAGTTTTAGAGGCGAAAACTGCAAAATAACCACAAAATAATTGGAATTTTATAACAAAATATTAGCATATTTATTTGCATATATCAAAAAATAGCAGTACCTTTGCTTCGATTTAGCATCTAATCCCGACGGTCAACCGACGGTCAACCGACAGTCAAAGCCAACGTAAGTACAACGCTCAAGCCCCCAAAAAGGAAAACTTTACTTTATTTTTCTTTGGTTACTTTCTTTGAACAGCTTTTTATACCCCAAGTGCGAGGAAAGAACATAAAAAAGGCAGGCATCGTCGTAAAACGATACCTGCTTTCATTTGAGAGAGTTGCAGATTTTACTCTTGCATCAGCAGTTGCATAACCACTTTAGCGGAGTATGCAACCGGGGTGCCGGGACCGAAGATGGCGGCAACGCCGGCTTTGTAGAGGAAGTCGTAGTCCTGCGCGGGGATGACACCACCGGCAGTGACCATGATATCCGGACGGCCGAGTTTCTTGAGTTCCTCGATGACCTGCGGGATGAGGGTCTTGTGACCTGCCGCGAGGCTGGAGACACCCAGTACATGGACATCGTTCTCCACTGCCTGCTTGGCTGCCTCTGCCGGAGTCTGGAACAACGGTCCCATATCGATCGTCAAACGCTGCGTTTAAGCGAGGGCAGAGGATATGCACTTGTATATATCCTATGCCGAGCGTAGCAGGGTCTCTAAGCCGTCATGCCGACAACTTGTTTGGCGGCTTTAATAAAAAGGCTTAGAGGTATATGGGAAAGGTACAGACTTCGAGCAGAGGCAGCACAAAACAGGCGGGACGATGGACATGGACGGGGGTATGCGTGGGGGCAGGACAAAAAGAGACTCAGACCGCGCAAGGTCATAAAAGGAGCACAAAAGAAACTCGGTCGTCCGTACGGATAGCAGGGGCACGGTGGAGGCAGCCCCGCGCGCAAGGACTATAGACTTCAGCAAAGGCGGTGTTGCCGCAGACATCTTCGGGCACAGGGCACACAAGGTTGGCTACGGAAAAGTGGGTAATGGAAAGGATGCAAAAGAATAATCATCGTCAAAAGGCCCCGCATGGCTCTTTCAGCAAAGGGATGGCTATGAAATAGGCATACACGGTTTGTGAATCCATTGTCAGGAAAAGGAACACTCCCATGCCTTCCTTCAATCAAACACAGACCGTGAGCGAAGCGAACACCGCATTAAAGGGGGAAAAGCAACAACACAAGTCCGTGAGTGTAACGAACTCCTTATGGGGGAAAAGCAAAAAAGAATCAAGACAGAAAGTTGTGTGAATCTGTGAAAGTGTGAATCTGAAAAAGAATACAAGCAAAAGATTAAGACAGGACAAAATAAATACAAGCCAAAGAAGTGCACTACTCCGTTTCGCCGGTAAGTTGGGCGTATAGTTCAAGACCTTTCGCTGTGAGGCGATAGGCTTGTTCGGGTTTGTTCGGTACTGATGCGTAAGCAAAGTCAATCAGACCTCGTTCCCAACACGGTTTCCAGTAGTTATATACAAAGATACAGCGGCTCTTCTGTCTCAATCCTACGTCTGCAACCAGTTGGCGTCGTGGTAGGACTTTCTTGCCAAGTGCCAGAACCAGTTTATATACGC
>Ga0310695_10012130_pt1 | contig 12140 bp, 9 predicted proteins | sample RumenRJG_04DNA_FD_203882 | JGI IMG/M metagenome (GOLD analysis project Ga0310695, IMG submission 203882) | Bovine rumen microbial communities from Lethbridge, Alberta, Canada - RJG_04 (v2) (version 2) | ecosystem: Host-associated > Mammals > Digestive system > Stomach > Rumen | place: Canada... | reverse complement strand
TATTATGGAAATAGATTTTTTAATTAGGCGAGATAATAAATTAATACCTATTGAAGTAAAATCATCTGAGGCGTATTCTTTGTCTTCGCTAAAGCAATTTAAAAAATGTTTTAGTGGCAAAGTTGGTTTACAATATGTTTTATATGATGGAGATATAAAAAGGGAAGAAGAAATTATCTATTTGCCATATTATATGGCTTCAGTTCTTTGATTTTATCTTATAATATTAAAAAAACAGCTTCAGATTTTATAGCTCTGAAGCTGTTTTAATATCTTAATGACGTTCCCGATGTGATTCGAACGCACGACACTCGCTTAGGAGTTAAGACTTCATGTTAGATTATCTTCTATATCGTCAAATATCTTCCATATCTTGCATATTTTCGTTCAATATCTTTCTCAGAAATTTGGTGTAATATTTATGTAAAATTTTGTGATGTAAATTATGTAAATTTATTTAATGGTCAAAAATTATGATTCGAAAAGCGGTCAAAATTGTTGCATTTTTATTGTTGAAAAAAGTAATTTGGGAATTATTTCTTAATCTGTAAAAATCGAAAAACGTGCAATTAATAGCCTGTTTTATATTGTAAAAACGTGCAATTAATAGAAATATCTTGTGTATCTTTTATAAAAATGATTATCATCTCGTTGACTACATGGTGACTATTTTTATGGTGACTAATATAATTTTATGGTAATTTGCTTATGTTTTTTGTGCAAAAAGCGAAATGTATGTAAAAAGGTGCAATTTATGGTGATGATATGGAAAGAAAATATTTAATAGACTTAGTTAATTGGATGAATGATGAGGATAAAAAAAATTTACTTGTTACAGGCACAAGACAAGTTGGTAAGACTTATTTGATTACTTTTAAAGATCCATCATATTTGTAACTAATTGTTTATTTTGTTATAGAATTGCTCTATTTGTATGCAAATATATTGCAATTTGCATACATTTACTTTAAACTATAATTAGAGGTGATTAATGTGGCAAATACTGCAACTGTTTATGCTAGAATTGAACCTAAATTAAAGGAAGAGGTTGATTCTATATTAAATGAATTAGGAGTTACACCTTCGTCTTTAATTCAAATGTTATATAGTCAAATAAAATTAACTAAAAGAATTCCATTTGATATCTCAATTCCTAAAAAATCTATTTTTATCGAAGATTTAACTAAGGAAGAGCTTAATTATGAATTATTAAAGGGAGTAAGTGATATAGAGAATAATAACGTTAAATCTTCTGCTCAAGTAGATAAAATACTAAAGGATAAATTTAATATCTAATGAATTACAAAATTAATTATTCAAATGAGGCAATTAATGATTTAATTCAAATACATGATTATATTGCAAATGAAGCTAATGAACCTAAAAATGCGAATGATTTAATCAATGATATTAGAAATGCAATCAGACTGCTTGATACTTTTCCTTTAAGATTCCCTGTTGTATCTTTTTCTCCATGGAAGACTCTTAATATGAGGTACTTCACGATTAAAAATCAAATTATTTTCTATTTAGTTAATGAAAGTAATTTAACAGTTAACATTGTTAGAATTTATAGTTCAAAACGTGACATAAACAAAATACTCAAATAATTGGGGCAATAGCTCCAATTTTTTTGATTTATTTTGTTATTGAAAAACATATAAATAAAAAAGAATATTAAATTAAGTGGCTCTATTCGTGCGTATCGGTGGCTCCCAAAAAACACATCGTGTGCACTCACATCGCGTAATAATCACTTGTGGAAAATGGGTGTAGTAAGTAAAACTCCAATTTTATGGCAAAAATATATCAATATAATTGTTTTCGCAAATGTGATAAAATGAGTTTGAAAGAAGCTCGCAAATGTGGAGGAATTGCTATGGATGAGCAATTAGATATTGAATTTAAAAGAAAAGCATATGATAAAATACTAGAATGGTTTCTTGTAGTCTTTTTTCATTGTTTTTTATTAAATATTACTTTTGTTCTGAAATTATTAGTAAGCATATAGTCTGAATTAATATTGCCACAGTGAAATATAGAGGGTTGTTTCTTAACAACGTAGTTGTTATTGGCGTAAATAGACGAAAAAAGAAGCTGTTAAGATCTTTAGTTTCTTAACAGCCCTATTCATATAGATTTTTATTTTTATCCTTTGTAACGAAAATATAGAAGATTACGGCAAGCATCATAGATAAGCCCCAACCAATAGGCCAAGAAAGCCATATTCCATTAGAACCTAAATGGAATACATAAGGGAATAAGAAGGCAAGGCCTACACGAAGCCCTAAATCTAAGAAGGTATCTGTCATGAATAGTCCCATTTTGGCATATCCTCTTATTACACCATCCGCAATTAATTTTGTCGCAACCAAAATATAGAATGGCGCGATAATTCTTAAGAAATTATTTGCAACCTCTATAGCTTCATCTGATGTACCTTCCTTTAAGAAGATTTGTACAATATATTTACCAAAGAAGAAATAGATAATGGAAAATGGAATAATTAAAATTAATGTTAGCTTAAAGCCAGAGATAAACCCTGGTCTTATACGCTCTATTTTGCCTCTACCTAGGTTTTGTGCAGTGTAATTTGAAATGCCATTACTTAGGGTAGTAAGCCCAGTAACGACCAAATTTTGTAGTTTAATTACGGCACTATACCCAGCCATAGTTGCCTCACCAAAGGAATTAATTACAGATTGAATTAGAATATTTCCTATAGAGACAAAGGATTGCTGTAAAATTGATGGAATTGCTATAATAAGCATAGTTTTAAGTAGCCTAAAATCAAATGGCTTTACCGTATCTATTTCATTTTCAAATGGCTTTATTTTTTTAATTCTATATAAAACAATAACAAAGGATAGAATGCTAGATACACCCTGGCAAATGAAGGTTGCCCAGGCAACACCTGCAATACCCATTTGAAATACCTTAACAAATAAGATATCCATAAATACATTAGCTATAGAAGAAATAGCTAAGAATATGAATGGCGTTTTGGAATCGCCAAAGGCACTAAATATTCCTGTACATAAATTATATATAAATACAAATAATAAGCCATAGGTATAAATATCTAAATATAGCTTAGAATCCGCCATTAGGCTCTCTGGAGTTTTAATTAATCTTAATATCGTCTCTCCTAGGGTTAATCCTAAAACCATCAGGATTAGGCATGTAGCTGTCGTTGTAATTAAAGCAGTGTAAATAGAGGTTTTGGCTTTGTTTATTGCCTTTTGCCCAAAGAATCTTGAAACAATGACGGAGCACCCCATATTACAGCCAAAGGCAAACGCTAAATAAACTAAGGTAATCTCATAGGAATTACCAATCGCTGCTATGGCAGATTCTCCATTCTCGATAAAATTTCCCGCAACCAAGGAATCTGCAACATTATATAATTGTTGAAAAATTACGGATGCGAAAAGTGGAAGACAAAACGTGAAAATCACTTTACTTGGCTTACCGCATGTTAAATCCTTTGTCATAGTATCACCATAAGGAGTATAGCACATTTTAGGCTATAAGCCTGTAACAAAACGTTTTCCGGTTATAAAATATATTATTAAAATAATTTCCCTTCTCTAGAATTCATTAATGAATTCTATTATAATGAATATAATAAAAAATAAAACTTTTTTTATTTTAGACACGAATAATGTCAAAATAAGCTATATTATTCTCTTGCAAAAGGAATATATTTCGATATATAGATAGTGATTTCGAATAAGGAGGTTATTCTATGCAATATACAAAAAAATTTATTGAAGATAGTACTGTTGATTTAGATACATTAGTTGACCTACCACTAGATTGGGATCTTTTGCAGTTGGATAAGGAGGAAGAAATAGAAGAGGTCCATGCAGAATCTGCAGGAGATGGTCTTTTATATTCTTTAAAGAATTTAGGTAAGGTAGATATTGAATATATATCTAAAATTACAGGCATTTCCTTAGAGGATTGTATTAAAAGATTAAGGGGTTCTATATTTCAAGATCCTACCTTATTTAACGGCATATATTATAAGGGCTTCTTAACGAGCGAGGAATACCTATCTGGTAATCTTTTAACAAAATTAAGAAGTGCTCAAGAAGCCAATAAAATCTATAATGGTGCATTTCAGGATAATATTGATGCCATTTTAAAAATATTGCCTAAAGGTGTAGATATCGATCAAATCTATTATAAGCTATCCTCCCCTTGGATTCCTGAGGATATCATTAGAAACTTTATTTGTTCTATTTTAGGTAAAATAGATTCCACAAAGGAAATGATTTTACATGATACCATTACAGGTATTTGGGAGATTCCTGATTATTTAGCAAGCTATCGCTATAATTTAAGCTATGGAACCTCTAGAGTTAAGGTAACTCAAATTTTAGAGCGACTATTAAATAGTAAAAAGCTAACTGTATATGATATTAGCAGAAATTATGATAATAATGGTAAATTAAAAACGGTAAGCATCCTAAATAAGGAAGAAACCCTTCTTTTACAGGAAAAGGCTCGTGCAATGGAAGAAAAATTCCATCAGTGGATTGATGAAAGGTATGAATACAAGGATAAGCTTGTAGAAGCCTATAATAAACTATTTGGCTACAATGTATCTAGAATCTTTAATGGTAATTTTATTGATTTTAAGGGTATTAACCCTAAGGTTACCCTATTTGATTACCAAAAGAATGCCGTCGCAAGAATTCTTTTAACCAAAAATACCTATCTTGCACATAATGTAGGTGCAGGTAAAACCTACGAAATGATTGCGGGTGGCGAGGAATTACTTAGAACGAATCAATCCAAAAAGAATTTATTTGTGGTTCCGAATACCATTACAGGAGAGTGGGCAGAGGCCTATTCTTATTTATATCCTAATGCGAAATTCTTAAGCCTAAAATCAACAGATTTTTCAACACAAAAGAGAAGAAAAACATTAGAGCTTATAAGAGATTCCGAATATAAATCGATTATTATTCCTCATTCCTCCTTTGATTCTATACCCTTATCCTTTAAGGAAAAGAAATTGAATTTGGAAAAACAAATTCAAGATATTTTAAACCTTCAAGCCCAGGATCCAAAATATAAAACCTCTACCCTAGCCAACCATTTAAGCTCCTTACAGAAAAAGCTTAGCGATTTAATCAAGGAAGGAGAGGATAGTGATGAGGATATTTCCTTCGACAAATTAGGTATTACAAGATTATTTGTCGATGAGGCACATAATTATAAGAATATCCCATTAGTATCTCATATGGGTGAAATTGCAGGCTTAAATACCCAAGGCTCTAAGAAATGTATGCATATGCTTGAGGTTATTGATTATTTAAATAAAAATAATGGTGGTATCATTTTAGCATCCGGTACTCCAATAACGAATTCCGTTACGGATTGCTATGCGATACAGCGCTATTTACAAAATTCAGAATTAAAGCTATTAGATATTGATACCTTTGATAATTGGAGTAGCCAATTTGCTGAAGCTCACGAGGAGCTTGAAATAGATTTAGATACCCAAGGCTATAGAGTAAATACAAGATTCTCAAGATTTCATAATCTACCTGAATTAACGCAAATATTAGCTGAGGTTTGTGATTTCTATTACACAAAGAATAGTGATGAGCTACCTAAATTTGATGCTTATACCGATACAATTATTAAAAAAACACAAAGCTTTAGAGATTATTTAGCGAATATTTCTATAAGAGTGGATGATATAAGAAATCATAGAATATCTAGGAAGGATGATAATCTACTTAAGGTTACAACCGATGGTAGAAAGGCAGCTCTAGATATGAGATTAATTGATGAGGTTACCTATAAGAATGAAAATAAGGGTAAAATATATGCCTGCTGTCAAAATATATTAAAGGATTATTTGACAACAAATTCATTTAAGGGTACGCAATTAGTTTTCTCTGATATTGGTACGCCTAAGGATGGATTTAATGTATATGATGAGGTAAAAAGATTACTTGTTCAATTCGGTATTAAGGATAGCGAAATTGAATATATACATAATGCTACAACTGAGGCAAAAAGAACTAAGCTATTTAAAAAGGTAAGAGATGGAGAGGTAAGAGTATTAATCGGTTCAACCGAAAAGCTTGGTACAGGTGTAAATGTACAGGATAGGCTATATTCCATTCACCATCTATCGATTCCTTGGAGACCATCCGATATGCAGCAAAGAGAAGGAAGAATTATAAGACAGAAGAATCAGAATAAGGAGGTCTTTATTCATAGATATATCTTAGAAGGCTCCTTTGATGCATATTCTTGGCAGCTACTTGAGACTAAGCAAAGATTCATTAATGATTTATTATCCAATGCATTAACGGATAGATCTAAGGATGATATTGCAGATACAGTATTAAGCTATGGTGAGGTTAAAGCCTTAGCTATAGGATCTCCTAGACTTAAGGATTATGCAGATAAAACAAATCAATTAAATAAGCTTAAGCTTTTACAAAAGAGAACTGAGGCTCGCTTTACTCTATTTGAAAGAGAATTAATGGAGCTTCCTGCCAAAATTGAAGAACAGGAAAGCCTTGTTTCTAATTTGCAAGAGGATGTAGTACTATTTGATGAGAATAAGCAGGAATATACTACAGAAAAAAGAACGGAAATTCGTAAATTGTTATGGAATGGTCTAATGGACCATTTAAATAAGGAAGAAGAGGAATATATTATGGATTACCAAGGCTTTAAGGTATATTATCCAGATAATATGCTTGCCAATTATCTATTCCTAAGATTAAAGGGTAAGGGTACCTATATGGTATCTATGGGTAATTCTGAAATGGGTATATTACCAAGAATCGATAATTATTTAAATTCTATGAAGGAAAGATTAGATACCATAGATAGCAATTTATTAGATTTAAAGAACAGAAAAATAGCACTTGAAGAAGAACTTTTAAAGAAACCAGATTATTCCACTGCAATAGAATCCTTAGCAAGAGAAATAAAGGCTATAGAAAAGGAGTTAAACATCAATGGATAAGACAACAATTGGAAATGTTCCTGTATTAAACCCAGGGGATGTAAGAAAAATATTATATAAAATGTATGCAAGCGCAATAGAAAAGAATGTACCCCTAAAGGTATTACCTTCCGTAATGCTTTGGGGTCAGCCTGGTATTGGTAAATCCCAATCGATTCATGATTTAGCTCATGATTTAGAATTAGGATTAAAGAAAAAATGTAATGTGATTGATGTAAGATTAATTCTATTTAATCCTATTGATTTAAGAGGTATTCCAACCGCGAATCAAGATAAAACCCTAGCGGTTTGGCTAAAGCCTAAAATCTTTCAAATGGATGAAAGTAGTGATACGATTAACATTTTATTCCTAGATGAGATTAGTGCGGCCCCACAATCTGTTCAGGCTGCAGCATACCAAATTACCCTAGACCATATGGTTGGTGAGCATAAACTCCCAAAAAACTGTATTGTCATTGCGGCAGGAAATAGAGTAACCGATAAATCGGTTGCCTACCAAATGCCAAAGGCACTTGCCAATCGTTTATTACATTTAGAGGTATCTATAGATCCAGATTCATGGCATAACTGGGCAATCTCTAAAGGAATTCATGAATATATCCTGGGTTTCCTACGCTTTAAGCCAGATTGCTTAAATACCTTTAATCCACAGGATAATGGTATTGTTTTTGCAACACCAAGATCTTGGGAGATGGCATCAAATATTTTAAATACAGTATCCAATGATTTTAAGGATGTCTTTGATTTACTTGCAGGTATTTTAGGTAAAGGTCTTGCAACAGAGCTTAGAACCTATACAAAGGTTTATTCGAAATTACCAAATATCGAAAAAATATTTAAAGGAGAAGAAACTAAGGTTCCCAAGGAACCAGACGTATTATACGCACTAGAATCCTCTATGGTTGCCTATGCATATCATCATAGAGATGATTTAGATTTAATTCGGAATAGTATATTATATGCAAATATGCTACCACCGGATTATTCGATTGTATTACTTAAGGATTATTTATATTTAGAAAAGGATTATAAGCAAAAGCTATTACAAATCCCTGAATTTATGAAGTGGTTAAGAGAGAAGGGAAGATTCCTAGATGCAATCTAGTATGAAAGAATATCAAAGAAGATTATTGTTAGCTAGAATAAGAATTCTTACCAATTATGGATTTTATGGTATTATGCTAGAAAACATGACCTTTGGCTTAGATTCAAGCTGTGATACAGCCTATACCGATGGAAGTAAAATATGCTTTAGCCCCAAATTCATGGAATCCTTATCCGATAGTGAGCTTGATTTTGTTTTAATGCATGAGGTTATGCATGTTGCATTAAAGCATTGCCTAAGAGGCTTAAAATATAATCAGGAGCTATTTAATATTGCCTGTGATATTGTAGTAAATTCCAATATCCTAAAGTCTAAGGGAATGAATTTAGATGCCATAAAGGTGAATGGGAATGTATCTATGCACCAAATTGAAGGCAAGGAAGGATACCTATTTACTGCAGAAGAGGTTTATGAAAAGCTTTTGAAGCACGCAACGATAATTCCTTCCCCAGGGTTTGATGATCACTCTAAGTGGGGCATGGGAAATGGAGAGGGAGAAGAGGATGAAATCAATGCCAAAATTATTGCCATAAAGGATATGGAGGATAGAGCACACCAAAATGGTAAGCCCGGGGTTGGCACTATTCCTGTTGGTGTAGAAAGATTAGTCAAGGAACTAAAGGAATCTAGAGTAAACTGGAGAGAGCTTTTAAATGAATTCATTGAATTTGAAATCAATGATTACACCTTCACTCCACCAGATAGAAGATATGATACAGAATTCTTTATGCCAAGCTTTAGTGAAATGGATGAAAGTGTAGAGGATGTATTATTCATGGTAGATACCTCAGGGTCTATGACAATAGAGGATATTACATTAGTCTATAGCGAAATCAATGGTGCGATTCAAGCCTTTGACGGCAGGCTTAAGGGCCTTATAGGCTTTTTTGACGCAAAGGTTTATAAGCCCATCCCCTTTGATAGCTCCATAGATTTAACTAAGCTAGTACCAAAGGGTGGTGGAGGCACTTCCTTCCATAGTGTTTTTAATTATGTAATGCAAATGGAAAATAAACCAAAATATTTAATTATATTAACGGATGGCTATGCCCCATTCCCTAAGGAAGAGGAAAAGGGAAATATACCCCTTCTTTGGCTTTTGACAAACGATGAGGTAAAGCCACCCTATGGTAAAGTAGCAATTATGAAAAAGTAGGAGTTTTATATGATAAGTGGAAGATATATATGGCATCTATCAGCAAGTGAAATCATAAAAAAGAATAGAAAAATTACTGGCCTTAAAAAACCAAGCTTAGAATCTAGAGAGCATAGATCCATATTTTCTGATTCTATGGAATCTAGAAGGCTTCTATATGAAATTAATCAAAACAAAAAGAAAGAGGATATCTCTTTAGAATCCTTAACAGAGCTTGTCCAGGTATCCTTTTCCTCTAGTAGGAATATGGAAAAAAATAGAACTATTCTTTATGAAGAGGGCTTTGATATTAATAACATTCATTACGTCAGATACAAAAGAACGGCTTCCTCTGCAAGAGTAGGTAATTGCTATTTCATTCAAGCAGAATACAAGGAGAAAATGGAGGCTTGGGCTTTAGCTGGATTAAGCTATGATAATCAAAAGGTTAAAGAAAACCCAGTTTCCTTTGAATCCTATCAGGCCTTAACTCTATCGAATATTTGTGCATCCGTTAAGATTCCAAAGAAGGCTATTTTAATTATTCCTGATGCAAAATCCTTATTTAAGGATGATTGCTATGCCGTTTACGGTGAGGGCGATTTAACTGCAGAAGAAAAGGTAGTTGAAATTGAAAATACCATTTGGGATGGAGAAGGATTATTAGATGAATCTTGCTTCAGACAGCTAGATGAGCCTCATTCTATGATGCTTCTTAGAAATAAATTCTTTAAGTGCTGTGCCTTTAACACAAAGCTTCAGAAGTGGCTAAAGAAATATGCAACTCTAGGTGGATTAAAAATGAAAAAGGGCTTCTTTACTCTAGCCCAAAGAATAGAAGACATTAAGCTTGTTTGTACCTATTCCTCACTAAAATATTTAAAATTTGCAGAAGATGATAATCTAGAGGCACAATTTAATAAATGGATTTTTGATCCAACCTTCGAAGAGGAATTTGGTATTTGTAAATTTGATAAGAAATCCAAATATTTTGATGGAGATATGGTAAAAAGCTCCTATACTCTATTAAACACCTTAGCCTTATCAAAGGAGGATATAAAAGAATTATTTGAGCCTACAATAAAGTATAGAGAAAACTTTAAAAATGATGTTCATGTATTCTCTTATGATTTGAACCAAAATCATAAGAAGAATCATTTGGATGATGCAAAGATTCAAAACTATAAATATCAAATTGTTAAGGATTTATTAAACCGCAAGCAAGATCTTTACTATACTCCATTAATTAAGGATTTTAGAAGATATCAAACGGATAATTTATTAAAGGAATATAAAAAGGGAAAGATCTTAATTGAAGGTAGATATGCAACCGTATTATCTAACCCTTTTGAATTCTTAACTGCTCTTGCAGATACAGATAAATTAAAAAAGGATAAGTTAACTCCATTTAATTATAATAACCCTAAATCCCTATTATTAGATAAGGAAATCTATTCTAAAGGCTTTAGTGATGATGAGCCATTAACTATAATAAGATATCCTCATATTACTATGGGGAATTTATGGGTTACAAAGAATAAGAAGCTTCCTATTATAAATGACTATTTCAATTTATCTAAGGAAATTGTAGTTGTAAATTCTATTAACCATAATATATTACAAAGATTAAATGGAATGGATTTTGATTCTGATTCCATCATGATGACCAATAATCCTATTCTTTATACAAGAGCAAAGGAAAATGAGAATCGCTTTAAGGTACCAGTAAATTTAGTAGAGCCTATAAAGGAATCTGATATCCAAAGCTTTACGATTGATTTATCAAAACCCGACAGCAAGATTAGTAATAATAAGGTAGGGATAGTAGTAAATTATGCAACCTGCTTGAATTGTCTTTATTGGGATACATTTAATAAGGATAAAAATGATCCTAAATTAAAGGATATTTATAAGGATATTTGTATTTTAGCCGTATTATCTAATATGGAAATTGATTCAGCTAAAAGGCCATATCCATGCGAGACTTCTATGATTATTTCAAATTTAAATGAGAAATATTGCTATGAATACAAGGATAAGAATGGAGATATAAAGAAATCAAATTGGCCAAAACAACCATTATGCTTTAGAAAGAGTACAACAAAAAATGCCTTAAAAAATGAAAAAGGCATGGAGGTTGGCCTAGATTATATGGTGAAATATCTTTTGGATCATCCTCTAACGAATAGCGAGGAAAAGGAAGTAACCTTCGAGAGCTTCATTTCCTTCCCATATCCTAAAAAATATAATGGGCATGATAAAAAGGCTATAAATAAGTTAGATGAATTATTGAAGGAAATTGATTCAAAATTCAAAGAAGAGAAGAAGGGCCTAAAAATGACGGAGGATGTATTCATGAACATGAATGCTGGCTTCCAAAGAATTTTAGACGAACATGAGAAAGAAGTCATAAAGTGTATCAATAATAAGAATAGAGCGAGAATGGCTATAAGAAAGCTAGATAACTATTCTAAGAATAATACATCCTATGCTTGGATTCTCTTATATTATTTTATGTGTAGAGAAGGCTCTAAATTTAAAGATTTATTGGGTATGGATTATAAAAAGCCAGGCCTAAGGATTAAAACGGATAAGGATAAGGAATATATAACATTATTTGGCCATAAAATGGCTCTATTAGATCAAGATTTAGATAGTAGCGATGCTATGGGTTCTATTGATGAAGATGAATTATATGAGGATGATAATCCATATGATGAATATATCGATTATGCTGATGAAATGTGGGATTTGTAAAAGTACAAATCCCTTTTTCTTGTGTGCCGGGCATGGCACTAATCTTACTGGTGAAAGTCCAGTCACGGGTATTTACCGCCAAGTGTAGCGAACCTCAAGCCGTTAGGAGTAATCCTATGGGTGAAGGAAGAGGTGTA
>Ga0310695_10012129_pt1 | contig 12140 bp, 11 predicted proteins | sample RumenRJG_04DNA_FD_203882 | JGI IMG/M metagenome (GOLD analysis project Ga0310695, IMG submission 203882) | Bovine rumen microbial communities from Lethbridge, Alberta, Canada - RJG_04 (v2) (version 2) | ecosystem: Host-associated > Mammals > Digestive system > Stomach > Rumen | place: Canada... | reverse complement strand
ACAATGTAGAATTGACTAACAAAAATAAATAAAAAGAATTTATTTCCTTCGGTCTAATTACACACAAGGAAGATGCAAGAGCACCTTTCTCAAAAGAAACCATTGCATTTTTTCCAAGAGAACCTCGTAAACAAAATAAGATGTCATCTTTTTGTAATTTTGCACCGCCCATCGAATCATATTTATTGGTAGAAATGTAATCCATATTTAAAAAATCAATTTCTCCATTTACAATATGACCTGCATTAATAAATGGGATTCCTTGTTTTTGTATTTCATTTGGTTTCGGATATTTTTCACTTCTATCGCCATTCTTTATTTCCGCAATCTCCCCCAAAGTTTTCACCTGCCAATCGTCGTGAAATTCTGGAAAACGCAATTCGGGCGCGGCTGTGGTTGTATCTATATATATTGTTTTTGACGTCATCATCTGCAATTAATTATTCGTTTGAAATCTTCTTCCGTAGGCATATAGAGTTTGTACTGCGAGGCAAAAAGTTGTTTGCTTTCGTTGAGCATAGAATATTTTACCACAGTTTCATCGTTTTGCGAACAGAGTATTATTCCTATCGTTGGGTTGTCTGTGTCGGTGCGTTTTTGGTCTTCGTAAAGCCTTACATACAAATCCATTTGTCCGACATCTTGCGGTGTCAACGTGCCTATTTTCAGGTCGATAAGTACAAAACATTTCAGGAGATAGTTGTAAAATACCAAATCTATATAATAATGTTTGCCAGCCTCGGTGGTGATGCGTTGCTGACGCGCCACAAACGAAAAACCTTTGCCTAATTCAAGCAAAAAATCTTGCAGTTTGTTGGTCAATGCTGTTTCTAAATCCGCTTCAAGATAATCTTTGTTTTCTTTTAAATCAAGAAATTCAAGGATATAAGGGTCTTTAAGAATGTCTTTCGGTGAAATGGGCGAATGGTTTTGCTGAGCCTCTTGTTTTACAACATCATTGTTTTTGCTTGACAGCAAACGTTCGTAGTAAAACGAGTTTATCTGACGTTCCAACTGCCGCGCACTCCACGCACATTCTACGGCTTCTTTAATATAGAAATCTCTTGCTGTTTCGTTTTCTACACGCATCAGTAGGCGGTAATGCGTCCAACTTAATTTGGAACGCACTGCGTTCCAAATTGGAAACGTCATATAAAATTGTCGCATATACCTAAGATTCCGCTCGTCAAATCCCTTGCCGAAATCTTCCGTAAGGGCTTTTGCAAGGTTTTCTATCAACGATTTACCGTATTCGGCACGGTTGTTCCCGTTTTGTTCTTCTACAACGATGCGGCGGCCAATTTCCCAATATGTAGCCACCATTACGGTATTAACGCTGCGCACAACGTGCTGTTGCGCCTCGGTTATCAATGCCTTGATGTCGTTGATAAAATTGCCGGTTGCTGTAATATTGTTCACAATTATTCCTCCCAAGCATTTAATCCTGAAATTTCTTTGCCCTTTGCCATGCGTTTGAGCAAAGGCACGAGCCGAGCCATAAACTCTTTTTCTTTGGCAACACGCTCGCGCCAACCGAGTTCAAGCGGTTCAAATAGTTCGGTTAGTTGGTCGTTGTCCAATATCAGGCGGTCGAGTGTCCGGGTGATAAATGCCATCAAACGGTCTTTATCGAGTTGGAAATCACTTGCGATGCTGTTGATTCCGTTGTCGTATTTATGTTGCTTGAAGTCTTCAAAATCTTTCTTAACTTCATCGACGGTTTTGCCATTGATGTCGTCCTTGTCGAGCGAATTGATGTATTCGATAATCTCATCGCTGTTGTCCATAAAGTTGGAACTTGATTTTATTATGTTGATGATTTGCTCTTTGGTGAGTTTTTGCTTGGTCTCTTTGCCTGTCCATTTGGCAATCAACTCCATTATATAATCATAATCTATTATTACCGAAGCAAAAAGAACAAATTCAAAATCCAAATAGTCGTCGTTGAAATCGTTTGCTCCGTTGTCAGGCTCGTTTTGTGCTGAGGATATTTCAAATTTGATGGCTTTGGCAGTGTCCAAATATGCAACCCTAAATTTGATGATGTCTTCCGATGGCAGTATTTCTTCAATTTGTTGCTCGTCTTGTTCTGTGATGTCGGTGTATTGGTCGAGTTTTGTCTTTAATTTCTGAATTTGTTTGAAATCCTTGATAAACTGAATTTTAGCCTCGTTACCACAAATATTGTAAACATCTTCGGGCGACAATGTGAGTTGCTGACGGTGCATAAAGTCTTCGAGATTGCTGACAGCCTCTTTGTATTGTCTGATGACCTCTTCTTTGGGTTCCACGAGCCAAATTGTGCTTTTGTTTTTCAAGTCTTCTCCCGAAAACAAAGCAACCGCTCTATCAACTTCATCTTGCAATCCTCTAAAATCCAAGATATTTCCCTGCGGCTTGGTGTCGTTGAGTACTCTGTTGGTACGCGAAAACGCTTGAATTAGCGAATGGTATTTGAGGTTTTTGTCCACATAGAGAGTGTTGAGGTACTTGGAATCAAATCCCGTCAACAGCATATCTACAACAATGGTGATGTCGAGTTTGTTTTTATGTGCGTATGTTTCATTTGAGAATTTTTGGTTTTTGATTCTCAATTGCACATCTTGATAATATATGTCGAACTCTTGAAGCGAAAAACCGCTTTTCAGGGCTTTTTCGTCGCCTTTTGCATATCCTTCAATGAATTGTTTATTGTAGTCTTCGATAATTTCTTCCAAAGCCGCCTTCTTTTTGTTTTGGTCGGTTTTGTTGTCGTATCTCTCTTGCTGCAAATCCTCTTGAAGTTGCCTAACATCATTAAGGGTTTTCTCGTTGTTTTGTACAGCCTCCAACGGCGGTGTGAATACGCAAGTGATATTCAATGGCTTATAGTCGGAGTTAGTTTCCGACATTATTCTTTGCTGTTCCTTGAATATCTTGTAATATTCGATGGCATCATTTATCGACGAAGTTGCAAACAGGGCGTTAAACTTTCTGTTTGCGGTAGATTTGTCGTGTTTGGACAATATCGACTTAACAATTGCAATTTTGTCGTACCCATTTTCAGGTATTTCGTCATTTGGCTTGAAATAGTCAACGTGAAACCTGAGAACGTTGAGGTCGTTGATTGCGTGTGTAATTGTGTACTTATGAAGGAGTTTTCCAAAAACGGTCTTTGTCGTTTTATATTGTCCCTCTTCTCCGTCGGCTTGTTTGTACGTGGCGTTTTCGTCAAAAATTGGCGTTCCTGTAAAACCGAACATTTGCGAGTTCGGAAAGAATTTTTTGATAGCCTTGTGATTTCGTCCAAATTGCGAACGATGACATTCGTCGAAGATGAACACAAAACGGTCGTCTTTGATGTCTTCAAGATCCTCTTTGTAAGCATCTTCCGATAATGCCTTGTAAAGTTTTTGTATTGTGGTTACGATTACCTTGTTTGAATCTTCCATTGAAGTCAGACGCCGAACAAGAACTGCGGTATTAGTGTTTTCTTCCACGCATCCTTCCTGAAACTTGTTGAACTCCTCGCGAGTCTGTCTGTCCAAATCTTTCCTGTCAACCACAAACAAGCATTTTTCTATATCTTCCTCGTTTTTAAGCAAGGTGGACGCTTTGAATGAGGTGAGAGTTTTGCCGCTGCCTGTGGTGTGCCAAATATAACCGTTCCCTTTGCCGTTTTTTATGGTTTCCATTATCCTTTTCACGGCGTAAATTTGGTATGGGCGCATAATCAGCACTTTTTGGTCGGTATTTACCAACACCATATATCGGCAAATCATTTCGCCAAGAGCGTATTTTTCTAAAAATATTTTTGTAAATTTGTTTAACTGGTTAATTGGTTTGTTGTTGCTGTCTGCCCAATTGTAAATAGGCAAAAACTGTTCTTTGGCGTCAAACTGTAAATAATTGTCGTTGTTGTTGGTAAAATAGAATGTTTTTTCTTCGTTGCTAACAATAAACAACTGCATAAAACACAGCAAGGTATTGAGATAGCCGTTACCTTTGTCGTGCTTGTAGTCGATAATTTGTTGCATTGCCTTACGTGGATTTACCTTGTGGTCTTTGAGTTCTATCTGCACCAATGGCAAACCGTTGATAAGGATTATTACATCATACCTTTGATTGGAATTGGCGGTGTTGATTCTCAGTTGTGTTACAACTTCGTAATCATTTTTGCACCAATCATCTGTATTAATAAGGTTATAATAGAGTGGCAAACCGTCTTCTCGGTAAAACAACTGTTTTTCACGCAGTTTTTTTGAACATTTGAAAACATCTTTGTCGATTAGGTCGGTCAAAAGCATATCAAACTCACTGTCAGAGAGATGACAGAAGTTTCTCACATTGAACTTCTCCCTAAAATTTCTTTCGAGAGATTCTCTGTCTTTAATGTCAGCCCGATACTTATATTTAAGTTCTTCGAGTTGCTTAATAAGTTCGCTTTCTATTTGACTTTCCATAACTCGTATTTTATTTTACAAAAATAAGAAAGATAATATTAAAGGCAAAATTATTTCCTTTGAAAAAATGGTTAGTTGTTGTGTTTTGTGTATAAAAAAAGTAGAGACACACGTAACTGTGTATCTCTACTTTAAATCTGTCAAATATAATTCTAAGAATTAGTCCTTAATATTTGCTTTTAAGAATTCTCTGTTCAGGCGGGCGATGTGCGAGATTGATACTTGTTTAGGACATTCAAGTTCGCAAGCGCCTGTGTTGGTGCAGTTTCCGAAGCCGAGTTCGTCCATCTTGGCAACCATTGCTTTGGCACGTTTGGCAGCCTCAACTTTGCCTTGGGGAAGGAGTGCAAGTTGCGAAACTTTTGCCGAAACGAACAACATTGCCGAGCCGTTTTTGCAGGTGGCAGCGCAAGCACCGCAACCGATACAAGCGGCAGCATCCATAGCCTCGTCGGCATCAGCCTTGGGAATAGGAATTGCATTAGCGTCGGGAACTCCGCCGGTAGATACCGAAACAAAGCCTCCTGCCTGCATAATTTTGTCATATGCGCTACGGTCTACCATAAGGTCTTTGATAACGGGGAAACCGCCCGAACGCCAAGGTTCGATTGTGATAGTTTCGCCGTCTTTGAATTTGCGCATATGCAACTGGCAGGTGGTGATAGCATCGTCTGGTCCGTGAGCACGGCCGTTGATAAATAGCGAGCACATACCGCAGATACCTTCGCGGCAGTCGTGGTCGAATGCCACAGGGCCGTCGGGGTCGTTGGTGTTGATGAGTTGCTCGTTGAGTATGTCTACCATTTCGAGGAACGATGCCTCGGTGGATATGTTCTCCACTTTGTATTCTTTAAATTGACCTTTTGAATGACGGTCTTTCTGCCGCCAAACTTTCAAAGTCAAGTTCAAACCTTTATTTTCTGACATTTTTGATTCAATTTAAGTTTGTTTGAAAATTTTGATGCGGTAACTATTTACCTGTCTTATAGTTTCTTGTCTGAACTTTAATAAACTGATAGTTCAAATCTTCTTTATGAAGTTCAGGTTCTTGGTTCTCGCCTTTGTATTCCCAAGCGCCAACGTACATAAAGTTAGCGTCGTCGCGTTTTGCCTCGCCGTTGTCTTGGCTCTCTTCGCGGAAGTGACCGCCGCACGATTCGTTGCGGTGGAGTGCGTCGCGAGCGATAAGTTCGCCAAGTTCGAGGAAGTCGGCCACGCGGTTGGCTTTTTCAAGTTCGTTGTTGAGTTCGTCGGCTTTGCCGGGGATGTGAACTTTTTTCCAAAATTCTGCGCGGAGTTCCTGAATTTGTTTGATGGCGGTTTCGAGGCTCTCTTTTGTACGAGCCATACCAACGTTGTTCCACATAATGTGTCCGAGGCGTTTGTGGAATGAGTCTACCGATTCGTCGCCCTTAACGTCCATAAGTTTCTTGATGTAAGCCTTAACGTCGTCTTCGGCTTTCTTGAACGCGTCGTTTTCTTTGGGGTTGATGCGGGGAACGTTGAACTGGTCGGCCAAGTATTCCTGAACAGTGTAAGGCAATACGAAGTAACCGTCGGCAAGACCCTGCATAAGTGCCGAAGCACCAAGACGGTTGGCACCGTGGTCGGAGAAGTTGGCTTCGCCTGCTGCAAACAATCCGGGAACTGTGGTAGAAAGTTCGTAATCGACCCAAAGACCACCCATTGTGTAGTGGATAGCGGGGTAAATCATCATCGGCTCTTTGTAGGGGTCGGTGTCGGTGATTTTCTGGTACATCTGGAAGAGGTTGCCGTAGCGTTGCTCAACAACATCTTTTCCAAGACGTTCGATAGCGTATTTAAAGTCGAGGAATACAGCGTTGCCGGTAGAGTTAACGCCGAAACCTGCGTCGCAACGTTCTTTTGCGTTACGTGAAGCCACGTCGCGGGGAACGAGGTTACCGAATGCAGGATAACGCTCTTCGAGGTAGAAGTAGCGGTCTTCGTCTTTAATGTCAGAAGCCTTGATTTGTCCTTTGCGGAGTTTTTCGGCATCTTCTTTCTTTTTGGGAACCCAGATGCGGCCGTCGTTGCGGAGCGACTCAGACATAAGGGTAAGTTTGCTCTGGAAGTCGCCGTGCTGAGGAATACAGGTGGGGTGAATCTGCACCATACAGGGGTTAGCAAAATATGCGCCCTTGCGGTAAGCCTTCATAGCGGCAGAACCGTTGCTGCCCATAGCGTTGGTAGAGAGGAAGTAAACGTTGCCGTAACCACCTGTTGCCAATACTACGCAGTGTCCAAAGTGAGATGAAATTTCGCCAGTGAGAAGGTCGCGGGTAACAATACCACGGCAACGGCCGTCGATCATTACGAGGTCCATCATTTCGCAACGGGTGTGCATCTCCACGTTTTTCAAACCAATCTGACGGCTGAGTGCTGAGTATGCACCAAGGAGAAGTTGCTGACCCGTCTGACCGCGGGCGTAGAATGTACGTGATACGAGCGCACCACCGAAAGAGCGGTTAGCCAAGAGTCCGCCGTATTCGCGAGCAAACGGAACTCCCTGAGCCACACACTGGTCGATGATAGAGTTAGAAACCTCTGCCAAGCGGTAAACGTTGGCTTCGCGTGCACGGTAGTCGCCACCTTTGATAGTATCGTAGAAAAGGCGGTAAACCGAGTCACCGTCGTTGGGATAGTTTTTAGCAGCGTTGATACCGCCCTGAGCGGCGATAGAGTGAGCACGGCGGGGCGAATCCTGATAGCAGAATGCCTTTACTTTGAAGCCCATCTCGGCAAACGAAGCGGCTGCCGATGCGCCTGCCAAGCCTGTGCCTACTACAATTATATCTATTTTTCTTTTGTTGGCGGGATTTACAAGATGCTGGTGTTCTTTATAGTTTTTCCATTTGTCTTTCAAATCGCCTTCTGGTATTTTTGAATCCAATTGTGCCATAATTGTTTCTTTCTTTTTAAGATGATGGATTAAGATTATTTGTTAGACTCTTGTTGGCAGGGAGTCTGAGTGCTTTGCTGACATTCAACAGCCTGTTTGTCGTTGCAGCAGCCTTGGGGAACTTTGATTCCGCCACAAGCAGCGTAGATTACGATAACTGCAAAACCTAAGCAAACGATGGTGCTGAACCATTTGGCGATGCATTTGAGACGAGGAATCCAAGTCTTGTTGCTAAGGCCAACGGTGTGGAATGCGCTCCAAAAACCGTGGTTCAAGTGCAACCAGAGGGCAGCGAACCAAATAAGGTAAACTACTGTAAGCACGATGCTTAATGCGCCGCACTCGTGGAAATAGTAGTTGATCCAATAAGCGCCGTTGGTAGAGAGGCTCTCAGCCTCTTCGCAGCCAATAAGGTCGGCGAACATCATCTTAGCCCAAAACTGACCAAAGTGGGTGATAAGTCCGCAGAAGATAATGATGCCGAGAACGAGCATATTCTTCGAAGCGAACTCCACTTCTTTGGGAAGATTCTGGCTGTCGTAACGGTCGGTGCCGCGAGCCTTGCGGTTCTGAATCGTCAACACAAACGCGTAAACGATGTGCACCAAAAATCCGGCGGCGAGTATCACCGTGCCGGCAACGGCATACCAGTTGGAGCCGAGGAACGCGCAAACACTGTTGTAGGCGCATTCGCTAAACAATACCACCGCGTTCATACACAGGTGGAATAGCAGAAACAATATCAAGAACAAACCTGATATACTCATTATCAGTTTTTTCCCGATAGAACTTTTAAAGAATCCTTTCATAGCAGATTACTTGTTTTTTAATTATCGTTGTACAAATAAAGTATTTTTCAAGCAACAAAAGTACGTCAAAAATCTCGTATACGGCATTAAATCTTAAAAATAATTTAATAAAATTTCGATTTTTTTTGTAACTAATTGAATAATAGTGGATAATGTTTTACATCAGCGAGCCCTGCAATTTTTATCGGCATTATCCGTTATAATAACAAAACACCTTAATATTATAGTATTATGAATAAGATTTTTTTTGTAATTGCAATTCTATTGCTGCCTATGCTGGGCGTGGCTCAAAACGTGGGACTTAATATCGGCGACAAGGCTCCCGAAATATCCGCTAAAACTCCCGACGACCAAGTGCTGAAACTTTCGTCGCTCAAAGGCAAACTTGTGTTGATAGACTTTTGGGCATCGTGGTGCGGACCCTGTCGGAGAGAAAACCCCAACGTGGTGGCTGTCTACAATGCTTACCACGACAAAAAGTTTAAATCTGGCGACGGCTTCGAAATTTTTTCTGTTTCGCTCGACAACAACAAGAGCGCCTGGACCAAGGCAATCGAAAAAGACCAACTCACTTGGGCATCGCACGTATGCGACTACAAAGGCTGGTACGGCGAGGCATCCACAGTTTACGAATTAGAATCCATCCCGATGAACTTCCTAATCGACCAAGACGGCATCATCATCGCCAAAAACCTCCGCGGCCCCGCGTTGGAGAATAAGATAAAGGAATTGGTGGATTAGGAGATTCGGTTGGAAAGATTCTCTGGCGAACGCCTCATATCCCAAATATCCACGATATATAAAGTGTTGCTGTCGATTCTATAAACTATTTTGTTTACTGAGTTGACAACAATGCTTCTATATTCGTACTTTTTGTGTAGTAATATAGGTTCTATTATCCCCATTTTGGGATTAGTTAATAAGGTATTAGCATAATTATCTATTTCATCTCTTAGTTTTATAACCGATGTTATTCCAAATTTGGCAAACAGATATTCCATAATGTCATTTAAACTATCTGTTGCATCTTTTGACCATTTGAGGCTTAACGACTTCATATCCTAACTATGTGCTTTTATGAAATCATTCATTTGGTTTATAACGTCGTGATGGCTTATAACGTGTCCCTGGGCAATCGAGGCTTCTGCCTTGTCGATACGTTTGTTGATTCGTTTTTTTTAGAGTTTTCAATGAGACGGTCGGCGAGCCAACGTTGATTGTCAGCACTTAACGACATCGACTGGATAAATGTCCAAAGTTTATCGATACTGATTGTTCCTTCCATTTTCCTTCGTTTTAGTTAGTGGCAAATATACTCTTTTTATTTTTTATGGCAAAATTTATGGCAATAAAAACTATCCGTTGGTCTGAATTGTTAACCATCCTTAACCTTTTTTAATTCTATTTGGCGGTGTAAATATTGTTTTGGCGGTGCAAATGTGCTAAGTTTGGCGGTGTAAATAATTTAAAAGTTTGAATATGGAAAATCGTTTTATTGAGACAGTTAAGAAAATTGACGCAGTGCTGATTCTTGTGGCTGGCGTGGCTGTGATTATCTTTTTGTGCATAGCCGCTTGGGATATGCTCGGCGACCACACTTACGAACCGCCAAACCAAATTGTTGTGGTAGATAGCAACGACCCCGAAGAAGTTACCGAGGTAAAAGAAACCGTAACTTATTTAAAATCAATCAAAGATACCCATGTTTTTGAAGTAAGTAGCACCGCCATTTGTAGCGACGACCTTGTTACGGAATGTGCATCGGGCATGTCGATGAAAAATTCGGTAAAAAGTTACAATTCTGCCGTTGCCAATCTTCTTTTTGTAAAAGACGGCGCACAAAAACGTCTTTTCGACAAAAATGCCCTTATTTACAAATACACTTTGGCACATTTCGACAACGAAGGGTATATTATGAACTGCGATTTTAATGTCTATGCCGTTGTTAATCAAGATACTAATGGCGATAAAGTGCTCAATGGTATGGACAATGTATCACTTTACGTTTCTTCATACGACGGCACAGGTTTGGAGATGCTATCGCCCTCGATTTATAGTTTCGACTTTTCCGCCAAAAACACCTTTGTATATTCCGAATACGACGGCACCAAACAAACCTTCTACCGCTACGAACGCGAAACCGGCAAAAAATCCATACTAACCTCTGTGGAACAGGAAGTTGAGGAAAAGAGTATTGCGTTGTATGATTAAAAAAGTGAATTAATTTATTCCGATTAGCACATTTTTGGCGGTGTAAAATTTGTTTTGGCGGTGTAAATTTGCTAACTTTGGCGGTGTAAAATCGCTAAAACCGTGGATTATTCATTGCAACAAAAACTGAAAGAGTGCGACAAACTTCAACAAAGTTTGTGGGCTTATCATCCTCTTAGTAATGAGACACTAAAATCGCTAAGAGATTATTATCGCGTGGGGTTAACCTTTACGAGCAACGCTATCGAAGGCAACAGTTTGACCGAAAGCGAAACCAAAGTTGTGATTGAGGACGGTTTGACAGTAGAAGGCAAGCCGTTGAAAGATCTGTATGAGGCTTCGGGTCACGCTGCTGCCTTTGATTTTGTTTATTCTCTTGCCAAAACCATACCGCTCGACGAGGATGATTTGCTCAAAATTCACGCTTTGTTTTACGATAAAATTGATTCGTCGTTGGCGGGTAAGTATCGGAAAGTGCCTGTTTTTATAAGTGGAAGCAAATATGCAGTGGCTCCCGTTGACAAGATTCAACAGCGGATGGAGAAACTAATTGATTGGTACAATAATAACGAAAGCAAAATACATCCTGTGCTTCTTGCCGCGCAATTTCACAAGAGGTTTGTCTTTATTCACCCTTTTGTGGATGGAAATGGCAGATTAGCAAGACTTTTGATGAATCTCGCTCTTATCCGCAATGATTACAACATCGCAATTATTCCACAAATTTTGCGTAGCGAATATATTTCTGTGTTGGAACTTGCCCATAGCGACGATACCGCTTTTTGTTCGTTTATTGCCGATAGGGTGATTGCCACGCAGATGGATATACTGCGACTTTTTCGTGAATCGATGCCGCAACCTGAGAAAATGTCGTTTGAGGATCTTTTGAAAGCGACTATTTCCGTTAATCCCGGAATAAACGCACCCTCCCTTGCCCTGAAACTCTCTCGCAGCCTACGAACCACGCAGCGTTATCTGCACAATCTTTCGCACGACGGCGTTATAGAATTTAGAGGTGTGGCAAAGAAGGGTGGATATTACCTTACCCCAACGCAGGCATAAACTTGGCAAATAGATACAAACCTTGTTCCCCGGCGGTTACTTCGTGGGGGATGGCGGCGGGAATAATTGAGATTGTACCGGGTTTGTAATCAATAGTTTCTCCATTGTTGATACATTCGCCAAAGCCACGGATTACCTCGTGAGTTTCAAGTTGAGTGGCGTGGATGTGGTTGCCGATTTTGCAGCCTGGATCGATGCGTACCAAATGATAAGAAAATTGACCGTTGGTGTCGGCGGCTGTAACTATGTGTTTGAGAGCCACGCCTTTAAATGTAGGGTGAGCGTTCCAAGGCAGATTATCGAAATCTACCGTTTTGCCGGGCAGCGCAAGCCGTCCTTGGTTAAATTGATCAAATGTGTCCATTTTTGTGTCGTTTTTAAATTTGTTTTACGACGCAAAATTATGGCTCGCTATGTGGATTTGCTTGTAAAATATTGCTCTTTTTAGAAAAATCACTCGGTGCTATGCCTACAATCTTTTCAAAACACTTGTCGAAATGGCTCGAATCGTAAAAACCGTTGTCGATGGCGGCGTCGATAAGGCGTTCACCTTCGGCAATGGATTTTTGTGCTTTGCGAACCCTCACCTGTATCATAAACTGATGTGGCGTAAGACCAATTTTTGATTTGAACTTTCTGATTAAATGAAACTTACTTACATAAACCTCCGACGAAAGTTGGTTCAGCGAGAATGGT
>Ga0310695_10012128_pt1 | contig 12140 bp, 9 predicted proteins | sample RumenRJG_04DNA_FD_203882 | JGI IMG/M metagenome (GOLD analysis project Ga0310695, IMG submission 203882) | Bovine rumen microbial communities from Lethbridge, Alberta, Canada - RJG_04 (v2) (version 2) | ecosystem: Host-associated > Mammals > Digestive system > Stomach > Rumen | place: Canada... | reverse complement strand
TTCCAAACATGCCGCTCGTCAGAGCGGCAGCGCGAGGAGAAAGCCCGGAACGGGTTTCTCCGATTCGATCAGCGGAGCTTTGGGCCGTCCCGCGGCACAAAGCTCTGGAGTGAAAAAAACGCTATTGAGCGTTTTTTTCACTCTTTCCGCAGCATGCCGCTCGCCAGAGCGGCACCCTGAAGCGTTTTCGCACAGGCGAAAACGGTGAAGGAACAGGCGGAGGTTTGGGCCGCCTCGCGGCACAAAGCTCTGGAGTGAAAAAACGCTATTGAGCGTTTTTTTCACTCTTGATACTCTGCTCTATTATGTGTACACCGCCCGACTCCGTATTGCCCGAAGAGGAGTCCGATGCATCACCCTGTGCTTCATCCTGTTTTTCCAGTGTGTTATCCTGTTTTTCCGTCGTATTGCCCTGTTTTTCCAGCACATTGTCCTGTTTTTCCAATGCAGAATCTGCTGTTTCACCCTGCGTCGCAGCTTCAGAAGAAGACTCTGTTCCGGCATTCCCGGATCCATCCCCTCTCCTGCTGCGCACAAGCTGGAGGCCTGTCATGCAGGCGGCAGTCAGCAGAATAAGGATCAGAACAGACAGCAGAACCACCCTTGTATTTGCCCGGGACTCTTGTTCCCGGACCGGGGCCTGCGCCCTGGGCACAGGTTCACGCTTCTGTGCCTTTTGTACAGATTCCAAATTCTGAGCATTTTGCACAGTTTTCTGATCTGCCGCCTTTTGCACAGTTTCCCGATTTGCCCTTATTTGCACAGTTTTCTCTTCCTGCAGCGTACGGTATAGTTCTTCTGTAACTGCCTCCTTCACTCCTGCCTGAACAAGGATCACGGTGATATTATCTCTTCCTCCGTTTTCCATCGCCCTCTGAAGCAGCCGCTCTATCTTGGCAGCCGGCCCGGCGTCTGACACCAGGATGGCTGTGATCTCTTTCTCAGAGACCATGTCGGTAAGTCCGTCGCTGCAGATCAGGAAGATGTCTGACGAAAGGACATTTCCGCTCGTCACATAGGGATTGACAGTCAGTTCATCCGGGCTGATCCCGATAAACTGTGTGAGCCTGGGTTTCCTGTTCAACAGGCCTGTTTCCCGCAGAAGATCCTCGTCTGTATGATCGCGGGAAATCCGGGCAAGCTGTCCATCACGGCAGAGAAAGATCCGGCTGTCTCCCACATTGGCGGCATAGTAGCTGTCACCGGAAAGACGTAGCACGGCAGCTGTCGTCCCCATATCCGTGAAGTCTGCTTCCGCCTGTTCCCACACAGCATCCGACATGCGCTTCAAAACGGCCTGCAGGCATGCACAATGTCCGTCTCTGTCTGCCGCTGCAGCATCCCGCACAGAATCTGCAAACACCTCTGCAGCGAGGCTGGATGCGATCTGCCCGTCTGCCTGGCCGCCCATGCCGTCAAAAACACCGAAGTCGGCTACTTTCTTTTCCGGTCCATATTGGCAGGTCAGAACCTTCTCCAGTCCTGCGTTTTTTGCCGGAAGGAAATGACCGTCAAAATAAAAATTGTCTTCGTTATTGCCCCTGCGCTTTCCAGTCAAACATCCGCAGGCCGCAGAAATAGTAAAATTCATACGGATACCTCTGCCGAAAGACCGCGAATCGATTATTCCGGCATTTTCAGCAGAAAACGGAACTCCACTCGCCTGGAAGCATCCATGTCAATTGTTCCGTCTTCCCGCATAACAGGGTTATCATAGGAATGCCCCACGGCAGTCGCCATCTCACCTAATCCGGGTACTTTTTCCCTGCAGTACTGCAGGACACCTTCCGCCCTCTCTTGAGACAGCTCCAGGTTGTGGTCATAATCGCCGTTGGTATCCGCATACCCGTCGATCTGCACTCCGGTGATATAGCCGACATCCTTCCATCCTTTCAGAACATCGAAATAGGTCTCCAGAAAGACTTCCATCTCTTTTTTACCTTCTTCCGAGAGATCAGCGGAGTTCCTCCTGAATGATACATCGGAATTCAGCCGGATAATACCGGTCTCATAATCTACATTTGCCTGAATATTCTCTCTGGAAAAGACAGACAACAGATCACTGATGACGGACTTCTGCCGAGATCCCAACCGTGAAAGAACATTTTCTGTGATATTGTCTCCCGCCTCATCAGGAAGACAGGCCATTACGCATGAATCCCGGTAGTCGTTGAAGGTTGAATTATATAAATAGGCCTTTCCGTCAACGACAAGAGTCACTCCTCTGGCTGAACCGAGGTTAGAGAGCGGTATGCAGTCAAACTCTGCCTCTCCGGGTTCTGAAATAAGTTCCCCGGATGAATCATTTTTTCTTGCCTTCCAGGTGCAGCGAATATGATATCTGCTGAAAGTTGCTTCTGCTCCGGTATCTGTATACATGGTAGACACCAGGGTTCCATCTCCGAATCTGATACCTATCCCTGTCACAAGATTTGGGTCCTTGTCATCCTGCAATGCAAAATTAACTGTTTTGATCCCCTGAAATGTCTCAAAGCCTCTCCTGCACACCCCTTTGATTACTATGTGAGATCCGTTAACAGCCGGATTTGACACGTCATACAGTTCGGAGCTGCTGTTTCCCTTTTTCAGGATCAGGTTTCCATCCCGGAACTCGTAGATGAATTCTTCTTCCGGTTTGTCTTTTTCATAGAGAATGTCTCCTGTGTTCTGATCCAGGAAAAACCACTCCACAGGCTTCAGAATCAGCCGGTTTCCTTCCACCTGGTAAATATATCTCTGCTCATAATAATTCGAATCCTTTTCCCCGCCGTAGGTCAATTGGCACCAATACGTACCGGCATATTCAGGGTGATCCTGAATGAGCTTCCGGGTTCTCTCCTGATTCCCGCAATAATAGTAATGGCTGTCAAAACACTCAACTTCTTTACTGAATCCGTAGGGATAATAAAAGTCGTCCGCCACCCTGCTCTTCTCAGGTTCAAAAATGTGCCCTGCCTTCCAGTCAATGGGAACAGTGGAAACGCGGACCGGCTCTTCCCACCGGTTCCCATGACCCTCCCACATTTCTCTTTCGCAGTACTCCAGATTATCTATGTGGTCTCTTTTTTCTGTATTGCCTGTTCCCTTCTGATAAAACCAGCTCTCAAACATAGCATTCACAGGTTCTTCTATTGTAAGGCCGCCGGAAGTACTGTCATTATTGTCATTTGCCGTGGCAGCGGCAGTTTCCACAGAAGGATTGGTCAGCGCGGACTCGTCCCCCCTGGGCTGTGCATATACAGCAGAATCTGACTTACGGATCGACAGCACCAAAACAAGTGCAAAAGCCAATCCTATGACGGCTTTCTTACAGATCTTCATCCTCACCATATCCTCCTTACAAAAACTTTATCCCTGCGGCCATGGGCAGGTACCCGCAAACACGCATGACTTAATGACGGGTTTTTTGGCGCAGTTATTGTCGATAGCATACTAATTGATATAATATTATCCATATAGGTAACTGAAAAAAATTTTACTCCCTTGTGTTGGCTATTGTCAACTATGCATAGGTAATACCTCATTTTCTTCCTGTTAGAATTACTCTATCTATGCAAGCGTACGGACGTGTATCGATACTGTAATTTAGATTTTGATTGAATGGCCGGAAGGGAAGTATTACCAATGCTGTATTCTGAAGTCTATGCCAATAGAATACGGAGTCTGTGCAAGCAACATGGGATCACGCTGAACCGACTTGCCACACTGAGCGGCCTGAAACAGTCCACCATCGACAACATCATTCATGGCAGGAGCAGGAATCCCAAAGCCAAAACACTCCACAAGATCGCCAATACCTTTAATATGACCCTGAGTGAGTTTCTTGACTTCCCTGAACTGAATGACTACTACCTTGAGGACGAGGATGATCAGACCTGATCCGTATTCATACATTTATTCCACTCAACTCCTCTGTAAAAAGACATTATCCTCATCCTGCCATACAAAGGATACAATATAAAAAATGTCAATTTGTTTTAAGCTTTTGGAAAACAAATTGGCATTTTTGTTTTTTTATAGTTATTGGCGGCGGTATCGATCTGCATTTTATTGATCCTGTTTTCACAAAACAAATAAATATGTCAAGAATTGAACACAAATAAATGTATAATTAAGGACATGGAGAAGCCTTGCAGGCCGTTCTGCAGACAAAACAGTCTCAGCACACGCCCCATTAAGGGCATGTATATTATAGATTTACCGTATATACAAGACAGTTACCGGAGGAAGCAAGTAATGAATGTGCAGCGCAGTCAGATCACAGAACAGGATTTCTACTTCGCACAGGATGCGATCAGAAAGCTGGCAGACTATTTTTCGAACCGGGTGGTGGGGCAGAATGCCCTCAAGCACTCTCTCATCGCGTCGATCATCGCCGACGGACATATTCTGATCGAGTCTGTTCCCGGGCTTGCCAAGACAACAGCAGCCAAAGCGATTTCGGACGCGGTGGACGGCAAGTTCTCCCGTATCCAGTGCACGCCGGACCTTCTGCCCAGTGATATCATCGGTACACAGATCTATCATCAGCAGACGGGAAAGTTTGAGACCATCTTCGGACCGGTCTTTGCGAATTTTGTCCTTCTCGATGAAGTAAACCGTTCCAGTGCCAAGACCCAGAGCGCCATGCTCGAGGCCATGCAGGAGCGGCAGGTCACCATCGGGGGAAATACCTACCGTATGCCTGAGGACATTTTCATTGTCATCGCGACACAGAACCCCATCGAGCAGGAAGGTACCTACCCTCTCTCGGAGGCACAGACGGACCGCTTTATGATCAAGGAAAAGATCACCTATCCGTCCGTGAACGAGGAGATCGAGATCCTGAACCGGATTGAAAGCGGCGCGATCGAAAGAAAGGTTCCTGCGGTCCTTTCGATCAGGGATATCGACAGGGTACAGGATATCGCGGAACGGGTCTATGTGGATCCCGTTGTCAAGAAATATATTGCAGATATTGTGAATGCAACCAGAGACCCGGGACGTTATCTGCTGAACAAAGATCTTGCAAAGTATATCCGGATTGGAGCCAGCCCCCGTGCGACCATCAATTTCCTCCGGATCGCCAAGGCATCGGCCCTCATGAACGGGCGCACCTATGTGTCGCCGGACGATATAAAGCAGATGTGTCATCCGGTGCTGCGCCACAGGATCGGCCTCAATTACGCGGCTGTCGCGGACAATGTACCCGTAGAACAGCTCATTGACGCGATCGTAAACTCAATACCGACACCGTAAAGATCAAATAAAAAAAAATTACAGGAGAAACCCGGGAATGTTCTTATGTCTCAAAAAAAGAGACTGACAAAAATCCAAAGGATTATCGGAACTTCGAAAAATGAGTATAAATGTAAATATAAATTTTGATTATCTGGACAGGGTCCGGAAAATCGCCACTCTCTATACCAAGAGGAAAACATCCGATCTTTTCGACGGCGACTATCATTCCAGACAGCATGGGCGCAGTCTGGATTTTGATGATCTGCGCGAGTATCACTACGGGGATGATGTCAGTATGATCGACTGGAAGTCATCCTCAAGAGTGGGCAAGACGCTGATCCGAAGGTATTTCGCGGACCGGAGACTGAATGTCATCTTTGTCGGCGACACCGGCAGAAAGATGACGGGTGACACGCCCGCCGGGGAATCCAAGGAGCAGATCGCCCTCATGGCGCTTGGCATTACAGCCTATCTTGTCGGCGAGCAGGGGGCAACCTATGCCCTCTCCTGCTGCGGACAGGACGGTCAGAGGATCACGCCATTTTTGACCGGGGCCGGACATCTGGAAGAGCTGATCTACACCTATAAGGAATCCATCGAAAATAAAGATTCCTTCGGAAATAAAGACTCCATCGACAGGGACACTCCCTCCCAGAGCTTCAGAGAGACACTTCTGAAAACGGTCTCTTCTTTTTCGCGCCATATGATCATGGTGATCATCACGGACAGGGAGGGACTGGCGGAGATGGACAAGGGGCTGGTAAAGCGCCTGACCTACTACAATGATGTCTATGTTTTCTGTATTGAAGATGCATTTCTGACTTCAGACAACGCATTCGACCTCGATGCGGACCGCTTTGCGGATCCCTTTCTTGCCATCTGCGAGGATCTGCGTCAGGAAGAGCTGCAGATCAGGACGCAGCTGGAACAGACCGCGGAGAGCGTTCTGACACCCAACCGTATTTTTTTCAAAAAGATCAGCAGGGAAGAAGAAATCGTTGATGCACTTGTCTGGCTGTTCGGCCGCAGAAGGGGGACGATCACATGAAATATTCGGTCAATCTTGAGGCTCCCTTCGCTTTTTCCGCCAGGTGGTACTGGATCGGAGCAGGCTTTATCCTGCTGGCGGTCCTTGTCACGGCCGCAGTCTATTATATCTTCAGGCATTTATCCCACACTGACTCCGCCAGGATGAAATGGCATAGATTGGCGCATAATCGGGAGAAATACCTGAAAAGGATCGATGAAATCGAGGCGGCCTATAAGAAAGGCGATCTGGACACAAGGGCAGTTGCCCAGCGCATGAGCAAAGAAGTCCGGTCATTTGTCGATGCTGTGACCGGATGGCGGACAGACACCATGGTCTACAATGAGCTCGTCCGATTGAACAGACCTGAACTGGCGGAACTGGTGCGGTCTTACTATGAGCCCGAGTTCGCCTTCTACTCCGAAGCAGACGCGAAACTTGCAATTGAGAGAGGTAAGGAGCTGATCAGAAAATGGGCATAAATCTTCGTTACCCCGGGATTTTTCTGTTCGGGGTTCTTATCATCGCGCTCGTATGCCTCGCGGCGTTTCTGCTGAGGCGAAGGCGCAGAGACCGCATCCGCATCCGGGCTGCCAACACAGACCGTCTGAAGATGCATCCCCTCTATCAGAGAAAACTTGTGCAGGCGCGTATATTCCGGATCCTTGCTGCGGCCGGCATCATCCTGGCGCTGGCCGCGTCTGTATTACTTTCATCAAGGCCTTACCGGAGGGATGCAGTCAGGGATCCCGTCACCCGCAGAGATATCTTTTTGTGTGTCGACCTGTCTTCTTCCAGCTATGCAGGCGTCAAGGACCTCGTGAATGAATTCGGCAGGACCATAGACGGACTTGACGGGGACCGGATCGGCATCTCCCTTTTCAACACGTCGAGTATTCAATATGTTCCGATGACGGATGACTATGTTTTTGCGCGGGAAAGGCTGGATGCCCTTGCCGGCTATCTTTCAGCCGAAGAGGAATTCATGGCAGATTACGTGCAGAAGTATGATTCCGTATACGATATCCCGGAATCCGAACGCCCCCGCTACGATGAACTGAACCGCATTCTTTCGACTTTTGACGAAGGAATAACCGCGGGCTATGAATTTAAGGGAACAAGTGCGGTCGGCGAGGGACTCGCCTCCTGTCTCTTCAGCTTCCCGGAGCTGAATAAGGAAAAGAGGACCAGAATCATCCTCTTTGTCACAGACAACCACGAAGAGCTTCTCGAAGACCCGCTGGTGACGCTCGAGGAATCAGCAGAAATGTGCTCCCAGGACAAGGTCACTGTCTTCGGGATCTATCCCGCAGGCAGGCAGGCCGCACAAGGCTCTGCCGAAAGCCGGGGATCCGCAGACAGCAGCACTGCATCGGAAGAAATGAGACGGATGAAATCCGCCGTTGAACTGACCGGGGGAAGCTTCTACGAGACAGGTTCTTCCATCACGGCAGAACAGATCCTGGATGATATAGCCTCACAGGCAATCGTCGATACCAATACCGCAGTCGCTTCACTGGATCAGGATACCCCTCTGTTCTGGGTATGCCTCCTGATTGCCGGCTTCATCCTCATCGCGGGAACTACACTGTTTTATGTACTGCGCAGAGGCATCCGCAAGGGATCTTTTTCACGCAAGCTGACTGCCGCGGTCCTGCTCGGACTCATGGCTGTCTCCATCATTGTGATCGCGGTCCGTCCCATGTATCTGAGTCCCTCCGCGGAGATCATGACTCGAAACCTGGATGTCGCATTTGTCGTCGACACCACGATCAGCATGTGGGCTGAAGACCACAAAGTACAGCTTCCGACTCAGCCCGGCAGGGGACTCCCGGGTTCCCGGACAAACAGTTCTGTCCCGCAGACCCGCATGGACGGAGTAAAAAAAGATATCTACTCGATCATGAACGCGCTGCCCGGCAGCAATTTCTCACTGATCAGATTTGACAACGGGGCAGAGATCATGACGCCCTTCACCCAGGACATCAATGCGGTCTACGACATGGTCAATGATCTGAGCATGCCTGCATACGCGACCGCCAGGGGTTCCACTCTCAATACAGCCCATGATGCATTAAAGGCCATACTTGAGTCAGCCGGCCGCAAAGGCAGGAACCGCAAGACCATTGTCTTCATCTTCAGCGATGGTGAGACCACGGACGGCTCTGATCTCATGAGCTTTTCGGACCTGAACGGCATGATCGACGATGGTGCGGTGCTGGGCTACGGCACATCGGAAGGCGGCCAGATGTATTATCCGGGAAGAGGATATGTAAAAAATACCACTACCGGGCAAAACGCGCTTTCCTGCATCGACGAGAAATCTCTCCGCGCGATCGCAGACGACCTTGATCTGACCTACATCAACGAAACCATGGACTCTCTTTCCCTTGAAGGTCTGAAAGGGACCTCTCTGGGCGGAAGGCTTCGTCTGATCCGCATGATGAGCCGGGATGCTGCATTCGCGAACGGGGACAGGGCCGGCTATGAGGAGACCTACCACTACTTCGCGGCAGCTGCAGGGCTGGTCCTTCTCATCTGGCTGTTCCTGACAATTTACAGAGGAGGTGTTGCCTGATGGATACAAGATCATCAAACGTCCCGCGTGACCCCTTCCATTCCACCCGGACCATCCTGTACATTACCGCCTGCATTCTCGCGGCCATAGGTTTTCTCATCCTGTTACGTTCCGTCGGAAATGCAGCCTTTCTCAAAGGTTACGATAAAGGTAATTATTCAGAGATGCCGGAGGCTTTGCTCACTCCCCTGCGCTTCGGCGACAATTATGTTATTCCCTACAACCTGGGGAACGCGGCCTATCATAAGGGAGATTATGACAGGGCAGTCTCCTGCTTTCAGACTGCCCTCGACTCCGACCCTCCCGAATATGACGAGGAATGCAGGATCCGGGTCAACCTTGCCCTCTCACTCTGCCGCACGATCAATTTTGAAGACCTGGACCGGTCAGACGATGAGGCTGTCTCAAAAGCTGTCCAGACCCTTTATACGGCGAGATCTGTCCTGACAGTGCACGAATGTGCCAGCGAGCCCGTCGGGAGCGACGACGGCCACTTTGAGGATGCGGACCTCTTAAAACATGACATCGATAAAATGCTGAAAGAACTGCAGGATCCGCCTAAGCCTGAGGATAAGCAGAAAAAGGATAAGGACAGCGATAAGGATCAGAATCAGGACCAGGACAATAAGGACAGCACAAACCGGAATCAGAATAGTGAAAACGGTGCCGGAAAAGAGGAACAGGCCCGCCAGGATCAATTAAGGGAACAGCTCCACCAGCAGAAAAAAGACCTTGAAAACGCAAACGGCGGATCAAGTGATAATGGATATATTTATATCGAGGGCGGCAGTACGTCCGGCTACGGAGACGGAACATTATGGTAAGAATCATTCAAAATTCAAGACTTTCTAAGTGCATATCCGTCTTCCTGACGATAATCTGTATGTTCTGTATGATCATGCTTTTATGCGGCTGCAGCAGTAAGGGCTCCCCCTATGATCCGCCCGAACCTGACTATAACGGACGAACGTCCGGCCAGTCTGACCGCAGGGAGGATAACAGGGAACAGAATGAGCAGTCAGGTCCTGTCATGCATGGTCCCGACCTACCGCCGGAAGGCATCCCTTATGACGAATGGAAAGGCATCCAATACACTACTGACACCAGCTTTTCCCTCAGAACATACTGGGGTCTCAGATTTGGATGGCATGGAGATAAACTGGCTTCAGACTATGGTCTGCACCAGGATCCCGAACATATCGAAGATGCTGTACTCGAAATCACCGATGTGAAGGTTGAGCCTGTCGGCGGGGAAATGAAGCTGCGCTCCGGAGGATATGTGGATATCACGATCGAGACAAAATGGACCGGAACCATGCGATACACCATTGACCAGGGGGATGAGAATGAACTATATACCCTGCTGGCTTCTTATGGCTGGGCTGACAATGATCTTCTGCCCTTCGACGCTTATACAGGAACATCTCTGTTAAACTTTTCAGATGATCCGGAAGATGATACCGTCGAAGGGATCAGTTCCGGAGAAGCCTATGACAGCGGCTTCGCGGAATCGGACGTCACCTGGAAAGGGAGGACCTGGCGGCTCTTTGCCAAATCAGACAAACGCAATGCCAGTACCCTGAATGAGACCACTGAGCAAAGCGACGGCGTAATCGCTGTCAATAATCCCGGAATCGTATATACAACCTATACAATCCGCGTTCCCGCAGATTACGACGGTGCCGCCCTGGCACTTGACAAAGATATCGTCGACGAAAAAAGGAACCACATGGATCAATACGGACAATTCCTGAATACTTCCGACCTCTATGCTGACATCCTGACAACAGATGCGGGCACAAAACAGACCGCAGACGACTTCTATTTCATAAAGGTTCAGGACCTGATCGAAGCATTTAAAGACAGGTAGATCCACAGGCAGATCCAAGAATAAAAAAAATCCGGCCGGAGCCGGATTTTTTTTATGACACGTCCCGCGCAATGTATTGCCGGTCGGGGCAGAGGGCGGGGCCGCCTCTACCCTATTATGAAAACCACTGTCCGCCAAACGCAGCCGCCCTGATCGGCTTGCTTACTATAATACTGCGAAGTAGACGATCGCGAAGAGCATGACGATAATGCCCAGGCAGGTCATCAGCAGGGCGAATGTGAAGTTGGTGACAATGGGTTTGGCCGCCTCGGAGAATTCCGCGGCCATCACGCCTGCAAGGCCGAAGCGGTGAGAATTGTTCCTGACACGTGTCTCTCTCATAAAGGTTTTGCGGATCAGCACGATAATGGTATCCGTACTCATCTCCACGATCCTCAGAACAGTGCACCAGAGTGCAAAGATGAATCTTGCAGGAATTCCTCTGTAGACCAGATCCTCCAGATCCAGCCATTTCGGCCAGTAGTCTTTATAGCGTCCGTCCTTCTTCAAAAGACCGCGAACTGCAACAAGATAGAGAATACCGCCAATGCAGAGGGAAATCGCGCCTCCCTTTAGATTTGTGAGGGTGAAGGCCTTAAAGTGCAGGATATGGCTGTTGCCGGACATAAAGGCGCCCAGACGCGTACTGATCAGGGGCTGGCCCAGTAACAGGCAGAAAATCGAGGAACCCAGTATAGCGATCGTACTCGTCAGGTTCATATAGGCCCCGGGCATATCATATTTTTGCTGCAGGACAGGATCCTTATTCTCTTCCACAAAGATACATATAAAGAGCTTTAGCATGTAGCAGAATGTCAGTCCGCCGCTGACAAGGAAGATCCACTCTGCAGCTTTTAAATAGCCGCTGATTCCTTCGAGGAGATGGATTCCTTCCACAATTCCTTCATGGAGCAGGGTCTTGCTCATGTATCCGTTCATGAGCGGAACGCCGCTGATGCCCAGAGCGCCCAGGGCGAAGGCAATCTTAAGCTTGTTCTTTTTTCTGCCCCATCCCCGGATCTCATCCAGATTCAGCTTGTGCAGGTTCATGACCACGACACCGGCACACATGAAGAGGGTCAGTTTGATGATGGAATGGTTGACCATGTGGAGCAAAAGTCCGGGCAGAGCAATGGCGTACCCCTCTTCACTCCCTGCAGCCGAGAGCAGGATCAGCATTCCGACGCCTGTCAGGATGAAACCGATCTGCGACATGGACGAACATGCAAGCGTGCGCTTGAGGTTGACCGAAAAGACACCCAGGACAGCGCCGAGCAGCATGGTAATCATGCCGGCGATCAGGATGATAGAGCCGAACACATAATCCTCCACGAGGGCATGGAGAGTGATCATGAGAATTCCGTAAATACCGACTTTGGTCAGGATGCCCGAGAGCAGTGCCGAGGCCGGTGAAGGCGCGACAGGATGAGCCTTGGGGAGCCAGA
>Ga0310695_10012127_pt1 | contig 12140 bp, 6 predicted proteins | sample RumenRJG_04DNA_FD_203882 | JGI IMG/M metagenome (GOLD analysis project Ga0310695, IMG submission 203882) | Bovine rumen microbial communities from Lethbridge, Alberta, Canada - RJG_04 (v2) (version 2) | ecosystem: Host-associated > Mammals > Digestive system > Stomach > Rumen | place: Canada... | reverse complement strand
AGCAATGAACACATGGGCTATTAGCTCAGTAGGTAGAGCACCGCCCTTTTAAGGCGGCTGTCGATGGTTCGAATCCATCATAGCTCATTAAAGTTTATTTGTTGGAGTTGGGCTATTAGCTCAGTAGGTAGAGCACCGCCCTTTTAAGGCGGCTGTCGATGGTTCGAATCCATCATAGCTCACATTTAAGGAACATCTGCTCGATGTTCCTTTTTTTTTGGAGAAAATTATGGCGATTAACTTACAGAAGATGCGTAATATCGGAATCATGGCGCATATTGATGCTGGAAAAACAACCACAACTGAGCGAATTCTTTATTATACAGGTAAAATTCACAAAATCGGCGAGATTGACGACGGCGCCGCTACAATGGACTTCATGAAACAGGAGCAGGAGCGCGGAATCACAATCGCTTCTGCCGCAATCACAACAGACTGGAAGGGCTACACAATCAATATCATCGACACTCCTGGTCATGTTGACTTCACTGCCGAGGTTGAGCGTTCTTTGCGAGTTCTGGACGGTGCTGTTGCCGTAATCTGTGCCGTTGACGGTGTTCAGCCACAGACTGAGACTGTCTGGAAGCAGGCCGACGAATTTTCTGTTCCACGCCTTTGTTTCGTAAATAAAATGGACCGAATCGGTGCTGACTTCTTCTACTCAATCAATGACGTTCACGAAAAATTTGGCGTTACCACAGTTGCTTTGCAGGTTCCGATGGGACAGGGCGAAGATTTTGATGGCGTAATCGACCTCCTTACCATGAAGGAAATCCGCTGGACCGAAGAGGACGAGGGCGAGACTTTCACTGAAAGCGACATTTCCGATCAGTACAAGGCTCTTGCCGAAGAATGGCGTGCAAAGCTCATTGATGCAGTTGCTTCAAACGACGACGAGCTTGGAATGATTTATCTTGAGGGCGGTGAAATCACTAATGAGCAGCTCAAAAAGGCTCTCCGTACACTCACAATCAACCGCACTCTCGTTCCATGTTTGTGTGGTACTGCTCGCCGTAACAAGGGCGTACAGCCTTTGATTGATGCTGTAATCGATTATCTTCCATGTCCTACAGACGTTCCGCCGGCAAAAGGCCTTCACGTCAAAAAAGATAAGGAAGAGCCTGTTGAAATCCCATGCGACGAAAAGAAAATGCCTCTCGGCCTTGTTTTCAAAATCCAGCAGGATCGCGAAATGGGTGCGCTCGCTTTCGTGCGCGTTTACTCAGGCAAATTCACGGCAGGAAGTCAGGCTCTCAATGTCGGAAAGAAAAAGCGTGAGCGAATCAACCGAATCCTGCGCGTAAACGCAAATCACATGGAGCAGATGGACAGTGTTCAGGCTGGTGATATCGCAGTTTTCGTCGGCCTTAAAATCTCTCAGACCGGCGACACTTTGGGCAGCGAGGGAATGCCAATCCTTCTTGAAAGCCTAAAATTCCCGGAGCCTGTAATTTCAATCGCAATCGAGCCGGAGACTTTGAGCGACAAGGACAAGCTCGTTGAGACTCTTGCAATCATGAGCCGTGAGGATCCTACTTTCACAAGCCATGAGGATGCCGAAACTGGTCAGCTGATTATTTCCGGCATGGGCGAGCTTCACCTTGATGTTCTCGTTACCCGCATGAAGGACGATTTTGGCGTAAAAGCAAATGTTGGTGCTCCACAGGTAACTTACCGCGAGTCTGTCACAAACGAAGCAGAAGTTTCTTCAACTTGGGAAAAGAACCTTGCAGGGAAGGACAACGCTGCAGGTCTCACAATCAAAATCAAGCAGAACGAGCAGGGCGTTGGCAACACTTATTCATGCTCAGTTCACGACAACAATATCCCAGAAGAAATTTACGACGCAATCAAAGCTGGAATCGAAAACTCATTCTCTTCTGGAATCAAATACGGCTATCCTTGTGCTGATGTCGGCGTTGAGGTTACAAATATCGACTACAACGAGCTTACGGGCACTCCTTTTGCTTTCACAGCATGTGCGGCACAGGTTTTTGACGAGGCTGCAAACAAAGCTGTACCGCAGATTCTGGAGCCTGTAATGAACGTAGATATTTCTTGCCCTCTTGAGTTCGTAGGCGACGCAATCAGCCAGATTACTCAGCGTGGCGGTATGATTCAGGGCCAGGACAGCAAGACCAGTGGTGAAATCGTTCATTGTATCGCACCAATGGCAAAAATGTTTGGATTCTCAACAAACTTGCGCTCAGTAACACAGGGCCGCGCAAGCTTCTCAATGGAGTTCGCTCATTTCCAGCAGAAGGTCGGTGGATTAGACTCTGCTTTTTAATTCTTTCTTGCGTTCGTACATCTTCATGTCGGCGCGCTCAAAGATTTTTTGGTAGCTCTTGTCTTCGTCTGCCTTAAATTCGTCCAGTCCGCTTGCGATTGCGACTTTGCCTTCTGCCAGATTCTTTTCGATTTTCCTGTTGAAACTTTCGAGAAGAGTTTGGCGGTTCCTGAAATCTTCGCCCCTAAGGAATGCCACGAATTCGTCACCACCTATTCGATAGACAGAGCTGTGCCTGAATTCGTGGCAAATCATTTTACTTGCGGATATTATGTATTTGTCGCCTTCTTCGTGGCCTTTTGTATCGTTTATGAGCTTTAGGTTGTTGACATCAAACACGATGATACTGAAATCCGTGAGAATCTTATCCGCAATACGCCGTTCGATTCCGCAGATGTCTTCCATATAAGCTGTTTTGTTTTTAACACCAGTCAGCGGATCTGTGTACGCCATTTGCCAAGCAGTTCCTAGCTCAGCCTCTTGAATCTGCTCTACTTGCAAAAGTTTTTCAAGTTCTTCATGTCGTGCTTCTTTTTCATCTTCGAGGACAAATGTGTGTAAGATACAAGTTCCGAGCATGTAGCCCATTGCGTATAATGGCATGAGCGGGTAAATCGCTTGTAAAATTACGAAAATTGCCATTGTAAGCCCGAATGTTCCGATTGCACGATGCCGCCTTTTTGCCTTTATATGAGTATTCGGAGTGATGAACATCATGCGTATTGTAGTCGCCAAAAAAAGAATGAACTGAACAAAAAGATTGAAATCCCTTGCAGGCCCTGTGTAATAAGTTCCGTCCTCACCGAACCAATATGCGATTTTAATGAAGAAATTTAAAATCAGAACGGCAATTTGCAAAATAAGAAACAATATGCCCGCATATTTTAATATTGTTGTAAAGCGGTTCTGTTCGTTCAGATAGATTCTGACATATTGAGTCCAGAGAAAAACAGAAATCGCCATTACGACAAAGTAAATAGTCGTTTCTACAAAAAGAACATTTAGAATTTTATAAGCAGACAGTGGTTCCCACAAAACATCGGTGATATAGTATGCAAGTACGCTAAAAAGAAACTTTCGGTAAGAATGATGCGCAGGCATGATGTTTTTGCGGGAATATTTTATTAGAACGTCATAATTTGTGATGAGCAGTATCAGAGTTGCCAAAATCCCAATACTTGAATAATACATACACTTTCTCCGCTTTTTACTTTATTTTAATGATTATAGCATGGGGTTCTCGTTTTTTTAAACTAAATTCGTAAAAATATCTTAAAAAATCTCGCAAATTCATTTCTCTTATGTTATACTTTTTTTAAGTTTATTTAAGGAGTTATTTTTTGATAAAAAAAATAATTTTAGCAGTTCTTGTTGTTGCTTCAGCTGCGTTCCTTTCAATATTGACTCCTTTAGTATTGCGAAGCTATCAGCGAGATGCAGAAGACGGCAAACTTCTTGCAAATCATCTTTATGATTCTCTTTTGGCAAGCATCGGAAGGCCGATTGTTATTTCCCAGTGTATGGCCTCTGACACGCTTCTTATTGAGGCACTTAAAGCAGAGGAATCTATACCAGAAAGCGAAATGTCCGACAAGCTTGCGGCTTATCTTTCTTCCTATAGGGATAAATTCGGTTACATTGCGGGTTATATCATTTCAGCCAAGACCAAAAAGTATTACACTCCAAAAGGAATTACCAAAGTCATCAATCCTCAGAGAGACCCTTATGACAGTTGGTTCCAGCTTTTTGTTGATTCCGGAGTGAACTTGATGCTTGATACTGACCGTGATGAAGTTTTTGATTATAGGTGGACTGTTTTTATCAATGTGCGAATCAATGATGCCGACGGAAATTTAATGGGCGTTTGCGGGGTCGGTGTCTTCATGGACGAGTTGCAGGAGCTGATTTCAAAAGCCGAGTCAGAATATTATTTAAAAATCAGTTTGATAGACAAAGCTGGTTTGGTTCAGGTTGATACTGATACGACGAACATTGAGAACGCCTATATTTCCGAGGCTATAAGTGACAAGGCTAGTGACGAAGAATTTACTTACACTGAGCGTAGCTTTGGCGGATTCCGTTTGACCCGTTATATGAAGGATTTGGAATGGTATCTCGTCATTCAGAACATCGGAAGAGGTAAGCGAACCACTGGAATGACATTCTTTTTAGTGGGTATTTATATTTTCTTGCTTGGAATCTTATTCGTGAATTTCTACGTAGGCAAAAATGTACAGGCGTATAGGTTTGAGAACGCGGATTGCAATGAGGATTTGCTTACGGGGCTTCCGAACCGCAATTATGTAAAAGATTCTTTCGGGGAGCTTGGAATTTTCAATACCACTCGTTATAAGTCTCTTGTGATGTTTGATATTGACCGTTTTAAGGTTGTGAACGAAACCAGGGACGGCGACTCAATTATTGTAGATGTCGTGCAGAAAGCAAAAAAAATTATAGGCGACAAAGGAATTATGTTCAGGTGGAGCGGTGATGAATTTGTTATTTTCTTTGAGGTTCGTGCTGATGAAGCGGAGATTAAATTCAAGGATTTTTGTGCTGATATAAAAGAAGCTCTTGATATCAGTGTGTCTGTGGGGGTCGTCGATATAGATCTTTCTCAGAGCATCAAAATGAATTATCACAGGGCTGTTCAAATGTGCTATGCCGTAAAAGCTGCCGGCGGTAATGGGGTTAAAAGAGAAACATGAGAATCAAAGACAACTTTTCCCTCAAAGCTAAAACCTATCTCGGCGTTTTTACTCTTGTTCTCATAACCTTTGCAATGACGGCGAGCTTTTCTTTTTTTAGCAATGATGCCAAGTTGAAGTCAAATATTTCTCAGACCGTCAGGCTCATGATAGAAAAGAAGCAGAATGAGCTTGATACGAATTTCACTGCGGTCGAAGATGCCGTTCGGGCGGCTGAAAATTTTATTTTGAGAACCATTGACGAGGAACGGATTTTAAAAGACCCAGAATATGAAAAAAAATATATGTCTGCTCTTGCCGAAGAGATGACTCATTATCCAGGAAGTCCAAAAGGTGTCGTTACGGTGTTTTTCAGAATGGCGGAGGATCGCTTTGGAAGCCGCAAGGGATTTTTCTTCCGGGGAAACAAAAAAACTGGTTTCGTCAAAATCAGGAGCACGGACATAGCAAAATATTCTCCGAGTGACATGGAGCATGTCGGCTGGTATTTTATTCCGTTGTGGGCAAAAAAGCCTGTTTGGATGAATCCCTATGAAAACAAGAACACAAATCTTCACATAATTTCTTATGTTATTCCTATCTATAAAGATGGCAAATTCCTTGGCGTGGTAGGAATGGACATAGCTCTCGCGGTTTTAAAAGATATTGTCGATACACTTCCAGTCGAAAACACTCTGGCTCTTTTAATCGGGAGCGAGAAAAACCTAATTTATTCAAACCATTCGTATTTTCTTAAGAATGCTGTCGATCAGTCGGCAAATGTTAAATCAGTCGTTGATTTTTTCAAGGGCGGAACGTCAACAGATTTGGAAGAGTTTATCTGGAACCGCAGCAGGCATTTGGGGCTTTTAAAAAGGCTGGAGAATGGAATGAGCCTCGTGATTGCCGTGCCGTATTCTATGTTTGCCAGCGTAAGGTTCAATCAGCTCATTTTTTATTCGATAGCACTTTTTTTGATTCTTGTCATGACTTGGGTTTCCGTGCATCTCTTTTCTAAAAGAATCCTTGTTCCAATCCGTATTTTGAGAGAGGCGACTTTCAAACTGAGCCGCGGAGAGCTTTTCAGCAATATACCTTACAGGTCAAAGAATGAAATTGGAATCCTGGCTGACAATATCCGCAAAATGACTTCCCAGATGAAAGAATACATCGGATTTATCCGCGAGCAGACGGCAAGGGAGCGTGAGGCAAAAGAAGCCGCATTGTCAGAAAGTCACAGCAAAAGCGAGTTTTTGGCAAGTATGTATCTTTCCATTCATGAAATTGATTTGGAGAATGATACTTTCACTGAAATCCATAGCCGCCAGAATATAAACGATATAATAAACCGAACTGTCGGGAACGCAAGCGAGGTTCTTCCCGAAGTAATGAAGCAGACTTCCGACGAAACTTCATGGGATACGCTGATTCCGTTTGTCAATCTCAGCACGATAAATGAGCGTTTAAAAGGAAGAATTACAATTTCCCAGGAATTCTTAGGCATGGGCGGAAAGTGGTGCAGGGGCAGGTTCATTGCGATGGACAGGCTTGCTGACGGCAATCTGAATCATGTTCTGTGGACTATCGAATATATCGATGCCGAAAAACGAGAGCGCGACCAGCTCCAGATCGAGCGAGACCGAATGAAATTTGCCGCCGAAAAGAACGCTGCGGCGAGCCAGGCAAAGAGCGCGTTCTTGGCAAATATGAGCCATGAGATTCGCACGCCGATTAACGCCGTTCTTGGCATGGACGAGATGATTCTCCGTGAGTCTGAGGATAAGGATATTCTCGGATATGCGGCGAACATCAAGACGGCTGGAACGAACCTGCTTGAAATCGTAAATGAAATCCTGGATTTCTCAAAGATTGAGGCTGGCAAAATGGAAATCTTGCCGGAAAATTACGATATTTCTTTCTTGATTGCGGATTTAGTCAACATGATTGACGGAAGAGCAAAAAAGAAGAACCTTGATTTCATTCTTCAGATAGAGCCGAACCTTCCAAAAATTCTTTTTGGTGACAGCGTAAGGCTCAAACAGTGCATTCTGAATCTTCTTACAAATGCCGTAAAGTACACAAAAGAAGGAAGTGTCACTTTGAGTGTTGACTGGGAAAAGCTCGGCGAGCAAAAAATTTCCCTCAAAGTCAACGTCAAGGACACTGGAATTGGAATAAAAGAAGCCGACTTGGAAAAGCTTTGCGTTCCGTTTGAGCGAATCGAAGAAGAAAAAAACAAGACCATTGAAGGAACTGGCTTGGGCATGAGCATTGTCACCCGAATATTGTCGATGATGGGCACAAGGCTTGACGTAAAAAGCGAATATGGCAAAGGCTCGGAGTTCAGTTTCTGTGTGGAGCAGGAAGTTATTGACTGGGAAAAAGTTGGCGACATCAAAGAGATTCCGAAAAATGATTCTGCTTTGCCGGTATCGTACACGGAAAAGCTTCACGCACCAAAGGCTAAGCTTCTCTTTGTTGACGACACGGAAATTAATCTTGATGTTGTGAAAGGTCTTCTCAAAAATACTGGAATTAAAATCGACACGGCCCTCAGCGGAAAGGAAACGCTCCAAAAAGTTCAGCAAGAAGTTTACGATATTATTTTCATTGACCATCGCATGCCTGAGATGGACGGAATCGAAACACTTCATGCGATGCAGAATCTCGAAGAAAATTTATGCAAAGATAAGCCTTGCATTGCTCTCACAGCGAATGCTATTTCCGGCGTAAGGCAGATGTATCTTGATGAGGGATTCACTGATTATCTTTCAAAGCCTGTCAAACCCGAAAAGCTTGAGGCGATGATTATAAAATATCTGCCTGCTGAGTATCTTGAAGGTGCAGAAAATGAGATTTTGGAAAGTTCTCAGACCGTAGACGGAGAGGCTTCGGAGTCAGAATCTTCCGAAGAGGCTCCTTTGGCTCTTGTTGAAGACGAAAAAGATTCTTTCCTTGAAAAACTCAAATTAATAGAAGAAATTGATACTGATTACGCGCTCATGAATTGCGGAACTTCTCAAATACTTGAATTCACGTTCAAAAAGTATTATGAGACAATCGACTCAAAGGCTGGCGAATTGCAGCAGCTTTTTGAGGCCGGGGATTGGGAGAATTACGGAATAAAAATCCATGCGCTTAAAACCACTTCTCGCTTGATTGGGCTTGAACAACTGGCAAAGCAGGCTGAGCATCTTGAGCATTGTGCAGACAAAAATGAAATTGAAGAAATACAAGAAAAGCACAAGCTGATTCTCAAAGATTTCATGGCATACAAAGAAAAGTTTAGAAATCTTTTCCCAGAAAACGAAACAGAAGAAAAGTCTTTGATTTCGGCAGAGGAATTTTCTGAAAAACTTAAACAAATCGAAGGGTTTGTTGATAATTTTGATATCGATGGACTTGATTCTGTCATGGAAGAGCTTGCTAAATGCAAGGTTCCAGAAGAATTTGAAAAAAAACTTGTTAAAATCCGTGCTCTCGTTGAGAATGTGGATTTTATCGCATTAAAAGATTTGCTTATGGCAGATAATACATAGGAGACTGCAAAAATGGAAAAAGAAATTGACAAAGAAATTGAAGAAGAAAAAGTTGAGAAAAGGTCGCTTTATATTGTTGGCGATGGTGCTCGCTTGATTGTAAAAAATTTCATTAAGAAATTTGAAGAGGCAGCTGATGAATGGAAAATCGAACTGCTCTATCCTGATCCGTTCAACATGAACTTTGACGCAAGTTTCAAGGACGCGCATGTTATAATCTGTCTTTCCGAGGACATGGATTTTCAGGTCATCAGCAAAATCGCGAGTGCGCAGAAAAAAATTGGATTCTATATTTACTTTATCGGAACGTCGATTTCTCTTGGAATTGAAGAAGAAAAGTACTTCAATAAAATTCCTTCAGTGAGATTTTCTCAGTATTTGTTTGATATTTATTCTCTTTTGTATTTCATCGACCGAAATGATTTGGAGAAAAAGCACGTCCTTATTGTTGACGACGAGCCGATTATGCTAAGAAACATAAAAACTTGGCTCAGCGATGATTTCGATGTATCGGTTGTCAATTCGGGCAAGGCTGCTCTAAAATTCCTCGAATCACAGCTCGTTGATTTGATTCTTCTTGATTACAAAATGCCTGAGATGAGCGGCCCGGCCTTCCTGACTAAAATCCGTGGCGAAGAAGATTTTAAGAATCTTCCTGTGATTTTTTTGACGGCCAGCAGCGACAAGGAAAGTGTTCTGAGCGTGGTTCACTTAAAGCCTGAGGGCTATATTTTAAAGAGCAAGTCTGCGGAAGAAATAAGGACTGCGGTAAAAGATTTCTTTAAAAACAGAATTATTAACGTGGAATAAGGTCATATTGCGTAAAAAAAATCTTAAATTTCTTTTCCTAATTGGCGAAAAACATGTTATAATCTACTTTATGTAATTTTAGGAGTTTAAAAATGTCTTTTGTAAAAAGATCGTTGGTTTTAATTGGAGTGCCGGTCGCGGTGTTCTTCATTTTGACAACGATTATCGTAGCTAATTTGGTTTCGAATTTCACGGAGGAGCAGGCATACAGGCTCATGTATTCCAATATACGTGAATGTGTTTTGAATTTTGAGAATACGCTTTCTGCTCCTTCAAAAATGGTCGATTCGCTTTCTTTGTTTTTTAAAGACGGATTTTTTGAGAGCGATGATGAGACAAACGCTGTTTTTGAGAAAATCTCTCTTGCATATCCGGAGTTCCCTGGCTTTTATGGCGCACGTACAGACGGAACTATGTTCAAAAGTGAGAATATTGAGGTGCCCGAAGGGTATTCGCCTTGTAATTGCAGTTGGTATACGGGCGCGGTTGAAAAAGAGGGCGAAATTTTCTATTCCGATGTTTACATAAATGAGCTTACGGGTGTTCTTGCCGTAACGATTTCAAAGGCAGTTTATAAAGAAGAAAATCTTGAAGGTGTCGTTGCCTTTGATTTCCCTATGGAAGACATGCAGGCATTTGTCGGTGCTGTTAAGACTGACCTTCTTGACTGGTCGTTTATCCTTTCTCCTCGCGGCAATTTTTTCATGGACGAGGAATATTTGCCTGACGACAACATCCTTAGTGTAAAAAATGGTGCATACAATAAGATTGGCCAAAAATTGCTTGAGGTCGAGGATGATTTTGTTTTTGGAAAGGTTGACGGAATCAAATATGTATTCCGAATCGCCCCGATTCCAATTACCGGTTGGTACTATGTCCTCGGCAAGAGCGTAAAAGACGTAAATGCTTTTTCTACTGCCACGCAGCGTTTGCTTATATGCGCGTTCTCTTTGCTTTTCTTCATTATCATGGCAATCACGGCATTCATCATCAGTAAGATGAGGGCAAAGGAACAGGTTGCGAGTAACCATCTTATCGACGAAACCCACAAACTTGCTTTTTCATCCAAAGAAAATGCTATCACGGCCCAAGATCAGAGCGCGGCTGTCAAAGAAATTGTCACCACAATGGAAGACAATACGGCTCTTTCAGAAGATATTTCCAGAAAAATCAAGGATGTTTCGGGAGTTGCTACCAAGACCAGTGGCGATGTTGCCGAAGGTGTCTCTTATCTGGAGCATAACGTGCGGCAGCTTCGTGAAATTGCGACCGCAAACCAGAATACTATCGAAGGAATCAAATCTTTGGGCGATAAAATCGAGAACATCTGGGATATTGTCACGCTCATCAACTCAGTCGCTGACCAGGCAAAAATCATCGCTTTCAATGCGGAGCTTGAGGCGAGCACCGCTGGCGAGGCCGGTAAGAACTTCCATATAGTCGCAGCAGAGATTCGTCGTCTTGCAGACGGAATCATCGGCGGCACAAAGGAAATCAAGGAAAAAATCACGGAAATCCAGCAGAGTTCCGACACGCTTATTCTTGCTTCTGAAAGCGGAACAGAAAAAATCCGTGAGGGTGTTGCAAACGCAAAGAATCTTGAAGAGCGGTTTACGAGCATCAAAAATGCTTCTGAAATCACGGCAGACAGTGCTGGCGATATCACCACGATTATTCAGCAGCAGGCTATTGCGAGCGAGCAGATTCTTCTCACCCTCAAACAGATTGCTTCAGGCGTAGACAAATTCCGCGGTGCAACAGAAAGCGTTTCAGAGGCTTCTCAAAAATTGCAGGTAATTGCAGAGGAACTGCGTAAATAAATAGAACTGAAAAGTGAGGAAGATATGAAATTATTTAAAAACAAAATTGGGTCAAAACAGTTGCCGTTTCCATTAATTGCAGTGTTTTTTGCCGTAGTTATTGCCATTATCCTTGCTCTTGGCACTGTATTCATCATTAAAAACGCCAGGGTGAATTTTGATAAGGCAAGTCACAAGGAGCTTGGTCAGTTCCGAAAGAACGTGAAGCTGGAATTTGAGCGCGGGCTTAACGAGCAGATTGCGCTTGCCTTGCAAATGGCAAAATCACCTATAATAATTAAGTATTTTGAGGATCCTTCAGACGAGGTTGTCAAAGATTCTGCATTTGATGAAATCGCGGCTTATCAAGATTCATTCTTGAGCAAGCTCACTTTTATGATAAACGACCAGGATTTAAAATATTATGCCAAAAACGAATATCTTTACACGCTTGATAAGGATGATCCGTCAAGTATATGGTATATAAACACAATGGAATCTGATAAGCCCTACGAATTCAACGTTGATTATGATATCGGCCTCAAACAGACTTTCATGTGGGTAAACTGCATTGTCCGAAATCAAAGCGGAGAAGCCCTCGGCCTTATCGGAACTGGAATTCCGATTTCGGACTTTGTTAATACTTTGTACATAGATTTGCCAAAGGACTATTCTATGTACATCTACAATACGGCTCTTGAAACGACAGGCTCACCAGATTTGAATCATCTGGAGAATAAAATTCCTATAACCACGGTCATTCCGGAGCTTGCAGAAGTTGAGGACGAGCTTGCAGAAATCGGTGAGGCATTTATTGATGATGCGCACACTGTTTATGCTTTTGAACCTCTAGAGGAAATTGGCTGGAATATAATCGTATCTAAGAATTTTACAGTTCAGGCATTCTTTATGGGGGCTGTTGTTCCTGCATCAATTTGTCTCGTCGTTATCGTGATTGTTTTCCTTATTTTCTTTATTGTCCTCAGAATTCATCTGCTTCATACAAACGAAAAAA
>Ga0310695_10012121_pt1 | contig 12144 bp, 12 predicted proteins | sample RumenRJG_04DNA_FD_203882 | JGI IMG/M metagenome (GOLD analysis project Ga0310695, IMG submission 203882) | Bovine rumen microbial communities from Lethbridge, Alberta, Canada - RJG_04 (v2) (version 2) | ecosystem: Host-associated > Mammals > Digestive system > Stomach > Rumen | place: Canada... | reverse complement strand
AACACGACGTTCGCGCCGTCCGCGCGCACGCTGGAGCTGACTGGGTTGGACGAGACGGCCGGCACGGCGACGCTGGCGTTCGGCGGCGGGGCGATCGCCGCGCAGACGCTCGTCGTCGCCTGGGGCGACCGTGACTACGGCGCGAACCTCGACGACTGGCCCTACGCGCAGCACGCCGCCATCGGCACCGTCGCCGCAGACGCGACAAGCGGTACGTTCACCCTGCCGGCGGAAGCGATTGTTTCTGGAAATTGCTACCGCTTCTTCCTCGGCGACAGCATCATCGAGGGCGCGGAATGGATCCAGCCCGCCGTCGAAGGTGCTTATGTCAAGACGGCTTTCACGCCGGCGGTGAACGACAGGGCCGAGTTCAAGTTCAACATGGACGCCAAAGGATACGACGGCACGGCCTACAGAAACATCTACGTCGCAGGCAGCGGCTGGGGGCATGTCGTCGCAACAGCCGTAAACTCCGCCGGATGGGTGAGCAACACGCGCGTCGGCACGGTGAGATACGCCGAACTCGGCAAAGTCGCGTTCTCGACGACGGAAGACCACGTTGTAAAACTGTATCTCGGGACAACAACCGGCGCATGTTTCGAAATCGACGGAAAGACCAACAACGATATCTACCACGAATTCACAAACGGCAGCGCGATCGACTCTTCCACATACAACACCTACAACAACAATCTTTCGTCGGTGAACACTCCGGTGTATATCTGGGCGAACACCACAGGCGCGAACCCGTCGAAGGTGAAACTCTACTACATGAAGTGGACGGCCTCGAATGGAACGACCCTTAAAGCTAACTTCATCCCCGCCAAGGTCGGTGGCGAATACTGCCTCTACGACTTGGTGAGCAAGACTTTCCTGCGCAACGCCGGAGCGGAGGGGACGTCGTTCACCGGCGGCGACCGCGAAGGTTACGTCAACGCCATAAGTTTCGCGAACGTGCAGACGGCGGCGTCGGAAGCGAGGTTCGCCGGATCGATCGAGCTGACGGCGCTTGACTACGGGACGTTCGACGCGACGCTGGCGTGGCCGGCGCTTCCCGCCGCTTCGACGCTCTGGGTGGTGTTTTCGGGCAGAAGCCCCGGCGAGGATCCCGGCGCGTTCAATCTCGCCGACTGGGACGAATGCGTCAAACTCGGCGACATCGCCGCCGGGTCGGAGGGCGGAACATACAACCTCGGCGATCCATCCGGGAAGAAGCGCTCCTCCATGCGCTTCATCATCGCGACGGCGGGTTCGACGGCGGAGGACATCGTGCCGCTGAACGTCTCCAGGGCCTACAGGTTCAAGAAAGAAGGCCTTTCGGTATACATCAGGTAGCGCGCAGTGGCCGACTACCTGCGGCCAGCTGCATTCCGCAACTCCCCTTGAACGACGCGAGGGCGTTTCGGCATGGGGGCTTTTCGGCACAGAGCCGACGACATGAGGGAAGACAAGGGGAAAATCGGATGTGATTTTTTCCCATTTTCCATTTGAAGTTTGCGTGTCGATATGGTAAAATATCAGACTCAAAATTCTTCAAGTGAAAGGAAAACAGAAAAATGAAGATGACATGGCAGCCCTCTAAGATCAAGAGGAAGAGGAAGATCGGCTATCGCGCCCGCAGGGCGACGAAGGGCGGACGCAAGGTTCTGGCGGCGCGCCGCGCGAAGGGCAGGAAGCGCCTCACGCAGGTCTGACGCGGGACGGCGAGGCAATGTCTGCGAGACTCCCCGGTCCGAAGTACAAAGCCGTCTTCGACCGGGGTCGTTCCGTAAAGGGGCGGCTCATGGCGGCATGGTTCCTCGCGGGGCCTGACGCCTCGGAGGCCGCCGGCGTCGTGGTGTCGAAACGCACGTTCCACGACGCGGTGGACCGCAACAGGGCCAAGCGGCTTATGCGCGAGGCGTACAGGCTCCTGCTGAAGGAGGGCTCAGCGCCGGAGCGCACGGAGTGGGTCTTCGTGGCCCGCGCCGCGATCGGCGGCAAGATGTGCGCCGACGTGAAGGAGGAAATGAAATGGCTCTTCTCTCGCGCATCGCGTCATCAGTGATAATCGCCCTGGTGCGCGCGTACCAGGTGACGCTGAGCCCGCTTTTCTCCGGCTGCTGCCGATTCGAGCCAAGCTGCTCGAACTACATGCTGGAGGCCGTGCGCACCCACGGCGCGGCGAAGGGGTTTCTCATAGGTCTTTGGCGTCTGTGCAGATGCCATCCGTTCGGGGGCCACGGGTACGATCCCGTCCCCGCGAAGGGCAAGTGGAAATGGACGCCTGACGAGGCGCAAGGAGGTCGGACATCATGAACAAGCAGGAGAAAATCATAAGCCTCATCCTGGGGCTGGCGCTCGCGTGGTGCCTCTACTCCACGATGGGCGCGAAGAGGGAGGTGCAGCAACAGCAGCCCGCCGCGCAGCAGCAGCCCGCCGCCGCGCCGGACGCGTCGTCCGCCTCCAACACCGTCGCGAACGCGTCGGCCAACGCGGCGACGAACTCCGCCGCGCAGGCGCAGGCCGCGTCGAACGACGTCGCCAGGGTCGAGGCGCCGAAGCCCCCGGCCATCGAGCTCCACGACACCTTCGTGACGATAAGCAACGCCGAGGAGGTCGTGACGTTCGCGGCGAACGAGCTCGGCGTGGGCATAGACAGGATCGAGCTCACGGGATATCCCACGCGCAACGACGCCATCTCCAAGGACAACCCGCCGGTGACGTTCGACTTCGGCCGCGAGCACCGCGCGCTCGCCATCGGCGGCTCGGTGGCGTCCGTCCCCGACACCGCGAAGCCGGAGTTCCGCGTCGACTCCCCGACGAGCGTCGTCTACCGCACCTCGCGCATGGAGCGCAGGTTCACGCTCCTCGGCGACTACCGCATCGGCGTCGAGGAGAAGTTCTCCGCCGGCGTCGCGGGGCAGGGCGCCAACACGCTCTCCGTCGGCGCGGTCGCGCTCGACAAGGGGCCCTCCGCCCCAGAGCTCTCCATCGACTCGTGCCTCGTCGCCAACGACAAGGGCAAGAGCGAGGTAGTGCACCACAGCGAGGACGACTCCCTCAAGGGCTTCCTCGCAAAGAACTCCGTCGGCGGCTGCGGCTGCGGATGCGGCGGCTCGCAGGGCCCCGGCACCTCCGCCCCCAGGTCCTTCGTCGAGGTGCCGCGCGACAGGCGCTGGGTCGCGCTCAAGAACAACTTCTTCGTTACTGCGCTCACGGGATGCGACCAGCCCAACGAGGGCTTCGTCGCCGGCGTCGAGCGCGACATGTCGTCCGCCGCCTACCGCCCGGGCCTCGTCTCCGCCGACCTCAAGTTCTCGTCGGTCCCCGAGCGCCGCGCCTACACGTTCTACGCCGGGCCCAAGAAGCAGTCGCTCCTGTGGGACGACGGGATGAAGGACGTAATGGAGTTCGGAATGTGGAGCTGGCTCTGCTACCCGATGGTGTGGCTCCTCACCGTCTTCCACGCCGCCATCCCCAACTACGGCATCGCCATCATCCTGCTCACCATCCTCGTGAGGCTGATCTTCTGGCCGCTCACGCGCAAGTCCACCGAGAGCATGAAGAAGATGCAGGAGATACAGCCCCTCCTGAAGGAGATACAGGCGAAGTACAAGGACAACCCGCAGAGGATGCAGCAGGAGACGTGGGCGCTCTACAAGGAGAAGAAGGTGAACCCGCTCTCCTCGTGCCTGCCGATGCTGATACAGATCCCGGTGTTCATCGCGCTCTTCCAGGTGCTGCGCTCCGCTGTCGAGCTCAGGTACGCCGGCTTCCTCTGGATATCCGACCTCTCCGAGCCCGAGAGGCTCTTCTCGTCGTGGTTCCCGTTCGGCGGGCTCAACATACTCCCGATCCTGATGGCGGCGACGATGTACCTCCAGAGCAAGCTCACGCCCTCGACGGGTGACAAGTCCCAGCAGAGGATGATGACGGTCTTCATGCCGCTGATGATGCTCGTCATGTTCTACGGCTTCGCGTCGGCGCTGTCGCTGTACTGGACGCTCTCGCAGGTCATCAGCATCCTCCAGATGTGGCTGATGAGGCGCAAGTCCGCGGCCGCCGCGCTCACGCCCGAGGTAATCCCCCCGGAAACGCAGACGCGCCAGATGCGCCGCCATGGCTGACGCGCCGGGGAGCGCGCCCGTAAGCGTCGTCGTGCCTTGCCGCGACGTCGCGGGGCTTCTGCCGCGTTCGCTCGAAAGCGTGTTCGCCGCGCTCCCCGACGGATCCGAGGTGGTCGCCGTAGACGACGGCTCGACCGACGGCACATTCGAGGTGCTGGAGCAGTGGGCCGCGTCGCATGGCGCGCTGCGCGTCGTCCGCCAGCCGCACCGCGGCGTCTCCTCCGCGCGCAACCGCGCGCTCGACCTCTGCACGCGCGACTTCGTTTTCTTCGTCGACCCAGACGACGCGGTGGAGCCCGACTACTTCGCCGCGATGACCTCCGCCATGCAGCGCGAGCGCGCGGACTACTGCCTCGCGGGGTTCTTCATCCACGACGTGAATGGCGGAACTCGCGAATGGCTTCCGCGCGAAGAGTATTCGCTTTCGTCGAACGACGAGATGCGCAGGTTCTACCTCCCGAGGATCTTCGGCTACTCCTTCGACGACGTGCGCGCGTGGTACCGCGGCGAGCCGCTCTTCGCGCGGCGCGAGCTCGCGCAGGTCTGGCGCGCCGCGTTCCGTCGCGACGTCATCGAGCGCTTCCGCATCCGCTTCGACGAGACGATGGAGCTCAACGAGGACGCGCTGTTCAACGCAGAGTACCTCCTGCGCGCGAACTCGATGACGACGGTGCGCCGGGCGCTCTACCATTCGTACGAGCGAAGCGACGGCGCGATGCGCTCGATACACGCGGACGCGGAGCGCCTCTGCCGCGCGAAGCTCGCGCAGCATCTCGCGAAGCGCAGGGTCGACGACGCGAACGGCGGTGCGCTCTATCCGCTCTACGCCGGCTCCTGCGTCCTCTCCGCGCTCGACACGCTTTCGCTCGCGCTTCGACTCAGGCTCTCCTTGCGCAAGTGCCTTTCCGCGCTGCGCGAGTACTTCTCCGACGACGTCGCGCGCCGCGCACTCGCAGAGTTTCCGCTTTCGTGGCACCGCCCGTTCGTCGCGTCGGCCGCGCTCCTGCTGCGCGCAATTTACGGCCGCCGCGCGCGGTCTTGCGGAGCTGATTCTCGGCGGCATTGAAAATTTTTTAAAATTCCCCCTTGAAAATTTAAATGAAATGCGTTATCATTTGTGCAAAGGCGCGGATGTTGCGTACCTTGTGGTGCGTGCCGACGTCTCATTAAAGAAAGGATCAAAAGAAATGGCTACCACCAAGAAGGCATGCTGCGCCAAGAAGGCGTGCTGTGCGAAGAAGGCTGCGGCCCCTGCGAAGAAGGCCCCTGCCAAGAAGGTCGCTGTCAAGGCGGCTCCCGCCAAGAAGGCGGCGCCTGCCAAGAAGGCGGCTCCTGCGAAGGCGCCCGCTAAGAAGCCGGCCCCCGCGAAGAAGGCTCCTGCGAAGAAGGCGCCCGCGAAGAAGGCGGCCAAGAAGTAATTGTTTTGTACGATGCGGATCATGTCCGCACGCAGCCAAGGCGCGAACCTCCCCCGAGGTCGCGCCTCTTTTTTTCGCCGTGTCCCGCCGAGAAGTTTTTATATTCCACCCCTTGTGCGGATTTCGCGGAAATGCTATAATATCACCTCATTCAACTTCACAGAAAGGAAAGGACACTAACATGAAGAAATCACTTCTCGCGTTCGCCGCCGTGGCGTGCGCACTCTCGGCAACCGCCGCACAGCCGGCGAAGGCGCCTGCGGCCAAGCCCGCCAAGGCCCCGGCGGCACAGCCCGCGAAGCCCGCGGCCCAGCAGGCGCAGGCCTGGGAGGACATCGGCGAGCTCCGTATCGCCTCGCAGAAGATAATGAAGCCGCAGATCGACCTGCTGGCGAAGTACGCTAAGTTTCCGCTTCTGCCCATGATTGTCCACGAGGGCCTCGGCGGATGCGAGTTCAGCCAGACGTTCGGCGCGCCCGGACAGGACGACGAGATCGGCTACAAGATATTCGCAAACGGCAACAAGGTGGAGGGCGTCCTCTGCTGGCCCGTCGCGCAGGGCGCGGACGCCTGGCGCAAGGCGAACCCCGGCAAGAAGAAGGTCGGCGACGCAGAGCCATTCTTCACCGCTGACGGACGCTACGCGTGTCTGGCCGAAACCGCCGACCTCGCGAAGCTGGCCGCCGGGAAGGACTTCGGCGCCGCCGGGAAGATCCAGAAGGGCCTTGTCTCCCTCGTGCTGCGCAACGAGAAGTTCTTCGACAACATCGAGCCGTTCATCAAGGATCAGGCGAAGGAAGTCGCGAAGGTGACCGGACAGAAGGTCGAGCTGCCGGCGTACCACGACGCGGTCTGCGCCGTCGCGAAGTCCATCAAGCTCGCCGTCGCGAAGATCGGCGTCTCCAAGAACGGGCTCGACATCCGCATGCACCTGACGGCCAGGGACGGCGAGGCGGCCAAGAAGACGCTCTTCGAGCAGACGGCGAAGATCCCCGCCGCGATAAAGGAGGGAGGGGAGAAGGTCCTCGAATTCGAGAACGGCAAGGCGAAGGACGGAGAGGGAATGGCGGAGCTGAAGGCCGGCCTCGCGAAGGCGATTCCCGAAAGCGCATCCGCGAAGGATCCGCTGTTCGCCGCAAGGCTCGGTCTGGCTCCGACGCCGGACGCGAAGGCGCCCGTCGGCGTCGTCTGGATTTTCTGCTGGCGCAAGGACAACGGGTTCCACGCGCTCGCGCGCATCACCGCCTCCGACCTCGCTGCGATTGCCGCCGGCATGATGCAGATGCAGATGGATCCCACGGGAGGAGATCCGCAGTGAAGCGCCTGGCACTATGCGCGGCCGCCGCGTCGGCGGTCTGCGCCGCGTCCGCCGGCGACATGTCGAAGACGCCGGGGACGGTGTGCGACGTGCTTGAGCGCGCGCACGTCTCTCACAGGGCGCCGGACGATGTGATCTCGCGCCGCGCCTGGACGAACCTCGTCGAGTCGTGCGACCAGCAGCGACTGACGTTCCTCGCGTCCGACATCGAGCGCTTCGCGAAGCAGGAGACGTCGCTCGACGACATGTTCAAGAAGGGCGACTTCTCCTTCGCGCTGGACGTCCGCCGCACGTACCTGAAGCGCCTGGAGGCGCGGACGGCCTTCGCGACGAACTACCTCGCCAAGGCGTCGTTCGACTTCACCAAGAAGGGGAAGTGGCGCACGGACAGGAGCGACGCGCAGTGGCCTGCGACCGAGGCCGCCGCCGACCGCCTCTGGAGGGCGAAGCTCAAGAGCGCCACCCTCGACGCGTTCCTCGCGTGCGAGACGGGCGGCGTGAAGAACGCCGCTGCCAAGGTCTCGAAGAAGCTGGTCGCCGCGCTCGAGCGCGAACGCAGGCGCTCCGCGGGCGAGTCGACGAACGACTTCGTGACGGCGATCGTCTCGTCGTACGACGCCCACACCAACTACCTCTCGCCGGCGCTCAGCAACTCGCTCATGGGCGAGATGTCGCTCTCGATGTGCGGCATCGGCGCCGAGTGGATCCCGGAGGACGACAGGGGCATCCGCCTCAGGCGCGTCATCCCGGGCGGCCCGCTCGCGAAGGACGGCCGCATCGCCACAGGCGACCTGATCGTCGCCGTCTCCCCGAAGGCCGACGGGAAGTTCACCACCCTCGAGGGCGTCTCCGGGAATGAGGGCGCGGCGCTGTTCTTCGGCGAGAAGGGCGCCCCGATCACGCTGAGGGTGGAGCACGCCGACGGACGCCGCGGCGACTACACGCTGAAGCGCGACAAGATCAACCTCGACAGCGAGGCGGCCTCGTCGTCGGTCGTCCCGTCGTCGGACAAGTCCGCGCCGAAGCTCGGCTACCTCAGGTTGCAGTCCTTCTACGTCTCCGCGCCTACCGGCAAGGACGACAAGCCGCGGTCAAGCTGCGAGGACATGGCCGAGAGGCTCCGCGAGCTCGCGAAGGCGAAGGTCGACGGAGTCCTCCTCGACCTGCGCGGGAACGGCGGCGGCTCGCTCCACGACGCGGTCAGGATCATCGGGCTCTTCGTGCGCAGCGGCCCGGCGGTGCAGCTGACGACCGCCGCCGGCACCGTCCCGGTCGACGTCGTCCCCGACGAGACCGTCTGCGACACGCCCGTCGTGGTGCTGGTCGACGGCCTGAGCGCCAGCGCCTCGGAGCTCGTCTCCGGGACGCTCCAGGACCTCGGCCGCGCAGTCATCGCGGGCGACGTCCAGACCGTCGGCAAGGGCACAGCCCAGACATCCGTCGACTTGGCGGAGACGGAAAACGGCGGCGAGGGAACGATCCTCGTGACCAACGGCAAGTTCTACCGCGTCACCGGCTCCTCCACGCAGTTCAAGGGCGTCGCGTCCGACATCATCCTGCCGTCCGCCTCCCCGGATAGCATCCGCGAGGAGGACCTCGACTATCCGCTGCCGTGGGACGAGATCGCCAGGGCGCCGCACGAGAAGGCGTGGGACCTCGACAAGTTCATCCCCGAGCTTCGCAAGGCGTCCGAGGAGCGCCGCGCGAAGAGCAAGGTCTGGAAGAAGCACGCGCGCATGATCCGCCTCGCCGAGAAGTGCAAGAAGCGCAAGGCGAAGTCCCTCGAGATCAACACGAGGCGGAAGCAGCTTGCCGAGGAGAAGACCCTGAGGGAGAATGCCCTGCGTCGTTCGGACTACGGCTTCAAGCCCGCGAAGCGCAAGGCAGACCCGGTGCTCGACGAGGGGCTGAACATCCTCGCCGACCTGGTCCGCCTCAACGGCGGACGGAAGCTCCCGGCCGTGAAGGTGCAGGCCGCGCCGGCGAGCGACGTCCTCTTCGACTCGCTCGACGACTGACCTGCCTACAAGCCTCGCCGGCCTCGATTCGCTTCGGGGCCGGCGACGGCTAGAACGAAAGAACACATAGATCTGAAAATGAAGAAAGTTATCATAACTGTCATAGGCAAGGACACCGTGGGAATCATCGCAAAGGTGTCCGGCTACCTTGCAAAGGCGAACGTCAACATACTCGACATAAGCCAGACTGTCGTGCAGGACTACTTCACGATGATGATGATCGTGGACGGCGCGAAGTCCACCAAGTCGTTCGACAGGATGAGCGCGGACCTCGCCAAGGCGGGCCTTGGCATGGGGCTCACCATCCGCTGCCAGAAGTCCGAGATCTTCGAGAAGATGCACAGGGTGTAAATGTAGAATGTAGAATGTAAAATGTAAAGTGTAAAGTGTAAAATGATTTAAGGTGAAGAGTGTGATGTTTGAAGTTGAAGGCGTGAAGGGCGAGGCAACGAGATGATAAACCTGTCTGAAGTGATCGAGACGAACAAGATGGTCAGCGAGCAGACGCTCGACGTGAGGACCATTACGATAGGCATATCCCTGCTCGACTGCGCGGACGCGTCGCTGGAGCGGACGTGCGCCAACGTCCACGACAAGCTCATGCGCGTCGCGCGTGACCTGGTGAAGACCGGTGACGAGATCGGCCGCGAGTTCGGCGTGCCGATCGTGAACAAGCGAATCTCCACCACGCCCATCGCGCTCGTCGGCGCGTCGTGCTGCCGCAGGCCGTCGGACTTCGTGAAGATCGCGAAGGCGATGGACCGCGCGGCGAAGAAGCTCGGCGTGAACTTCATCGGCGGCTACTCCGCCGTCGTCTCGAAGGGGATGACGCCTGCCGACGAGCTTCTCATAAAGTCGATCCCCGAGGCGCTCGCCGCGACCGAGCGGATATGCTCGTCTGTGAACGTCGGCTCCACGAAGACCGGCATCGACATGGACGCGGTGCGCCTCATGGGCACGATCATCAAGGACGCCGCCGCGCGTACGAAGGACCGCGGTTCGATTGGCTGCGCGAAGCTCGTCGTCCTCTGCAACGCGCCCGACGACAACCCGTTCATGGCGGGCGCGTTCCACGGGGTGAGCGAAGGCGATGCGGTGATACACGTGGGCGTCTCGGGGCCCGGCGTCGTCAACCACGTCCTCAAGTCCCTGCACGGCGCCGACTTCGAGACGCTTTGCGAGACGATCAAGAAGACCGCGTTCAAGATCACGCGCGTCGGGCAGCTCGTCGCGCAGGAGGCGTCGAAGCGGCTTGGCATCCCATTCGGGATAATCGACCTCTCGCTCGCGCCGACGCCCGCCGTGGGCGACTCGGTGGCGGACATCCTCAGGGAGATCGGCCTGGAGCATCCGGGCGCGCCCGGGACGACCGCCGCGCTCGCTCTCCTCAACGACCAGGTGAAGAAGGGCGGCGTCATGGCGAGCTCCTACGTCGGTGGGCTCTCCGGCGCGTTCATCCCCGTCGCGGAGGACCAGGGGATGATCGACGCCGTCACGGCGGGCGCGCTCTCCATCGAGAAGCTCGAGGCGATGACGTGCGTCTGCTCCGTCGGCCTCGACATGATCGCCATCCCCGGCGACACGCCGGCGTCCACGATCTCCGGCATCATCGCCGACGAGGCCGCGATAGGGATGGTGAACCAGAAGACGACTGCCGTGCGCGTGATCCCCGTCGCGGGCAAGAAGGTCGGCGACGTCGTGAACTTCGGTGGGCTCCTCGGCCACGCGCCGGTCATGTCCGTCTCGAAGTTCTCATGCGCTGACATGATCGCCCGCACCGGGCGCATCCCCGCGCCCATACACTCGTTCAGGAACTAAGGAGCAAAATGCCAGGGAAAGCAAAACGGACAAAGACCCCCGACGAGGGCAGGATCGCGGCGCTCGTGAGGGAGCTCCTCGTCGAGCTGGGCGAGGACCCCGGCCGCGACGGGCTGAAGAAGACGCCGGCGCGCGTCGCCAAGTCGCTCGCCTTCCTCACGCGCGGCTACCGCCAGAGCCTCAAGAAGGTCGTCAACGGCGCGTACTTCTCGAGCGGCACCAACCACATGGTCATCCTGAAGGACATAGAGCTCTACTCGCTCTGCGAGCACCATATGCTGCCGTTCTACGGCAAGTGCGCCATCGGCTACATCTCCAGGGGGAAGGTCCTCGGCGTGTCGAAGCTCGCGAGGATAGTGGACATGTTCGCGCGCCGCCTCCAGATCCAGGAGAGGATGACGGAGGAGATCGCGGACGCCGTGATGAGGGAGGCCGGCGCGGAGGGCGTCGGCGTCGTGATCCGCGCGCGCCACCTCTGCATGATGATGCGCGGCGTGGAGAAGCAGAACTCCGAGATGACCACGTCTGCGGTCCTCGGCTCGTTCAGGTCTGACGAAAAGGTGCGGCAGGAGTTCCTGTCGCTGATAGGAATGTAGCGATGAAAAGACTACTCACCATCCAGGACGTAAGCTGCGTCGGGCAGTGCTCGCTGACCGTCGCGCTCCCGCTCGTCTCGGCTTGCGGCGTCGAGTGCGCTGTGCTGCCGGGCGCGGTCCTCTCCAACCACACAGGCGGATTCACAGGCTGGACGTTCGCCGACCTCACCGGGGAGTTCGCGAAGGTCGAGGCGAAGTGGCGCGAGCAGTCGATAAAGTTCGACGCCTTCTACACCGGCTACGTCTGCGAAGGGCAGATCGAGCCGATCCTCTCGATCATGAACAGCTGCGCAAACCCCGGGGCGCTGCGCATCGTCGACCCGGCGATGGCGGACAACGGACGGCTCTACGCCGGCTTCGGGCCTGACTTCCCGTCGAAGATGGCGCGGCTCTGCGATGGGGCCGACTACATCCTCCCCAATCTCACCGAGGCTGCGTTCCTCGCCGGCGAGGAGCCGGTCCTCGAAGGCTATTCCAGGGAGTGGATAGAGCGCCTCGCCGGCAAGCTCCACGCGCTCGGCGCGAAGAACGTCGTGCTCACGGGCGTCAGCTTCGAGCGCGGGCTCCTCGGAAGCGCGGTGAGCGACGGGACGAAGGTCGAGTACGACTTCAACCCGCGCCTCGACAGGATGTCCCACGGCACGGGCGACGTCTACGCCTCTGTCTTCGCCGGCGCGGTGCTGCGCGGCAGGTCCGCGCTCGACGCGGCCGCCCTCGCGGCGGACGTCGTCTGCGAGGCGATCAAGGCGACGGACCCCGACCACTGGTACGGCGTAAGCTTCGAGAAGACCATCCCGATGCTCTCGGCGGCGCTCTCCGGCGGAGACGCCGAATGAAGCTCGTCATCCAGGGCGGCAGGAGGCTCGG
>Ga0310695_10012120_pt1 | contig 12145 bp, 6 predicted proteins | sample RumenRJG_04DNA_FD_203882 | JGI IMG/M metagenome (GOLD analysis project Ga0310695, IMG submission 203882) | Bovine rumen microbial communities from Lethbridge, Alberta, Canada - RJG_04 (v2) (version 2) | ecosystem: Host-associated > Mammals > Digestive system > Stomach > Rumen | place: Canada... | reverse complement strand
AACTCGACCCCCACGCGCGTCCGACGGCGTTGGGACGACTGAGTCTTACGGCGTATTTAGCGAAGAACGGACTTACGGGGAACGAACCCGAGCCGACGACCGACTCCGATTTCAGCGGATATTGGGAAAATTACGAGAGGCGTCCGGCGAGGATCAAGGTCGTCGACGCGGAGGCTCGTCTGTGGCGTCCGTGGACGGCGGAGGAGTATCCCGTCGCGGCGCGGTGGTTTGAGGAGAACGCGGACGTAATCGACGCGCTTTCGCAAGCGACGCGTATGCCAAAGCTCGTATGCTGGACGATCGTTCCCGACGTGGAGAAGGGAACCTTTGTCGGAACGCCCTTTCCCACGCTCCAGTGGACGCGCGAGTTTGTGCGGATTCTTATGGCGCGCGCGAACCTCCGGGTCGGATCCGGCGATATTTCCGGCGCGATCGACGACGTCGAGACAATGACGCGCTTTGCCCGACCGCTCCTTGAGAGCGACTATTCGACCCTTATCGCGAAGCTCGTCGGGGTCGCGTCGCTCGGTATGGCGTTCAGCGTCGCCATGTATGGGAACGCGGCGGTTCAGCCGACGGACGAAGAACGCGCGAGGCTCGTCGAACTCTGGGAATCCTTCTATCGCGACGGTCAAATGGCGCGATATATCGAATCGGCGAAGAAAGGAGAAGCGCGCTGCTTTGGCTTCGCCGCCTACGCCGATATTCTAACGCTTCGCCGCAAAGGGAATTCGGTCGGTCAAATCATATTCGATCCCGACGGACTCGACGGCGACTCGCAACCCTTCTTTGTTCGCGCGCTCGAGTGGCTTTTGGTCGCCGCGCCGCCGATGAACGACGCGAAATCGCTCCGCATCTTCCAGGACCTCTACGAGTCTATGCTCGAGCAAACGAACGAAGAGATCGACGAAACGCTGAATAAGTCTATGGCGAGAACGCTCGCCGGGTTCTGGACCGCGCCTGAAAAGACGCTCGCCACGACGACCGCAGCCCTTTGGGGTCCCGCGATGGAAGCGGGGAAAGAAGCGCTCTCCCGAATGGAATGCCTCGCGAAAGAAACGACGATCATGTTCGCGCTCCAGGCGTATCGCGCGGAACACGGAACCTTCCCGCCCGCGTATACCCTCGACGCGTCGGGCAAGCCGCTCCACAGCTGGCGCGTTCTGATCCTCCCGTACCTCGGGGACGACGCGAAGGCGCTCTACGGGCAAATCGCGCTCGACGAGCCGTGGGATTCCGAACATAACGCGGCGCTTCACGCGCAGATTCCCGACGTCTTCCGCTGCCCGTCGGCGACCGATCTGAAGGAGGGCGAGACGCGATATTCCGTCCTCCTCGGCGACGACGGGTTCTTCGACGCCTCGGGCGTCGGAAAAGACCCGACGTCGATGGCGACGCTCCCCGGTCGTGAAATCGCGCGGCAGTTCCTCGTCGTCGAACGTCCCGACCCCGTCTGCTGGATGCAGCCCGACGCGGAGCTTAAAATCGCCGACTATCTCGTCGATCATACCCGTCCGGTTCCCGATCCCGAGAACCCGCCCGAGACGTATATCGTCGACGCCAACGGCGTCCCCTACGACGTTTCGGGCGTCCGGAAGTTCTTCGGAAAAGTCCCCCACGCGGGCGGTATAAACGTCGTCCCGTACAACGGAGGCTCGCGCTTCATTTCCGAAACCTCGTCGCCCGACGAATTAGAATCGTGGCTGCAAGGAACGCCGGAGCCGCCGAAGAGCAAGCCTGCCGAGGCGCTTCTCGACGACGAGACCGACGAAAGCGAGACCGACGAGGTCGCAACTCCCGACGAAGCGGCGCCTAACGAAGAGCCCGCCGCCGTCGAGGAACCCGCCGAGACGGTTGAACCCGAGGGCGCCGACGTTCTTGCGGTTTATCCCCGGCGCCGGTAAAATATCGGCGTCGCGTTTGTTGGGGACGCGACTCGAGACGTAACGTGAGAATATTCGAGAGACGCCGATGGGCAATAGCAATTTAAATAGCGCGAAATCAGCGCGAAAGGATGAATTCTATACGCAGTTGACCGATATCGAAAAAGAACTGCGTCATTATCGCAAGCATTTCGCGGGGAAGACGGTTTTCTGCAACTGCGACGATCCTTTTGAAAGTAACTTCTTCAAGTACTTCGTGTTGAACTTCAACCGTCTCGGGCTGAAGAAACTGATCGCGACGTGCTACTCAGAATCTTCGATCGCCAACAAGCAGCTGACGCTATTCGACCTCTATGGCGACGGCGGCGGGAATAATGAACCGGCCAACAAGCCGTATAAGGCGGTCGTGACGACCGTCTACGACAAGACGGGGGACGGTTCGGTCGATATGCTCGACGTCGCCGAACTCTTTAAGTCGGGCGAAAACGAACTCGTCGAACTCAAAGGAGACGGCGATTTTCGGTCGCCGGAATGCGTCGGACTCCTCGACGAAGCCGATATCGTCGTGACGAACCCGCCGTTTTCGCTTTTTCGAGAGTATGTCGCTCTGCTCGTGGAGCATGAGAAGAGTTTTATCGTTATTGGAAGTCTTAACGCTATAAAATACAAAGAGATTTTTCCACTCCTGATGAAAAACAAGATGTGGCTTGGGTATGGATTTGCCCGAGGCGACGCGTATTTCCATATTCCTGCGAAGAACGCAAGAGAGTTTGCGAACGGGGTTTATAATCCAGAAAGCGGCTTAGTTCATTTTCGTAACTGCGCTTGGTTTACAAATCTCGATATCAAACAGCGTCATGAACAGATGATACTTGTAAAACGATATGATCCTGCGATATATCCAAAATATGTGAATTACGACGCAATAGAAGTCTCAAAGATTGCGGATATCCCCTGCGACTACGCCGGACTTATGGGCGTGCCGATCACGTTTATGGATAAGTATAATCCCGATCAGTTTGAGATTTTGGGCTATAGTTTAGACTTGGCGTATCCAATAAGCGAGTATGTTCCAGCAGGTAAAACTTACGTTAAGGGCGGAAACTGTTTTTATCTCGACGAGGGAAAACCGCAGTTGAGACGACTATATGACCGTCTTGTAATCCGCAACAAACATCCGGAGGCTCCGCAGGAGGTTTGACAATGGAGATAGAAGAACGCAAGGTCACGGTCGGGGAGGTTTGCGAGGGGTATTTCAACGACGAGGAAGAGGGCGTCGTGGGGTATGACGGTTTGCTCGACATTCGTCCGAAATATCAGCGCGAGTTCGTGTATAAGGACGCGCAGCGCGACGAGGTGATTCGTTCGGTTATGAGAGGGCTGCCGCTGAACGTCATTTACTGGTGCAAGGTCAGGAAAGAGGACGGCTCCGAAGGGTTTGAGGTGCTCGACGGTCAGCAGCGGACGATCTCGCTCTGCGAATATGTCGACGGCTCCTTCTCGGTCGACGACAAGTATTTCTATAACCTGCCGAAAGACCAGAAGGATCAAATTCTAAACTATCCTCTATTCGTTTACGTTTGCGACGGAACGGACAGCGAACGGCTCGAATGGTTCCGGATCATCAATATCGCGGGGGAGCGGCTGACGGATCAGGAGCTGCGCAACGCGGTCTACGCCGGGTCGTGGACCGCCGACGCGAAGCGGTATTTCAGTAAGACCGGGTGCGCTGCGAACACGCTTGCGGGGGATTATCTCAAGGGTTCGTCGATCCGTCAGGAATACCTCGAAACCGCGCTGAAATGGGCGTCCGACGCGGAAAATAAGACGATCGAAGCCTATATGGCGGAACGTCAGAACGACCCTTCCGCCGTCCAGCTCTGGAATTATTTCCGCTCCGTGATCGATTGGACGAAAGCGATCTTTCCCATCAAGCGCAAAGAGATGAAAGGACTCCCGTGGGGACTCTTCTTCAACCGCTACGGAACGCGCAAAGACCTCGACCCCGAAAAACTTGAGCTTGAGATTCAGCGTCTTATGTCGGACGGCGAGGTGACGAGTAAATCGGGCGTCTACGAGTTCCTCCTTTCCGGCGAAGAGAGAAAACTGTCCCTCCGGCAGTTCTCCGACGACGAACGCCGCGAAGTCTACGAGCGCCAGAAGGGAGTCTGTCCGATCTGTAAAGAACATTTTCGAATCGAAGAAATGCACGCCGATCATATCGTCCCATGGAGCAAAGGAGGCAAGACGAAGATCGAAAACTGTCAGATGCTCTGTAAAAGATGCAACCTCGCTAAAAGCGACTCTTGAACGCCAAGGGCGTTATGACAAGACGACGCGGAGACTTTAGAAATGGTCGTTCAGAAGGAATACTTCGGGGAAGAAAAACATATTGAGTTCAAGGCTCTTTTGACCCCAAAAAAGCTCTTTTGACCCCAAAAACAGACCCCGTGACCCCAAAAAAAGCTCTTTTGACCCCAAAAACAGACCCCGTGACCCCAAAAAAGGCTCTTTTGACCCCAAAAACAGACCCCGCGACCCCAAAAAAGGCTCTTTTGACCCCAAAAACAAACCCCGTGACCCCAAAAACGCCGGTCATTCCGATTTCCTTTCCGCCGACCTTGAACGGAAGATCGTCGAGTTGATCCGACGGGACGGCAAGATTACTCAGAAGAGAATCGCGGAGGAACTGGGAATCTCCCTGAAAACCGTGAAACGCAATATGTCGGCGCTTCAACGGAAAGGAACGATCGAACGCGTCGGGGCTAACAAGGGCGGATATTGGAAGGCGCGCGGCTAATCTAAGTTCAATAACGTTCAATCTGAATAAGGACGGCGATGAAAGAAGAATCGAGTAAAGAACAGGGGCGCGCCGAGCCGACCAAGCGTTTTGGGGCGCGTCGGAATTGGATGCGACCGATTCGTGTCGTTAAACCGCGTTGATAAAAGCTGTTGTGGGCGTCGCTCCGAGTTTCAGTTCGTTTATTTTCCGAACAGATCGTCCATGGTTACTACGTTGTCAAAATCTCCGCTGTACTCGTTATATTTCAATCCATATGTGGTGATCAACGTACTATGTACGGCGCGACCTTTTTTGATGGATTCTTCGACCAATCCTTCGCGTTTCATCAAAACTTCATGATAACGTTTATCTACGGAAAAATGCGAATTGTAATACTTGATCTCACACATATTCACAACGCCGTCGTTTCTATCAATGATAAGATCAACCTGCGTTCCTTCTTTTTCATCCTCAGGTCGTTTGATCCAAACAGACTGCTTTGAGGATACCCCGCTTATGCCAAGCGCCTCCTTAATCTGCATGATATGATTGAGACATACGTTCTCAAAAGCAAATCCGCGCCAAGATACGACTTCTTGAGAGTTTATATTTTGACGCCAGAAAGAATCCGTCAGCGCGTCTTTATTCCTGACAAATTTTAAATAAAAAATACAGAATGGATCCATAAGTTTATAGCGGTTATCATTTTTTTTCATCCCAAACGGCGTATATTTCATTACAAAACCGCTGACTTCCAGCGCATTTAAGGCGTCAGAAAAGGTTCCCCCCTTGGAGATTCCTGTTTTCTCCGAAATTTCAGCGCGTGAAAATCCGCTGCTTTTGGCGCTTAGCAGTTCAACAATCGAGCGCGTTAACTCGGGATTGCTGAATGCAGACGTGAACAGCCGTTCATATTCATTTTTCAGTAAAGCTTTGGGACCAAAAAACATTTGATCGATATTTTGCGCCAGGCTCAATCCTTTTTCATAGTAGTTCAGATAATACGGGATTCCTCCGCAGATCATGTATGATTGAACGACGTCATATTTTGATATTTTTATTCTTTTGCCTTTGAAGAAAGCTTCGCATTCCCTTAACGTAAAAGGTTCTAATCTAATCTCATAGGTTACTCTGTCATATAATCCGCCATGGTTGTTGATTAGCTTGTCCGTCATCCAAGAAGTAGCGCTTCCGCATACAATAGCCATCAGGTTGTTATGATGACAGCCCCAAGTGTTCCAAAAACCCTCAAACGCTGTGATAAACCCTGACTTTGGCGTGTCCATCCAAGGAAGCTCGTCCAGAAAAACCAACATTCTGCCGCCGTCGTCTTTGGATTGCAGGAATAATTCGAGGAGCATAAAGGCGTCCAGCCAGTTCTCTGGACAACGGCTTCTTGGCATACCTTGAATTAGAAGCGAGTTGTAAAAGTGTTGAAGTTGCTTCTTGAGAGGACTCCTCCCCCGAAGCTCTCCCAATTCTAAAGGCGATAACCCGGCGTGGCGAAAGGTAAACGATCCCTTGAATGTTTCGTTTATCAAGTATGTTTTGCCGACGCGTCTTCGCCCATACACCGCTACCAACTCCGCGCTTTCGCTGTGATACAGATTCCTTAAGCGTTTTGTTTCTCGCTCTCTTCCTATCATGATTCCTCCTTCCTGAACCGACAGTTTAACAAAATCGATATGGCGATAATCAGCCCCAAGACGTCATTATAAGGCAGTTGGGGCTGATTATCAACATAAAAAGATCGGATAATCAGCCCTGACGACGCCAAAAACATGAAGAAGGGCTGTTTATCCGCATTTTGGGGATAAGGGCTTTTCTACAATTGTCACGGGACGCGAAAAGACCTCGACCCGGAAAAGCTCGAACGCGAAATCCAGCGGCTTATGGCGGATAACGACGTCACGAGCAAATCGGGCGTCCAGTCCAAAAACTGAATCAGACGTCGTCGCCAACGAGCGACGCCCGCCGAGGGCGGGTTTTATTATGAGCTACCGCTCATGCGGCGGTTCTTTGCTCCCGTTGGTCGCTCTGCGTAAACAGCCGCCGTGACGTCGCGGGCGCGGGGGGTGGTAGAAACGGGCGTTTCTTCTAAAATAATGGGGAATGATTTTGTCCCCGTGTCGCGACGCGGCGGACTTCGGACTGTTTTATGAGGACATCGACGGTGTATCGAACGAAAACTTGCGGCGAGTTGCGCCGCGCTAACGTAGGCGAAACCGTGACGTTGTGCGGATGGGTCGACTCCGCGCGCGATCATAGCGGCGTTTTCTTTATCAACCTTCGCGACCGTTACGGCAAGACGCAAACCGTCTTCGACGCGGCCGCCGACCCCGAGCTTTTTAATCTCGTCAAGACGCTCCACAACGAAGACGTCGCCCAGATTACCGGCGAGGTCATGGCGCGCCCCGAAGGGCTCACGAACCCCGAGATGGCGACGGGCGAAATCGAGGTCCGCGCGACGAAACTCGTCGTCCTGAACCGCTCCGAGCCGGTCCCGTTCCTCCCCTCCGCGCCGGAAATTCCCTCAGAAGAAGCGCGCCTCAAGTATCGCTACATCGACCTTCGTCGTCCCGAGATGCAGCGCGTTCTCACGCTCCGACACCGCATTACGAAGACGCTCCGCGATTACTTCGACGAAAACGGGTTCCTCGAAGTCGAGACCCCGATCCTCGGCAAGAGCACCCCGGAAGGCGCCCGCGACTACCTCGTTCCGAGCCGTATTACACAAGGGGCGTTCTACGCGCTTCCGCAGTCTCCGCAGCTCTACAAACAGCTCCTCATGATCGCGGGCTACGACCGCTACGTGCAGGTCGCCCGATGCTTCCGCGACGAAGACCTGCGCGCCGACCGTCAGCCGGAGTTCACCCAGCTCGACCTCGAGATGTCGTTCGTCGAGATGGAAGACGTGATCGACCTCGTCAGCAAGCTCGTTCAGCGTCTCATGAAAGAGATCAAGGGCGTCGATATTCCTCTTCCGCTCCCGCGCATTACCTACGACGAAGCGATGGAACGTTTCGGGCACGACGCGCCCGACCTTCGCTTCGGCATGGAGCTTAAAGACGTGACGGAAATCGCGAAGACGGTCGATTTCAAGGTCTTCCGTTCCGTCGCGGAATCGGGCGGACGCGTGCGCGGCATTAACGTCAAGAACGCCGCCGACAAGTATTCTCGTAAAGATATCGACAATCTCACCTCGTGGACCGCCGAGCAGTTCGGCGCGAAGGGGATCGTCTGGTTCAAGGTCGACGCGGAAGGGAAACTCGGCGGCTCGAGCGCGAAGAACTTCTCTCCCGAGGCGCTTGAAGCGATCGGGCAAATTCTCGAAGCGGAGCCGAACGACATGCTCCTCTTCTCGTGCGGCGACTTCAACCTTACTTGCCGCGTCCTCAACGGACTGCGCCGTCGGCTCGCCGCCGAACTCAAGCTGTACGATCCCGACGAGATGAACTTCTGCTGGGTCGTCAAGTTCCCGATGTTCCACTGGGACGAAGAAGAGAACCGCTGGGTCGCGGAGCACCATCCGTTTACGGCGCCGCTCGTGGAAGACCTTGACAAACTCGACGGCGACGACGCGGCGATCAGTTCGATTCGCGCGCAGGCGTACGACCTCGTCCTCAACGGGTTCGAGGCGGGGGGCGGCACGATCCGAATCCACGATCCTGAGATTCAGAACAAGGTCTTCGGACTCCTCGGCATGACGCGCGAACAGGCGAAGGAACAGTTCGGATTCCTCGTCGACGCGTTGCAGTACGGGGCGCCGCCGCACGGCGGACTCGCGCTGGGACTCGACCGGGTTGTCATGCTTTTCGCGGGCGTCGACAATATCCGCGACTGCATCGCGTTCCCGAAGACGACGAAAGCGAGCGACCTGATGACGGGCGCGCCCGCCGAAGTCGCGCAGAAGCAGCTCGACGAACTCGCGATTAAGTCGACCGTCGAGAAGAAGGAAGAGAACTGACGCGTCAACCCCCGAAAGGAGCGCAAACAATGACGGAATACGATATGGTTCAGGAAGCGGTCGCGGCGATTCGCGCGCGTTGGGATAAGAAGGCGGACGTCGGAATCGTGCTCGGCACCGGACTCGGCGGACTGGCGAAACACATCGTCGCGGAGCAGGTCATCCCTTACGAGGAGCTTCCGCACTTCGCGCGTTCGACGGTCGAGACGCACGCCGGACGCCTTATCCTCGGGACGCTCGAGGGGAAGTCGGTCGTCGCGATGCAGGGGCGGTTCCATTATTACGAAGGGTTTACGCCGAAGCAGATCACGTTCCCGATTCGCGTCATGAAGGCGCTCGGCGCGGAGACGCTCGTCGTCTCCAACGCGTGCGGCGGGATGAATCCGCTCTTCAAGGCGGGCGACGTCATGCTCATCGAGGATCATATCAACCTCCTCGGGATCAACCCTCTGATCGGACCGAACGACGAACGCCTCGGACCCCGGTTCCCCGATATGATCGAGCCGTATTCCAAGACGCTGATCGAGAAGGCGCGTCAGGTCGCGCTTGAGAACGGAATCGACGTTCAGCGCGGCGTTTACGTCGCGGTCGCGGGGCCAAATCTCGAGACGCGCGCGGAATATCGGTTCCTCCGCGCGATCGGCGCCGACGCGGTCGGAATGTCGACCGTTCCGGAAGTGATCGTCGCGGTTCACTCGGGAATGAAGGTTCTCGGAATCTCGATCGTCACGGACATGGGACTCGCGGACGCGCTTGAGCCTGCGAATATCGAGCGAATCATCAACAACGCGATCAACGCGGAGCCGAAAATGATCGCGATCATTCGCGGCGTCCTCGGGAGTCTCTAAACCCCGTCGCGCCTCTTCTCGAGCTTACGTGAACTGACCGAAACCTGAAACAACGGAAAGGACAAGAGAATCATGTCGCATTCCTTAATCGCGCGCGTCCTATGGGGAGCCGTCGTCGTCGCCGTCCTAGCGACGCGCGTCGCCGCGTTTGCCGAAGAGCCCGTTCAGAGTTCCGCCGCGCCGGCGTCGCAGTGCGAACTGAGCGAGTACGATATGATTCAGGAGGCGGCCGCGGCGATTCGCGCGCGCTGGGACAAGAAGCCCGACGTCGGGATCGTCCTTGGCTCCGGACTCGGCGCGCTCGCCGAACGCATCGACGCGGACGTCGTGATTCCTTACGAGGAGATTCCGTACTTTGCGCGCTCCACCGTCGAGTCGCACGCAGGGAAGCTGATCCTCGGAACGCTCGAAGGGAAGCGGGTCGTCGCGATGCAAGGGCGGTTCCACTATTACGAGGGGTTCACGCCGAAGCAGATCGTGTTCCCGATCCGCGTTATGAAGGCGCTTGGCGTCGAAACGCTGATCGTCTCCAACGCGTGCGGGGGACTCAATCCGCAGTTTCGTCCGGGCGACGTTATGTTCATCGAAGACCATATCAATCTTTTGGGAATGAACCCGCTTATCGGCCCGAACGACGACCGCCTCGGTCCGCGTTTTCCGGATATGCTCGAGCCGTATTCGCACGAGCTGATCGAAAAGGCGCGCAAGGCCGCGCTGGAGAACGGGATCCATACGTATACCGGCGTCTACGTCGCCGTCGCGGGTCCGAACTTCGAGACGCGCGCGGAATACCGCTTCCTGCGCGGAATCGGCGCCGACGTCGTCGGGATGTCGACCGTCCCCGAGGTGATCGTCGCCGTGCATTCCGGACTGAAGGTTCTCGGGATTTCCATCATCACCGACATGGGACTCCCGGACTCTCTAACGCCGGCGAGCCATGAGGCCGTCGTCGAGAACGCGAAGAAGGCGGAGGCGAAGATGACCACGATCGTCGTCGGGTTCCTGAAAGCGCTTTAACCTCGTTCCGGCGAGATATTTGTCGCGGGCGGAATCCAACGACTCCGATCGATTCCGCCCTCAGACGAGACCAAAAACATAACGAAACGCGCGCGATCCGCGTTCGCCGTCGGTCGTCGCCGCGTAGATTTTTAACTGCGTTTGAAAGTTTTACTATGTCGGAAGAACAAGCATTTTCCAACGAAACTTCGCCGTCGCTAGGGGCGGATTTTCCGCGCAACGAGGAGCTTATCCTCAAGCGCTGGCGCGAATTGAACGTCTATCAGGAATCCCTTAAGCGCCGTCGCGCCGACAATATCGGGTCTTTCGTCTTCTACGAAGGACCGCCGACCGCCAACGGCGTCCCGCACCCCGGGCACTGTCTCACGCGCGCGATGAAAGACCTCTATCCTCGCTATAAGACGATGAAGGGGTATTTCTGCGAGCGCAAGGCGGGCTGGGACACGCACGGGCTTCCCGTCGAAGTCGAGGTCGGAAAGGAACTTGTGAGCGAAGGGTTGATTTCCGAGAACTCGAAGGAAGAGATCGAACGCTTCGGAATCGAGCCGTTCGTTCACCGCTGCATCGACAACGTCTTCCGCTATACGACGCAGTGGGAAGAATTGACCGAGCGCATCGGGTTCTGGGTCGATCTGGGCGCCGCGTACGTCACGTACCACCGTTCTTTCGTCGAAAGCGTCTGGTTCGCGCTCAAGAACTTCTTCGATCGCGGGCTCCTCTATCAGGGTCATAAGATCGTCTGGTGGTGGGCGCAAGGGGGCACTGCGCTCTCGTCCGGCGAGGTCGGGCAGGGGTATCGTCAAGTCGGCGACCCGAGCGTTTTCGTTCGGTGCCCGCTCGTCAACGAGACGGGCGACTCCAAGTGGGACAATCTCGATCTTCTCGTTTGGACCACGACCCCGTGGACGCTTCCGAGCAACCAGTTCGTCGCCGTCCATCCGGACCTCGAATATTCCGCGATTAAACTCACGACGAAGGACGGCGTCGAGGACGACCGCGCGATGCTCGTGACGTCGTGTCTCGTCGAAACCGTCGCGTCGAAGATCAAGGCGACCGCGAAGATTCTCTTCACCTGCAAAGGGTCGGAACTCCTCGACATGCGTTACGTTCCGCCTTTCGACTGCTATCATAAGACGCAGGGCGAACTCAAAGGCGCGCTCAAAGACGGCGGCGAACTCTACCGCGCATGGCGCGTAATTCCCGCGACTTACGTCACGACCGAATCGGGAACGGGGCTTGTGCATCAGGCGGGCGCGTTCGGCGAAGACGACTTCAACTCGCTCGTCGAACAGCAGCGGCGATTCGTCGACGGCCAAGGGCCGGAAATGATCTGCGCCGTCGCGCCGAACGGCAAGTTCACGAGCGATTTCCCCATGTGCGAAGGCGTTTGGGTTAAAGACGCCGACCGCGATATTATTCGCAACATGAAGGAGCGCGGAATCCTCTACTGGCAGGAGCAGTATCTCCACGACTATCCCTTCTGCTGGCGCGCGCCGAACGACCCGCTCATCCAGTATCCGCGCCGCAGCTGGTTCCTGCGCACGACGAAATTCGTCGACAAGATGCTCGCGAACAACGCCGAGATCAAATGGTACCCCGAGCATATTCGCGACGGGCGGTTCGGCAACTTCCTCGCGGGCAACGTCGA
>Ga0310695_10012118_pt1 | contig 12147 bp, 9 predicted proteins | sample RumenRJG_04DNA_FD_203882 | JGI IMG/M metagenome (GOLD analysis project Ga0310695, IMG submission 203882) | Bovine rumen microbial communities from Lethbridge, Alberta, Canada - RJG_04 (v2) (version 2) | ecosystem: Host-associated > Mammals > Digestive system > Stomach > Rumen | place: Canada... | reverse complement strand
TGCCTGCTTTTGACGCTTTTGTCCGCCGCCTCCCTGAATTCGCAGAAAAGCGCTTTTCCGTCCGTCATCAGAGACGCAGCTTTTCTGAGGCCTTCGCTGTCGCGGCCGTCCTCTTCATCCTGCAGTTCCACGTAGTCCTCTAGCCTGATGATCCCGCATCTGGATAAGACGGTGCCGAGAAGCGAGTCCCTGTTCGATGCGCCGAGTATGATCAGGACCTTCGGGCGCGGCTCCTCGAGTGTCTTCAGAAGCTTGTTCTGCACGATCTCGCCCAGGCTGTCGGCATCGTCTATGATCCCGACGAGATGATCTCCGTACGCTCCCATCTCGAGCCTTTCGAGGAATGCCTGAGCGTCAGCGACCTTGTAAGTGTTCTTTCCGCTCATCTCCATGCGCGCGATGTCCAGTCCGTGCACGCCGAGTCCCTCGAGGAGTCCGCTGATGAACTCATCCCTGGCCTCCTTCGGGCTTCCCTCGAGTATGTACGCGTGGGCGCTGCTCCTGCCGCTCTTTATATTCGCGATGAGATCCGCGATGTCTCTCATAGGCCTCTGCTCCTGCAGAGCTCTTCGAGGCAGGCGTATATGTCATCGCGCATCTCTTCGATCGTCTTCGAGGCGTCGATGCGCTTTATCCTTGCGGGGTCTTTCTCCATGAGCTCCCTGTATCCGTCGCGGACTCTTTTATGAAAGTCCATCTTCTCGGTCTCGAGCCTGTCGAGTTCGCCTGCGCTGCCGGCTCTTTCCCTGCCCACATAAGGATCGATGTCGAGCCAGAACGTGATGTCCGGCTCAAGGCCTCCGGTCGCTCTTCTGTTGACCTCGGCGACCTGCTCTCCGAGCTGCCTCCCGAAGCCCTGGTAGGCGATCGACGAGTCTGTGAACCTGTCGCCGATAACGATCTTTCCTTCTTCGAGCGCCGGCAGTATGCACTCCCTGACGTGCTGGGCGCGCGCGGCCGCGTATATGAGCATCTCGGTGACAGCGTCCATCTCGGCGTTGCCTCTGTCGAGTAGGATCTCCCTGAGCTTCTCGCCTATGGGCGTTCCGCCCGGCTCTCTTGTATGCATCACAACAAGGCCCTTCCCTTCGAAGAACCTCTCGATATTCCGTATCTGTGTCGATTTGCCGGCGCCGTCGCCGCCCTCAAGGGTTATGAAAAGACCTTTCATCAGATCACCTTTCAGCAGGCAGACCCTACCTGCCGCGCATCCTTTCCTTATCTACGCGGTTCCTCTCTCTGATGTACGAGAGCACCTGCAGGTACAGGACCCAGGCGAAGCCTATCACCGGCGCCGATATGAGTAAAATCAGCAATATCTTGAATATGACCATACATAGTGATTGTAGCACATGCGGCCGCATATATAAAGGAGCGAAGTGCATGCTGCAGCAGGAATTCGTTCCCGGCGCTTTCCCGGCGCAAAAAGGACCCGCGCGAGGCGGATCCTTTCGTCATCTTCAGGTCGCAGTCTGCCCGCGGCATCCGGCCGGAGCTTTTCTGCGTCCTGTCATCATCCTGTCATTTGCAGCAGTCTTTCATCTGCTGCTCTTTTTTACGCTCTGTCACTGTCCTGTCATTTGCAGCAGTCTTTCATCTGCTGCTTTTTCTGACAGTTTCCTGCGTACGGGCAGCCTATGCAGGCCGTCCCTTTCTTCTTCTCTTTGTAGATATATCTTGCGGCGAAGAAGAGCATCGCCGCGATCGCGATGACTGCGATCAGTGTTGCCATGTTCATCTGCTTCGCCTCCTTTCCGCTTACGCCGCCCGGCGCGCAGCTCTGTGCCTGTCTTTGCAGCCGTGCTGATGTCCGGCGCGCAGCCTCATCTCTGCTGCCGGCGCGAGCAAGCGCGAGTAAATTATAAACCTTTTTCTACGCGGCCGCACCCTCGTGCGAGGATTTTTTATGCAGCTCGTACTGCTCGTCGAAGTGAGCTCTCACCTTCCTGCTGATGAGTATTATGGCGACTACGAAGCACGCTTCCGCGATCAGGCCCGGCACAAAGCCTCTTGCGAGGTGGCCCTCCATGACGAGGGTACCGATCTGGTTGATCAGGAACGCTACCGTATAGCCTGTGGCGAGCTGGAGCCCTATGGCGCCCCAGAGCCACGCCTTGCTCTTCATCTCCGAATTCATCGCGCCGATGGCTGCGAAGCACGGCGGCGTATAGAGGTTGAAGAAGAGGTATGCGAGGGCCGTCACGGATGTGAGTCCCATCGTCACCGCGACCGTGTTGGCTCCGCCTGTCATGGCGAGTTCTTCAGTATCGATGAACGCAGTCAGTCCGTATACGACAGCCAGTGTTCCCACGACGTTCTCCTTTGCGATGAAGCCGGTGATGGCCGCTGCCGCGAGCTGCCACACGCCGAATCCCAGAGGGATCAGCAGGATGGCGAACGGCGATGCGATCGAGGCGAGTATTGAAGTGTTCTCAGCGCCTTCCTCCACCACATTGAAGCTCCAGTCGAAGGTCTGCATGACCTGAACGACCGTGTTGCAGATCAGGATGATGGTGGCCGCCTTTATGATATACGCCCTGGCTCTCTCCATCATGGATCTGAACGCGTACTTCAGGCTCGGAGCCTTCCACATAGGCAGTTCTATGATGAAGAACGATTTTCTGTATTTGTAGCCTGTGATGAACTTGATCAGCAGCGCGCCCAGGAAGATGAGCATGAGTCCCAGGAAGTACGACAGAAGGCTGACCCAGCCGGCGCCGTTGAAGAATGCTCCGGCAAAGAGCGCGATCACAGGGATCTTGGCTCCGCACGGGATGAACGTCGCGAGCATCGAAGTGGTCCTTCTCTCTCTGTCGTCCCTGATAGTGCGGCAGGCCATTATGGCCGGGATGCCGCAGCCCGTTCCGATGACCACCGGGATGACGGACTTGCCCGAAAGACCCACTCTCTTGAAGATCGGGTCCATCAGGGCGGAGACGCGGGCCATGTAGCCGCAGTCCTCGAGCAGCGCGATCAGGAAGTACATGACCATTACCAGCGGCAGGAATCCTACCACGGCTCCGACGCCGCCTACTATACCATCGGCAAGAATGGCCGAAACTATGGCCGGGCTGTTTTCGAGCTGAGCCGCTACCCATCCCTGGAATGTCTCGATCCATCCCACGAGCCAGTCAGCGACGAGCGGTCCGAGCCATGCCTGGGATACCCAGAACACGCCCCACATCACTACCGCGAATACCAGTATGCCCGTGACAGGATTTGTCAGGACAGCGTCCAGCCTGTCTGTGGATCTTGTCTCGGATGACTTAGTCTTTCTGCTCTCGACGTTCGACACGATACCGTTGACGAACTCGTAGCGCCTGCGGTCCTCTCTGTCTACCTCCGCCTTGTTGTGAAGGTCGATATCCGCCTGGAGGTAAGGCGCCTCCTGCGTTGTGCCTGCAAGCGCGATAGCCTTTTCGATCATCTCCTTCAAGCCCTTGTTCTCTGTCGAGACGGTCTCGTATACAGGGCAGCCGAGCTTTTCGGAAAGCTTCTTCGCATCGATCTTCGTGCCTTCCTTCTCGTTTATATCCGTCTTGTTGAGCGCGACCACGACAGGGATGCCGAGCTCGAGCAGCTGCGTCGTGAAGAAGAGCGACCTGCTCAGGTTCGTGGCGTCCACGATATTTACTATGACATCGGGGTTAGTCGTCCTGACATACTCGCTCGTTATGCCCTCTTCCGGTGTGAACGGGGACATCGAGTATGCGCCCGGAAGATCCGCCGCGATGACTTCTTTGTCTCCGGCGAATTCCTCTTTGATTTTGAATTCTTTGCTTCCCACGGTAACACCGCCCCAGTTGCCGACCTTCTCGCTCCTTCCGGTGAGAGCGTTGTACATGGTCGTCTTGCCGCTGTTGGGGTTACCGGCAAATGCGATCCTCATTGCTGTTCCTCCTTAAACGATGATGGCCTCAGAGAGCAGATTATCCAGGTTGTATCTGCCGTCCTTTATCGCGACGATGCAGCTCTTCTTCTTTTTCGAGATCAGAGTTATAGGTTCGCCCTCATAGCAGCCGAGACGGAAGAGAAACGAATTCATCTCTTCGTCATCGGTGTTGATCTCCCTGATCGTGTAGGTCTTTCCCGGCTCTGCCTTAAGTAATGCCATTTTTTCCTCCATAATGTAACCTCTGCGCTTTGGTTAGTTAATTTTAACTAACCAAGTTATACATCTCTAACTCGCAGAAGTCAAGCCTGTATTTCTTCGTTTGTATTTCTTTGTTTCTTTTCTTTTTCCCTCTCTGTTTGTCAATCTGCAAATGCTTTCTTTGGTTCTTTTCTTTGGTTCTTTTCTCCGGTACCTTCCTTTTTCCATTTCTCCGGTTCCTTCCTAATGATTCCCTTCCTTTGGTTCCTTCCTTTGGCTTCTTCCTTTGGCTTCTTCCTTTAGTTCCTTCCTTTGGTTTCTTCCTTTAGTTCCTCGACTCTCCGCAAAAGCAGCCCACCCAGGTGCACAGCGCAGCAGTTTCCGGATCGGATATGGGCGGGATCACATGCAGACGGTCAGTTTATCCGCTCGGCCTCACCTGGCCTCCCGGTGTCTGCCAGCCGTTCGCCCCGCTCTGCAGCTGTCCGGTCGGGTAAAGCAGACCCCGCCGGCCAGCGCTGGTGCTCACGGGGCAGACTGATCAAATAGCTCTTACATGATGAGCAATTAGCCACAGCTAATGTCATGGCCCGCTGTATATGGTGCATTTTCGAGGCTGACGCTCATTTCGCTCCAATTGTCTCGTCTGGCTCAGTCTGAAATTGGTGCATTTTCGCGGCTGACGCTCATTTCGCTCCAATTATCTCGCCTGGCTCAGTCTGAAATTGGTGCATTTTTGATGTGCGCGCTCATTTCGCTCCAGTTTGAGCATCGCCGACCTGCCGTATATGGTGCATTTTCGATGCTGACGCTCATTTCGCTCCAATTAGGATCTTTTGTCTGTCTGCCCCGGGAGCGCCAGCGCTGACGCCGGGCCCTCACATAGCCCGGGCGGCAGCTGCAGAGCGGCGCGATCGGCTGGCAGACCCCGTGAGCGTAAAGGAGCGCGAACGGGAATACACATTTCCCCTTCAAGATCAGACCGGAATTGGAACCATTTCGATGTGCGCGCTCATTTGGTTCCAATTCTCGCCTTCTCCGGTCAGCAAAATTGGAACCATTCGGATGCCACGAGCCGTTTGGTTCCAATTCTCGCCTTTTCCGGTCATCAAAATTGGAACCATTCGGATGGCACGAGCCGTTTGGTTCCAATTCTCGCCTTCTCCGGTCATCAAAATTGGAACCATTCGGATGGCACGAGCTGTTTGGTTCCAATTCTTACATTATTGCATATAGAGTCGGGCGGTTCCGACCGGTTCTGTTCCTTTCATCCTTCCGGTCACAACGGGCCGGGCTGTTTCAGTCTGTAAAGCGCTTCTGGAAATTCCCTACCACCCTTATGTTGTCGGATATTATCATGAAGGCGTGCTCATCGTGATGAGCGATCAGCTCTCTGAGATGAGGCTCCTCGTATTTGCTTATCACGGTTATGAGGATGTAAGTATCCTCTTCCGTGTACATGCCCTCACCGTCTATGGCCGTGACTCCTCTTCCGAGTTCTTCCATTATAGCCTTTGAAAGTCCCGGCTTCTTGGTTATTATCATGCACTCCTGCTTGATGTTCTGCACATGCACCCTGTCTATGCAAATGCCCGTCACCACAGCGAATATGATCGAGTAGAGCACAGTCTGTATATCGTAGATAAAGAGGCATATCGAATAGATGCATACGCTTATGACGATGCCTATCGTGCCCACCTTGAAGTTCGGATGGGTCTTGGCGAGGCAGACTCCGATGATGTCCTGTCCGCCCTGCGAGCTGCCCGCCCTGAGGACGAGTCCCGCTCCGACGCCGGATCCCAGTCCTCCGACGACTGATGCGAGTATGCGGTCCTCGACAATCGGCGGCTGAGGCACCGGTATCACTCCGAGGAAGAAGGATGCCATCGCGATGGATATGAGGGATGTGATGCAGAACTTCTTTCCCATCACCCTGTAGGCGTAGTAGAACAGCGGGATGTTGATGGCGAAATATATAAGGCCCATGTAGTCGACGCCCGGGATCTGCGGGACGTGCAGCACGTCGAGCAGAAAGAGTCTTATGAGCTGGGCTATTCCCGTGAAGCCTCCGCTGTACAGGTGGAGCGGGGTGATCATCAGATTGACGCCGCATGCGTATATGAGGTTTCCGGCGACTGTCATCGCTGCTTTTTCGAGTTTCTTCCTTTTAAGATCCATCGCATCTCCTGTCTGAAGGCGGCGTTGTGCCCGCCCGTATTATGGTCTGAAGGCGGCGCTGTGCCCGCCCGGATAATGGTCTGATGGCGGCACTGCGCCTGCCCGTATAATGGTCTGCATGCGGGCTGCCGCGGACCATGTTTTTCCGCGCTCCGCCCGGCTCCCGGATCGTCGCCTGACTCTCCCCGGCCGTTAAATCATTCTAAACAAAATGCTTTCTTTCATCAATAGATGTATTATAATTCCTGCAGACAAGCCGCGTTCCGGTCACAGTCCCGAATGCGGCAGGCGAAAGGATAACACACTGCATGGAACAACAGACACCGATGTCAACAAAATATCTGCTGAAGCGCTTCTTTCCGTACTTCAGGCCGTACATGCACATACTCATCTTCGACCTCTTCTGCGCGTCGCTGACGAGCGTGTGCGAGCTTGCGCTGCCGGTGATGGTGCGCTTCATCACAAATACGGTGACGACTGATGCCTCGGCCCTGACAGTGGAGATGGTGATTCGCATCACGCTCCTGTATCTGGCGCTCAAGGTGATCGACGTTCTCGCCAACTACTACATGCAGAACACCGGCCACGTCATGGGGGCCCGCATCGAAGCGGACATGCGAAGCGACCTCTTCGAAAAGTTCCAGGAGCTCTCATACGGCTACTACAGCCACAACAAGACCGGCCAGCTGATCTCGCGCATTACGACAGACCTTTTTGACATCGCGGAATTCGCTCACCACTGTCCTGAGGAATACTTCATCGCGGCGGTCAAGATAGCCGTGGCGTTTGTTGTGCTCATCAGGGTCAACGTGCCGCTGACTCTGCTGCTCTTCGCCCTCATACCTCTGATGCTCTTTTTCGCTCTCAGGTACAGGGTCAGGCTGCGCAACGCCTTCAAGTGGCAGCGAAGCGAGCTGGGCGAGATCAATTCACATGTCGAGGACAGCCTGCTGGGCATCAGGGTCTCGAAGTCTTTCGCGAACGAGGACGTCGAGGAGGAGCGTTTCGCCGAAGGGAACGAGCGCTTCCTGACCACCAAGAAGGTCAGCTACAAGACGATGGCGGGCTTTCGGAGCGTCACCAAATTCTTCGACGGACTCATGTACATCTCGGTGGTCTTCTTCGGCTCGATCGCCCTCATATACCATAAGATCACGGCCGGCGATTTCGTCGCCTACCTCATGTATGTGAGCGTGCTGCTCGAATCGATCAGACGCATCGTCGAATTCACCGAGCAGTTCCAGAAGGGAATCACAGGCATCGAGCGCTTTATCGAGATCATGGACGCCAATGTCGAAGTGGACGATCTTCCGGGCGCAGTCGACATGCCGGCTCATGTCAGAGGCGAGATCGAATTCTGCGATGTGTCGTTCGCGTACACCGAGCAGAACAGGGAGGACGGGCACAGCGCGCGCGGAGAAAGCTGCGTGCTGAGCCACATAGATCTTAAGATAGAAAGCGGCGAGAATGTCGCTCTTGTCGGGCCGAGCGGCGCAGGCAAGACCACGTTCTGCAACCTTATCCCGCGGTTCTACGATGTGACGGAGGGCTGCATTAAGGTCGACGGTCACGACATCAGGGATTACAAAGTGCGGTCGCTGCGGACGAAGATCGGCATGATGCAGCAGGAGGTCTACCTCTTCTCGGATACGGTCGCGGGAAATATAGGATACGGAAGGCCGGGCGCGTCGAGGGAGGAGATCATCGCGGCCGCGAAGCTTGCTGGAGCGGACGGCTTCATCCGCGGGCTGCCGGACGGGTACGACACCTTTGTCGGCGAGCGCGGGGCCAGGCTCTCGGGAGGACAGAAGCAGCGCATAAGCATCGCGAGGGTCTTCCTGAAAAACCCTCCTATACTCATTCTCGACGAGGCTACCTCGGCCCTCGACAATGAGAGCGAGCACTATGTGCAGGAGTCTCTCGCCGAGCTCGCGAAAGGCAGGACCACGGTCACCATAGCCCACAGGCTCTCGACCGTCAGAAACGCCGACCGCATAATCGTGCTCACAGAAGACGGCATCGCCGAGGAAGGCACGCACGACGAGCTCATAAAAAAAGGCGGCGTATACGCCGCGATGAACAGTTTCACATTGTAAGTCGTCTCTAACGGGGCCTGTCCCCGTTAAGGGCGTCTAACGGGGTCAGTCCTCGTTAGAGCTGTTTAACAAAGCAGCGTCTGCGTTTGTGCGGCTCTATGTCAAACATGTTCCACTGGTGATGCACTTTGGTATTCGTCTCGAGCTGAGGCCCTGTCTCGGCCCTGCGGATGCCGTTTTTATTGCATCCGGTAAAGAGGTGCTCCATGATGACTCCGTTGAGTCCGCTCTTCTGGTACTCCGGCCTTACGGCGATCAGCAGCAGATCGAGCGTATCGTTCTTCTTCCGGAGCGCCTTCAGCAGCCCGATCCATCCGAACGGGAAAAGATGGCCTTTACAGCTGCGCATGGCTTCTGCGGTCGACGGAGCTCCGACTCCGAAGCCCATGAGCTTATCGTCGTCATCGACTATGAGGCAGGCGAAGTCAGGATCGACGAGCGGCAGGAATTTATTCGTGTACTTTTCGATCTGCCTGTCGTTGAGCTCCACCACTCCGTATAAATGCGAGTAAGCTATGTTGACGAGCTCGAACACCTGCCTGATGTACGGCTTGTACTCCGACTTGTGCTTTACCTCCACCTTGTGGAAGCCCGTCCTTCTGAGCATCGCGTCCGAGATCCTCTTGAGCTTTTTGTAGTTCGGATCCTCCCAGCCGTTGAGCGGGAGCAGATGCTCGATCCAGTCCGTGTCCTTGACGTAGCCGAGGGCCGTCAGGTGATCGAGATAATACGGGTCGTTGTAGTAGGTATAGAACATGCTGCGCCTGTCGAATCCGTCGACCAGCATGCCCTCTCTGTCGAGATCGCAGAAGCCGAGCGGTCCGTGGACCTCTTCCATGCCCTTTTCTCTCGCCCACTGCTCGACCGTATCGAAGAGGGCCTTCGACACCTCCGGGTCATCGATGAAGTCGACCTGCGAAAAGCGCATCCTCTTCGTGCCCCACTTCTCGTTCGCGGCGTGGCTGAGTATGGCGCCTATGCGGCCGACGACCTCGCCATCCCTGTACGCCAGCCAGGACCTCGCCTCGCAGTATTCGAAAGCCGGATTCTTCTTTTCGTCCCAGTCATCCACATCGTCTCCGAAAAATGCAGGGACGAAATTCGGATTATCCATATAAAAGCGGTTCGGAAGATCACAAAATATCTTCCGCTCCGCTCTTGTTTTTACTTCTCTGATCTCTACCATTGAGTGCCTGTTTATCTGTTTGTCTGTTTATCTGTTTGTCTGTCAGTCTGTTTGTCTGTCCGCCTATTTGTGCTTTCTCTTCTTGTTCATCGTGAGGTGGACAGGGAGTCCTCCCGCGGTGTACGGCGGTACGCGTCCGATTATGAACGGCCTTGCGTAGCTGAGGAATTCATCGCTGACATAAGTGCCGTCGTTGATTATCCAGTTGAGAGGGACCTTCTTTTCGACATTTGCCACATCGTGGATGTCGAAGACGCTGTATGTCTCGACATACGGCTCCCTGCTCTCGACCTTGATCGTCACCATCACTCCGGATCTGCCCTCGAAGGCAGCCTTTGCCGCGAGGAATCCCACGTTGTACGCCTCGTCGGAGTCGGAACGCGATGCCAGATGGGCAGCGCATCTCTGCAGCGAGCTGAACTCGATGTAGCGCGACTTGAGGCCGGTCTCCTTCGTGACGACTCCCGCCAGATAAGCAGCCGTGCCCGCGAGCGCCTTGTGACCGAAGGCGTCGATATGATCGTTGGCATTTCCGAGCTCGCAGACGAACTTGCCGTCCTTTGTCTGGAGCCCCTCGGAGACCGCTACCACGACGGACTTCTTGGTCTTCGCAAGCTCCTTGATCCTGCCCACGAAGTCCTTGATGTCGAACGGCACCTCAGGCAGGTAGATGAGGTCAGGTCCCGAGCAGTCGATGTCCTTCGAGAGCGCAGCAGCCGCCGTCAGCCAGCCGGCGTGGCGCCCCATGATCTCGACGATGCAGATGGTCGGCTTGGAAACGCCGTAGCTCTCGTTGTCCCTGATGATCTCTTTCATCGATGTAGCTATGTACTTGGCCGATGAGCCGTATCCCGGACAGTGGTCAGTCACAGGAAGGTCGTTGTCGATGGTCTTCGGTATGCCGACGAACTTCTGCTTCTTCTGGTGAGCAAGAGCGTAGTCCGAGAGCTGCTTGATGGTATCCATCGAGTCGTTGCCGCCGTTGTACAGGAAGAACTCGATGTTCTTTGAGTCGAGTATGTCGAAGATCTTCTCGTATACATCCTCATTTCCTTTGATCTCCGGCAGCTTGTAGCGGCATGTGCCGAGGAACGAGGACGGCGTCCTCTTGAGGAGCGACAGGTCCTGGCCGCTGGTGATGTAGTCTTCGATGTCTACTATGTCCTCCTGCAGAAGACCTTCGATGCCGTAGTGCATCCCGTATATCCTTCTGATCCCTTCCTTCCAGCAGGCCTTGATGGCGCCCGCGAGGCTGGAATTGATGACGGCCGTAGGGCCGCCCGATTGTCCGATAATTACATTGCCCTTCATTCTCTTCTTTCCTCCTCCGGATCTCTGCCCCCCTTTGCAGGGTCCCGATCCATGATCAAAAATGGTTTACTGTTTCTCATTACAAAAATCTTAATAATTATAGTCGCGCAGCCGCTCTCAGTCAATAAAAAACTGACGGGAGGCATGTCCCGTCAGCGTTGAGTAAGCATTATCTAACGGGGCCTGTCCCCGTTAAGGGTGTCTTACCAGAGGTGGCGCGGGTATACGCCTTCGTCCTTGAGAGCCGCGAATTTAGCGACCACGTCCGGCTTGTCCTCTTTGTATGTCACGCCGAACCACTTGTCGGATGAGCTCAGTATCTCATATGTCGCCGAACCGTCGGCGATCTGATCGTTGATCGGCGTCTGGATGTAGTACTCGCCTTTCATCGGGTTCTCGGCCATGATGCGCTCGAGAGCCTTTACAAAGCCCGCTTTCAGGACTTCCATGTACTCAAGGCCGAAGCCCCAGAGGTTCATCGACACGGGAGCGTCGCTCGGTATGACTTCTTTGCTTCCGTCCGCAAGCGTGTCCGTGATGGTCCCGTCCGCTTCCTTAGCGATCTTCAGGTGCTCGACTATATCGGCAAGCTTGCCGTCCTTCGCCTTGCAGATGCCTCTCGAGACAGTGCCGTTCTCGGAGAGGGTCTTCTCGACCTCGAATCCCACCATGCAGTTATGCGAAGCGTCTGCTTTCGCGGTGAGGAATTCGTATATCTTCACGAAGCCTTCCCTGCCGTAGTAGTCATCGGCATTGATGACCGCAAACGGCGCGTCGATGACGTCTCTCGCGGCGAGCACCGCCTGGCCTGTGCCCCACGGTTTTGTGCGTCCTTCAGGGAGGCTGTATCCCTCAGGAAGATCCGTGAGCTCCTGGAAGGAGTAATGGACTTCATATTTTTTCCCGGCGCCCTTTTCGATATGCGCCTTGAATACGTCCTCAAAGTCGTGCTTTATGATGAAGCAAACCCTTCTGAATCCCGCCTGATAAGCGTCATAAAGGCTGAAATCCATTATGATATCGCCCTCCGCCGTGATCTGATCGAGCTGCTTGTTGCCTCCGTATCTGCTGCCCATTCCGGCCGCCATGATTACTAAGATCGGTTCCATTATTCCCTCCGCGTTTTGTTCTATGTATTTTGCTGACATCCTTCCGGCCAGCGCTGTTATTCTATCAAAAAAAACAGTTCAGTTAAAGGCGCCCGGAGCAATGAAAATCCTTGAACAGCCGGCTCTTACTATTGTATTATTACTATGTATAAATATATGTAGATTTATGCAGCA
>Ga0310695_10012116_pt1 | contig 12147 bp, 11 predicted proteins | sample RumenRJG_04DNA_FD_203882 | JGI IMG/M metagenome (GOLD analysis project Ga0310695, IMG submission 203882) | Bovine rumen microbial communities from Lethbridge, Alberta, Canada - RJG_04 (v2) (version 2) | ecosystem: Host-associated > Mammals > Digestive system > Stomach > Rumen | place: Canada... | reverse complement strand
TGCGTTTTTGAGATCGCCTTTCTCTTAGTGATATGGATCAAAGGTTCTTTCTTTTGTTTATCCAATTTCACCACCTCCGACTTTTGTCATAAGCAGTCCGACGCTGTGCTTGTCCGCCGTCCTGCCGTCAACGATCCCGCTCACCTTACCTCCGCACAGCACCAGAATGCGGTCGCTGAGCTCCAGCAATACATCGAGGTCTTCTCCGACAAATATTACGGCTACTCCGCGTTCCTTCTGCTGGTTGATAAGATCGTAAATGGTATATGAAGCATTGATATCAAGTCCCCTGACCGCGTATGCTGACATAAGCACTGTAGGGTTCATGGCTATCTCACGGCCTACGAGAACCTTCTGGACGTTACCGCCGGACAGCCGTCTGACAGGAGTGTCAATTCCAGGTGTCACGACTTCGAGCTCTTCCACTACCTTCTGTGCGAGTTCTCTAGGTGTCTTGCGGTCCGTAAATCCGGCGATGCTTCCCTTTCTTCTGAATGACCTGAGCATCATATTGTCTGCCAGGTCCATGTTGGCTACAAGTCCCATACCAAGCCTGTCTTCAGGGACAAAGGCAAGTGAAACTCCTTTGGTATCGATCTCAAGCGAATCCATGCCGACGAGATTCGTTTTGGATCCGTCATCTTCAACATAAAGGATCTCGCCCTTTTCTATAGGCTGAAGTCCCGCAATGGCCTCAAGGAGTTCCTTCTGTCCGCATCCGGATATACCGGCGATGCCGAGCACCTCTCCGGTATTTGCAGTAAAGGATACATCATCGAGTTTCAGAATGCCGTCTTCAGTCCTTACTGTAAGGCCTTTTATCTCAAGTCTTGGCTTTACATTCTTAGGCTCAGGCCTGTCTATGTTCAGTTTGACCTCACGCCCTACCATCATGTTGGTCATCTCCTGGGCATTGGTCTCCTTTGTTATCAGTGTTCCGATATACTCGCCTTTACGGAGTATTGCGACTTTATCCGAGATCTCTTCTACCTCGTGCAGTTTGTGCGTGATAATGATGACGGTCTTGCCGTCCGCCCTCATGTTGCGAAGAACGTTGAAGAGCTTCTCTGTCTCCTGCGGAGTCAGTACAGCCGTAGGCTCGTCAAGGATCAGAATGTCCGCACCTTTATACAGGACTTTTACGATCTCTACGGTCTGCTTCTGAGATACCGACATGTCATATATTTTCTGATCAGGATCTACATCGAATCCGTAAGCATCGCAGATCTCACGGATCTTCTTTGAAGCTTTTTCCATGTCGAGCTTGTTCCATCTCGGTATCTTCTTGCCGTCTGCCTGATCTATTCCCAGAATAATATTCTGAGCGGCAGTGAATACGTTGACCAGCTTGAAGTGCTGGTGGATCATGCCTATGCCGTAGTCATAAGCGTCTTTCGGAGATGATATCTGAACAGGTTTTCCGTCAATAAAGATCTCACCCTCGTCAGGATAATAGATACCTGAGAGCATATTCATCAGAGTAGTCTTGCCGGAACCGTTCTCACCGAGAAGCGATAGGATCTCTCCGCGATAGATATCGAGGTCGACCTTGTTGTTGGCTACCGTGCTTCCGAATGTCTTTGTAATGTTTCTCATCGAAACTGCGGGTGTTCTGCTGTCTTGCAAAATGATCTCCCCTTTCCGATATCGAATCTTGTTTTTATAATTTGACCGGTCCCGCACAAAGCGAGACCGGTCATAATTATTGAAATGCCTACTTAATTAATTGTGGTTTAGCCGAAGTTTGTATCGAGCAGGTTGATTCCGTCTATCTGCAGATCGAAGTAAGGAGCTGATCTGTATTCAGACTCATGGAAGTATCCGTCAGAGATTACCTCTGTCTCGTGCTCATAAGCCTCATCAGCCTCAACATCGGCCAGGTATGAATCAAGATGTTTGCCGTCTACAGTAAATGTGCTTGTGTCGAATACGTGGATCGAGCCATCCTTCAGGCCTGCCTCGACCTCTTCGAGCTTAGCAGCAGTACCTTCAGCAGCAACATTCTCGTTAAGCTCTGTCAGCTGTACAGAGTCTGTTTCGAGTGTTCCTGTCCAGTTAGTATCAAATGCCTCTCCGTTCTGAACTGCTGTGATCGCATATTCATAGAACGGCGACCAGTTGATCTTGGAAGAAATGATGTAGGAATCCGGGCAAGCTTCCATTGTGCTTCCGTTGTAGGAAACGTCTGGGATACCAGCCTCTTTGCATGCTGTAGGAGCTCCCATGGAGTCAGCGTGCTGTGAGATAAGATCGCATCCGCCCTGGATCAGCTTGTTAGCGCCTTCCTTCTCAGCGGTCTCATCATACCAAGAACCAGTGAATGTAACGTCCATTGTGACATCCGGGCATACGCTCTTTGCACCAAGGTAGAATGATGTGTATCCGGAAACTACCTCAGCATATGTGAACGCACCTACATAACCCATCTTAGGGGTAGCGCCCTTCAGGTTGCCTGCTTCCTTGATCTCGTTGAGCTTCATTCCTGCAGCAACACCTGCAAGATAACGTCCTTCATAGATCGAAGCGAATGCATTGTGGAAGTTATCCTGATTTGCTACGAGAGCATTGTCGCCTGTGCAGCTTACGAACTGTACATCAGGATTGTCCTTAGCTGCCTGGAGCATGAAGCCCTGATGACCGAACGAGTCTGAGAAGATGAGTGTGCAGCCCTTATCTACGAGCTCGCCTGCTGCATCATAGCATTCCTGCCCTTCAGGAACGTTCTTCATGATGATAGCCTCTACTCCCATCTTATCGCAGGATTCCTGGAATGCATCGAGGAAGTTCTTGTCATAAGTGGAGTTCTCGTCATGGAGTGTGATCAGGCCGACCTTCATAGCTGCTGCATCGCCGCCTTCATCGCCGCCTGCTTCTTCTCCGCCGCCGCCGCAGGCTGCCAGCATTGGCATCATTACCATAGCAAGGCAAATCATTAAAGCAATAAGTCTTTTCTTCATAAATTTATCCTCCCTGTGTAAATACAGAAATCACGGTCTGCCTAAGTCGTTAGTAACGTTCTGAGTCACCAGCCGTTGCTGTTTTGTTATTCAAGATGCTACTATCCTAGCCTATCAGCAGATCTATTTTATGATAGGTTAATTTTAACTCTTAATATAGTTAATGACAATAATAAAATATAAAATTAATATGATTTTAGGTTTAACTTTTTTGCCGCGTTGACCGGTTTCCCTGCTGAATGTAAAATGATACATATATATAGAAAATCATCTGAAAAAAGCACAATACTTATGAGACACGCAGACATCGCGATCATACTCGAGGCTGCCGGAAACAGCAGCAGATACGGCAGCAATAAGCTGCTTCATATTATGGATGACGGACGTCCGATGGTATGCAGGATACTGGACAACGCAAGAGCCCAGGATCCTTCCCGCCTGATACTTGTGACACAGTATGAAGAGGTCGTTTCGCTTGCTCCGGACTTTCAGATTGTCATGAATCATCACCCTGAGCTCGGCATATCCCGCTCCATGCAGCTGGGCATTGAAGCTGCCGGTGATGCGGATGCCTACATGTTCTGTGTATGTGATCAGCCATGGCTTACTCCGGCGACCGTCGGCCGCCTGATCGAAGAGTACCGGTCAGGCAAAGCGGGGATAGTTTCTCTTGCATGGCAGGGAAAAATGTGCAATCCCAAGATTTTTTCATCACGCTACAGAGAAGAGCTCATGAAGCTTACAGGTGACACCGGCGGGCGGCAGATCATATCATCACATTCCGATGATCTGCTTCTGGTCGAGGCAGCAGGCATCGAAGAGACCATGGATATAGACCGCCCGATACATACCGTCAGTGCAACTTCCGTAAGCAAATAGTGAGTGCACCGGCGGAAGAGACTTAAAAATGGAACTGTGGAACTTCAGAGGAAAACAGAATAGCATAACAGCTGCTCTGCAGCTCTCGATCCCCGATCATGCCGTCATAAGCATCACCGGCAGCGGGGGCAAAACTTCGCTCATTATCGCCTGGGCACACGAACTTGCCCGGTCCGGCAAGCGCACGGTGATAACCACTACCACTCACATGGCTCACCCTGATCAAGTAAAAGATGACCCTCGGTGTCCATACGATGGGGTAACGGTCATATATGCCCCATCAGACGGATCGGAGCCGGGCATCGATATACCGGCAGCGATAGACCGGCAGCTTGACTGCGGAAACATCGTCATGGCTGTCTTCCCTGACCCGGAAAGGCCGGCCAAAGTCATGTCCCCTCCGCAGGCGGTAATGGACCATCTATACAAAACTGCAGATGTCATCCTGATCGAGGCAGACGGTTCGAGACGCATGCCGCTAAAATGGCCGGCACCATGGGAGCCGGTCGTACCCGGCAATACCGATATCACCGTATGTGTTGCAGGCCTGAGCTCTCTTGGCTGCAGACCATGCGATGTTATGTACGGATATGAGTATCTGCCTGAAGCCATGCGCCGTGAGGTCGTAGATGCACCGCTTATAAGCGCTGTGCTCGTTTCACTTGACGGCGGGCAGAAGGGAGCACAGGGAGAGTACAGGGCTTTTATCAATCAGGCAGATAATGCAGAGCTCTTAAAGGCTGCATCTGACATACAGAACATACTTGCAGTATGCGGAATACAGAGTGCATGGGGCACTTTGCTCTAGCACCCCGCAGATATGACACAAAAAAGGAGCTGCGAGATCGACTCGCAGCTCCTTTTTGATTTCGCTTATTAGATATCGAGCACCTTACGGAGCTTGTCCATATCAGGCTCAAGCCTGATCGGCTCGCCCGCTGCCTTGATGCCGTTAGCTGTATCCTTGAGTCCGTTGCCGGTCACTATGACTGCAACGCTTGCATCTGCAGGGATCTTTCCTTCATTGCAGAGCTTGGTAAGTCCTGCCATGCCGGTGACACCTGCAGGCTCGCCGAATACACCGCACTCTCTGCCTGTCACTCTCATGGCTTCCAGGATCTCGTCATCAGTGACTTCGACCGGGATACCGTTCGATTCGATGATAGCAGCGATGGCCTTGTCTGCGTTGCGAGGTACGCCGACGGAGATGGAGTCTGCAAGAGTATTCTCTTCCATCGGTTCCCAAGGCTCTCCGGTCTTGACTGCTCTGTTGATCGGGCATGTATTTACGGACTGTGCCGAGATCAGTCTAGGCAGCTTGTCAATGAATCCCGCACTGTACAGGTCCTTAAATCCCTTCCATACACCTGCGATGGTGCATCCGTCTCCTACTGATAAAGCTACATAGTCAGGGACTTTCCATCCGAGCTGTTCAGCGATCTCCAGAGCTACTGTCTTCTTGCCTTCCATGAGATAGCAGTTGATAGCAGCATTGCGGTTGTACCAGCCATACTCGTCTATAGCAGCTTTCGAGAGCTCAAAAGTATCCTCATAATTGCCCTTTACGGAGATTACCTTAGCACCGAATATCAGCAGCTGAGCTACTTTGCCTATAGGAGCTCTCTCTGGTACAAAGATATATGTCTTCAGTCCTGCTGCTGCAGAGTTTCCTGCCAGAGAACTTGCAGCGTTGCCTGTCGATGAACATGCTATTGTGTCATATCCTGCTTCTATCGCTTTGGCAACGCCCATTGAGCTCGCTCTGTCTTTGAGTGAAGCAGTAGGGTTAAGTCCGTCATCCTTGAGGAAAAGCTTGCGGATACCGAGTTTCTTCGCCATACGAGGCTCCTCATACAGCGGTGACCAGCCAACTCTCAGTGGAGGCTGCACAGTATCCTCTTCAACAGGAAGGAATGGGCGGTAACGCCACATCGTATAATTGTCACTTGCGGAAATGCTCTCAGGACTGGATACCGATCTGATGTAATCATAGTCATAGACAACATCAAGTATCCCGCCGCATTCACATGTCGTAGCGTCAGGCACAGCTTCATATTCCTTGCCGCACTTTATGCACTTAAGACATTTAACATTCTTCATAATATATCCTCCATGTATAACAGCTGATTATTTCTATTCCGAATCAATTAACGTCTTTACTTATCGATTTGATTATATTCCGTTTCTGCTGATCTGGTCAACACTTTACAGCATGGCTTGCAAAACACCTGTACCCGGACCGATGGAGCAGCGAAAAGCAACTGAACTTAACAAAAATTGCCACTTAGCGTTCAGTTTTGTTGATAGACATCTCTTTGCACATGGACTACAATAATGTTAACAATAATTGCAAAGGTGGGTTTTATATGAGAAAGTATTACCTGGACAACATACGTTGGGCGGCAGTTGTGATCGTCGTCCTCTACCACGTCTTTTACATGTACAACGCCGAAGGCATTGTTGGCGTCGTCGGAAAGATCACCGACCTGGATGTACAGTACTATGATGTGTTTCAGTACATCGTATATCCGTGGATAATGGTGGTCCTGTTCATAGTGTCCGGTATCAGCTCGAAGCTGTACCTTGACCGGCATACAGATAAGGAGTTTATCAGGAGCAGGACGACACGGCTTCTGGTACCATCAACAGTCGGTCTCGTTGCTTTTCATTTTTTACAGGGTTATGTCAATGTTTCCCTCAGCGGATTATTTGAACGTGCGCCTGAGCTTCCGCTCTTTGAAAGGTTTCTCATATGTATCGTCTCCGGCATAGGAGTTCTCTGGTATATCCAGCTCCTGTGGGTATTCTCTCTGCTGCTGGTGCTCGTCAGAAAAGCCGAGAAGGGTCGCCTATGGAATAAATGCAGAAATGTCGGGTTGCCGGTGCTCATCGCTCTGGCCATCCCTGTATACGGCGCAGCTCAGATCCTGAACACGCCGATAATCGTTGTTTACCGCTGCGGCTTATACTTTTCTGTTTTCCTGATCGGCTATTTTGTGCTTTCACACGACGAGGTGATCGACGTACTGAAGAAGTGGTTCCCTCTCATTCTGGGTATCGCAATAATTCTGGGAGCAGCATTCTGCATCAGATACTTCGGAGAAAACTATGCCGATAAGCCGGCAACCAGATCAGTTCTCTTCACTTCATATGGATATTTTGCCAGTCTGGCGATAATAGGCGGCATGGCAAAATACGGTGATATCAGCAACAGATTCACACAGTGGATGGGCAAGCGGAGTTTTGGGCTGTATGTGTTCCACTATCTGGGGGTCTCTTCAGTAGGTCTGTTCCTGGCAAGACCCGGATATATACCGGCGCCTGCGGCATATCTGCTCAGCCTTATCGCCGGATTCGCAGGCGGCTATCTGCTGAATGCAGTCATTTCACGGATACCGGGCTACCGATGGGCTGTACTTGGGATTAAAGGAGATAAAAAGAATGTTCGGTGATAATCTCATACAATTACGCAAGCTAAAGAGGATGACCCAGGAAGATATCGCCGTAGCAGCCGGCGTGTCAAGGCAGGCTGTCGCAAAATGGGAAGCCGGCGAGACCCTGCCTGATCTCGATAAATGCAGGAAGCTCGCCGATTTCTTCGAGGTAACTCTTGACGATCTCGCCAATTACGAGCCGAAAGAAAACATGGGGCTTGGACTCCCTCCAAGAGGCAAGCACCTCTTCGGACTGGTCACTGTCGGTGACAAGGGTCAGATCGTTATTCCCGCAAAAGCCAGAAAGCTATTCAATATTTCTGCAGGAGATCAGCTCGTAATACTCGGAGACGAATCCCAGGGACTGGCCATAATGAGATCAGAAGAATTCCTGGCACTTGCCGAAGCAGCGAGCAAACTGATCGGCAGCGAGTAGGCATACTTAAGACAAAATGAGAGCCGGCTGTCCGGCCGGCTCTCATTTTTTATTATGTTAGAAAAGGTTATTGCTGCTTGATTAGAGGTTCTTCAGAAGGCCTGTTGCCTCGTTGAACTCGTTGATGAGTTCGTCGATCTTAGCTCTTTCCTTTCTGAGTGCGCCCCATGTATTTGCTTCATCATACCAGAGTGCGTTGAGCTCTTCGCTTGTCTTGCCCTGCTGCTCTACCCATGTGTAGTACTTGAGGTTGTGGATCCTCTTGCGGTCTGTGTATCTCAGCTCGAGCATGTTGTCTGTCTTCTCGTCGAGGATGTGCTTATGATAGTGGAGAGCAGCCTTTTCGTGAGTATACTCACCCTGCTCGTCCTGAAGCTCTTTGATCCTTGACTGATACATGACTGCGGAGTCTGTCATAACTGTTGCCAGTACGTCATCCTCTGTCAGTTCATAGTACTTAGCCATCTTGATGCAGCAGAGCATATTAGCTATGCCGCTGATGCCGAAGTATCCGAGCTGGTCAACAAGTTCAGGATCAACTCCCTGCTCTTTGAGGTAAGCTCTTCCTTCCGGCTCGTTGAAGAGTCTGAGGATATTCTGGGAATCTTCATCATCGATATCGATGACCATATCGGTATTCTTGATGTTGTGGATCCATGGAACGTGCTTGTCGCCGATTCCTTCGATACGGTGTGCGCCGAATCCGTTGTCGAGGAGTGTCGGGCACTGGAGAGCTTCGCCTACAGCAAGTTTTGCGGTTGGATAGAGCTCTTTGAGTCTGTCGCCGGAAGCCATAGTTCCTGCAGAACCGGATGTGAATGCCATACCTGCAAGTCTGCCGTTCTCACCCTTGATCTCTTCGAATGCCTCTGCGATAGCATTACCTGTTACATTGTAGTGCCACATGTAGTTGCCCATCTGCTCGAACTGGTTGAGGATCCATACGTCTTCTCTTGTCTCCCTCAGCTCGTGAGTCTTGTCGAAGATCTCCTTAACGTTGGACTCTGTTCCAGGTGTAGCGATGACTTCACTTGCTACGTTCTTGAGCCAGTCGAATCTCTCTCTGCTCATTCCTTCAGGCAGGATAGCTACTGAGTAAACTCCGAGAAGTGCGCTGTCGAATGCACCGCCTCTGCAGTAGTTACCTGTTGAAGGCCATACTGCTTTGTGATAGCCTGTGTCGAACTGACCTGTTACCAGCTCAGGAACGAGGCAGCCGTAGGATGCTCCTACCTTGTGGCAGCCTGTAGGGAACCACTTACCGATCATGCAGATGATGCGGCACTTAACGCCTGTCAGTTCAGGAGGGAGTACGATGTAGTTAGGTCCGTGGAAAAGTCCGCCGGATTCCTTCTGCTCATTCTTCCATGTAATACGGAACAGGTTTACCGGATTGATGTCCCAGAGTCCTACATTGGTCAGTTTGTCGAGGATCTTCTGAGGAATCTTCTCCGGATGCATCTGCTGCTCGATAGTAGGAAGGATGATGTTCTGGGCCTTTGCACGCTCGATGTTGTTCTTCAAGCCTTTTTCATAAATAGTGAGATCAAGCATTTTGTACCTCCGTAAGATTTCAAACAGTTATATATTTCTAAATTACAGTGATATGATATCTGTTTACAGCCACGTCTTACCAATTATTATTCTACTCAATACCGCAGCTGATTACTATATGTGATTGCTTTGTTCTTAATTGTTTTTGTTAAAAATTAGCCAGTTCCGAATCTGCGATATATTGCATTTCGGATATTTGTATAATATCAAACCGTTTTAGGTTTGTCAATGCAGTTTTGGATTTTTGGACTCCAAAATAATGCGCTTATGCTTGTATCTCAGCAGCCTTTTGCATTTGCCGACTTTTTAACACATTATCTGCGCAGCTATGATATTTGCAAATACATCATGATTTCTGTATAATGAGCGTGCGAAACGCAATATATCGCATACAAACGCAAGATATCCCCCAGTTGTATCCGTTGATCCCCAGGAGGTACTGCATGCCTATTCCAAAACAGGTATCATACGAGGCTCCCAAGAGTGCCAAAATGAGAATATATGAAGCCCTGCGCGAGTGGATCATCGACGGTACGCTTCAGCCGGGCGAAAAGATACTCGACAGTGAGATATCTCAGTACTTCTCTGTCAGCAGGACGCCGGTAAGAGAAGCGATCCAGATGCTCGCCGAGCAAAAGCTGATAGAGATCCGTCCCGGCAAGGAAAGCCGGATCAGTGAGATCGATTCGATCGATATCCCCCAGACATATAAAATGCTTGCTGAGATACACGCTACCGCTGTTGAATTCGCGTTTGATAAAATCAGCGCAGACACCATCCTCCGCCTCAAGGATGTTAATCAGAGATTCGAACAGGCTTTTCTCAGACGGGATATCAGAGGGTGCCGTTCCTGCGACAATGAATTCCACGACATCATTATCAAGCTTGCAGGAAATGACTTTCTCAGTTTCTTTTGCGAGACGCTGAGCGGCCACGCTGCCAGAATAGAAAACATCTACTTCAGCAAGGTCGGAGATATGGATGAACTGATCCACGAGCATAAAGAGATCATATCCGCCATCGAGTCCGGCGATCTCGAAAGAGCCAAAGAATTCATGCGTGAAAACTGGCTGCACACACCTGAGGTCCTGGAAAAATAGTCTGACAGTTTCTGCATACCAGCAGACTGCCATAAACAAATACAGCACCCGCAAGGGGTGCTGTTCTTTTGATTCTGCTGATCCGCAGTATATCAATATCCTGCTTTTATATCGACTCTGTGCAGGAGATCGTCTCCGCGCACATACCTCTCAAGGTTTTCACAGAAGAACTCTACTGTTTTATCAACTGTGTACGGGAGGCCCATGTCTCCTGATATATGAGGTGTTATGATGCAGTTTTTGGCTGTCCACAGCGGATGATCTGCCGGCAGCGGTTCAGGATACATGACATCGAGTGCGGCGCCGGCTATTCTGCCCTCGTTCAAAGCTTCGACCAGGGCGTCCTGATCGATGACTGTTCCACGGCCTACATTGATCACGAATGTCTTGTCTGAGAGCCGCGCTATACGATCTTTGCTCAGAAGTCCGCTGCTCTCAGCAGTGCCAGGAACACAGAGTACCAGCACATCTATACTCTTTCCATCAGACCGGGTACCGCATGTGATCCTGTCCAACTCCTCGAGCTTGTATACTTCATCGAAGCTTTCTTGTTTTCTCCCGCTGCGGTTGAATCCGATGACCTCTTCTGCTCCGAGAGCTTTATATCTCCGTGCGGTATTACGGCCGATGTCGCCCGTACCGACGATCGCTATCCTGCTGCCATATACCGACCTTATCGGAAGATCCTGCACCCAGCCGCGCTCACCGATTATCTCAAAATACCTCGGCATCTGTCTCATAAGCATCAGGGTAGCCATGATGATGTGCTCCGAGATCGTCAGGCCGTATGCCCCCGAGCTGTTGGTCAGTACAGTCTCACCGGAATCGAACACTCCGCTTGCTACGAATTTTTCAACTCCCGCAAAGCCGTCATGGCACCACCTCAGCTGCGGCATCTCTTTAAGAAGCGTCGAGTCAATACAATATGCTATTTCTGCATCATCTATATTGCCTCTGGCCTCTTCGCTGCTCTCATAGAAAGTGACTTCGAACCCGCAGCCATGAGCTGCTTTGCAGATCTTCCTGATATTGTCCTCCGAAAGATAGTCACATATCACATAACATTTTCTCATAAGTCTCTGTCATCCTTTCAATAGAACCGGGAATGAAACAAAAGAGACCCGTTTTCTCAGGTCTCAGTTTTAGTAAAACATGTATTGCTCCCTACAGGAACCACTCGGATTCTCTATGTCTTAGTGCAACGCGCTCGAGCAGGTTCTGAGCTGCTGCCGCTGCCCGCGGAGATATCCTGCTGATCCTGTGGATAGGAAGTCTTCCTTCTACTTCAAGAGGAGCCGGTTTTATCCTGAGGCCTTCGATCTCGCATCCTGCCAGTCTTTTTATCTTGTTCGCAGCAGCTACTCCAAAGCGGTCAACGGCGTCTTCATCTCCGATGTATTCACCCGGAACAGTTCTGAGGCCATGTGCTCTGTACTTTACAGAAAAAGCACCTGCGCCAACGACTTTGAAGCCCTGTTCCTCAGCATAATGCTGCAGTTCATACAGCGCATTGCCATAGGACCTGGCTCCGTAGGAGACTGCTGCTACAGCAAGAGCGTCATGGACCTTGATCCTATTCAGGGCTCTAAGTGCAGGCAGTGGGACCTTGCCCACATACACAGGCATCCCAATGACGACCACGGTCTCCTCATCCAAAACGATCTCTTCGTCGCCGAGTCTGAGCAGCTCATAAGTCTCCGTGGTAATCGGTTCAGGACTGCAATCCTTAAGAACGGCAGCCAGCTGATGTGTAAGCCGGGTCGTCATGCCTGCCGTCCCGCCGATGG